>ENA-OURV01002906-OURV01002906.1-human-gut-metagenome-genome-assembly--contig:-NODE-2906-length-11283-cov-1.976131_pt1 | contig 11283 bp, 10 predicted proteins | sample MGYA00242141_ERZ509072 | MGnify/ENA primary metagenome ERZ509072 (study PRJEB26280, sample SAMEA2338763) | human gut metagenome | biome: human gut; feature: human-associated habitat; material: faeces... | reverse complement strand
ATTCCATAGCTTTCCGTCAGGATCTCTATGCCTGCGGCAATGGCTCCCTTCGCCAGTTGTACCGCACGCACAGCTTCTTTCGTGACAAGTACATCTCCGATACGGATCCCCTTAGTAAAATAGGGTTCCTTTAACAGTCCCTGCCGATCCATCAGTCCTTCTTCCAGAAGCTTTTGTAACAATTTCACCATATCCGCGCCCCAGATACCACGGTTTGCCCCGCCCTCGAAGGCAGGTCCGGCCGCCGTGGCACAGGCATACAGCTTCTGTCTGTTACCCAGCGCCATCTCACCGTTGGTACCCAGATCGATGAGCAGCATGGGCTCCTCCTGCTCCAACATTTGACAGGCCAGTATTCCTGCTGTGATGTCCCCGCCGACAAAAGCAGACAATCCTGGAATGATATGACAGGAAATGCCTGCGATCTGCGTGTCCACAGCTCCGCAATGACTTACCTGAAAAGGTGCCCTGCCCAGCTCTGCCGGATCCCAGCCCATCAGCAGATAGGTCATAGTGGTATTCGCCGCAATGACCATCTGTATAGACTCCTTCTCCTGTATTTTTTTGGAAAACCGCTGCACTCCCTTTTCAATGAGGCCCAGGACTTTTTTCTGCATATCCGCTGCTTTCCCCGGATCCCTTGCCGCCTCTATCCGTGAGAGTACATCGGCACCGTAGCTGACCTGTGGATTCACACTCGGAAAACTGTCCACTACTTTACCGTCTGCATCATAGAGCTGCATAGCAATGGTAGTCGTTCCGATATCCACTGTCATCAGCCGGATACCTTCCGTATTCTGCAATGATAACGGAGGAAGCTCCAGCTTTTCCGTCACCACCTGCATCCCCCGGATCACTCCGGGACATCTGCCGCAGCCGGTGCAGATCAGACATCTGGTTCCCTTTTTTCCTGTAAGACTGCTGGTTGTATTATACAAACTGATTCCTCTCTTCATCGTAATGATAGTCAATGGCTGCCAGTTTATCTGTGATCTCACGGATGTTCTCTTCACGTTTCTGTTTTTCATCTGTAAAAACTGCGTTCTCCATATCTTCCGGAGTTACGATCTCTTTCATTGCTGCAAACATCTCATCCGGGATTGCACAGCTTGTGTATTCATGTTTTGGTCTGCCACATTCCGCAACGATCTTATCCATAAACTGGATAATTGTCTGGTTTACATCATGGCATTTGTAGATTGCTTCGATCATTTTCTCTTCCGGGATTTCATTTGCTCCGGCTTCGATCATGATCACTTTTGTTCTGGTAGAAGCGACTGTTAACTGTAAATCGCCTTCATCCCATACTTTCTGGGATGGGTTTACGATGAACTCACCATCTACCATACCCATCTGAGTCATGGCACATGGTCCATCGAATGGGATATCTGACATGGTTGTTACAAGTGCAGAACCGATCATACCAACCACCTCAGGGCGGCACTCTGGATCTACGGACATTACCATGTTATTCAAAGTAACATCATTACGATAATCCTTTGGGAATAATGGTCTCATTGGACGGTCGATAACACGGGAAGTAAGGATTGCATTCTCAGATGCTTTTCCCTCTCTCTTATTGAATCCACCCGGGATCTTTCCTACTGCGTACATTTTCTCCTCGAACTCTACGCTTAATGGGAAGAAATCTACTCCATCCCTTGGCTTGTCTGATGCTACTACAGTAGATAATACAGTTGTCTCACCATATTTGATCAATGCAGCGCCGTTTGCCTGTGCGCACACTCTTCCGATATCTACCGTAAGAGTTCTGCCGGCAAGTTCCATTGAAAAACTTTTATACATGTTCTCTCTCCTTTAAATTTTGTATACGCCACAGCATACTGTGTGACTAAAACAGAAGTACCGAAACTACTGAACCATACATGCCTGTCTGCCATGTACCCTTCAGTGGTCTCGGGTATTTAGACTTCTGCCTCGTTTTATTGTACTAGAAATATTCGGAATATACAAGCAAAAAAATAGAGCGGTGAAAACTCCGCTCTATTCTGCTTATACCTACTATTACTTTCTCAAGCCTAAGCTGTCGATCAATGCACGGTATCTCTCGATATCGATTTTCTTTAAGTAAGCAAGTAAACCACGTCTCTGACCTACCATTTTCAGAAGACCTCTTCTGGAATGATGATCATTTGGGTTCTCTTTTAAGTGATCTGTTAACTCTGTGATACGGGCTGTTAAAAGAGCTACCTGTACCTCTGGAGATCCAGTATCGTTTGCTGTTCTACCGTATTTAGCGATAATTTCCTGTTTCTTTTCTTTTGCGATCATGTTATGATCCTCCTTCTTATTCTTAATCACCCAATAAAACATGATACTCAGCGAAAGGTCGGAGTGTCCATTCACCGAATATGGGCTAAACTCATGCCTGAATAGTATAACACAGTCTTTCTGTATTTGTAAACAAAAATTTTGTAATTAAGCCAGATTAATCCTGCAATACACGGACTACTTTTACCGGATTACGGTAGCATGCACCGGAGATTTTGATTCCGGTACGAGGGGAACTTGCATGTACCACCTGTCCGTTTCCAATATAGATCGCCACATGATTGATCCTGCTTCCATTACCATAGAAGAACAAATCTCCCGGCTGTGCTTCCGATGCAGAGATGCTTGTTCCGCAGCCTGCCTGCGAACCGGAAGAATGTGGCAGTGAAACACCATAGTTTGCAAATACACTCATGACAAAACCGGAACAGTCAGCGCCTCTTGTCAGGCTTGTACCACCCCACACATAAGGATTTCCTACGAACTGGCATGCATAAGATACCAGATCCACACGGACATCCGAGACTCCCTGTCCATATCTTACTTCCGTCATAGTCATAGCTGTCGGAAGTTCCGTATTGATCTCGATATAGTCTGCGGATACATATCCCTCATCACTGTCGATACTTACTTTTACCCAGCCATCTAACTGCTCTACAACCTCTAACTCCTCACCCATTGGCATGGAAGTCACGATACTGCAGTCTGTATTGGGCTCTTCCCTCACGTAAAGAGTTGTCGTTGTTACTTTGGCAACCGTCTCTTTTACCTGCTCTGCCAGAGCGGCCGCCTCATTTCCGGTTACCAGATACTCAGTCTTTACATATCCGGTGACTTCCCCGGACTGGATCTGTGTCCATTCTCCGTCCACACCTAACACTTCACAGGCTGCATGGTTTGGCATCTTACCGACAAGTGTTGCATCGGTTCCCGGTGTCTCACGGACATTTAAGTTACCGGAATCTACCACTGCAATTCCAAGATTCGTATATCCATATACGGATGTCACTTCCTCCTGTGCTGCTGCTGTAAGTTCTGTATCTGTATCAGAAACAGTTGCCACGTCTTCATCACTGGCAAGTGCCTGTGCTGTCACGCTTGCAATACCGGCTGTCACACCTGCGTCGACCGTCTCTGCACTTTCTTCTATTACAGAAGCTGTGGCAACTGCCTTAGCTGTCACATCTTCACTCTGTTTATGATTGTTGATCGCTGCAGTGGAAATAACTAGTAATCCTGCTGCTCCAAGACATATTGCTCTGATATATTTGGATTTCATAATGCCTCCTGAACATCTGCATGTCTTTCTGCTTCTTTTTCATCTTACAAAATATATTTTTCAAACTTTTTACAGTATAACAGTCACTTATTACAATGTCAATCATATTTGTAACATTTTTGTAATATTTGTAGATCCAGATTTTACAAAGTGGCATTTACCTGTCCATTCATCCTATTTCATTTTTGCGAAAAAAGCTCTTGTAAATGCAATGTCATTCATCATCTGTTCCTGAAGTTTTTCAATACTTTCAAACTTGCGTTCTTCCCGGATCATTGTCAGAAATTCAACCGTTACCACTTTCTCATACACATCTTCCCTGAAATCCAGAAGATGTGTCTCCACCCCGACCGGATTATTTCCTTTTATCGTAGGTTTACACCCTACATTTGTGACACCGAATCCGGAACCGACGCCGAATCCGAATCCAGAGCCAACGCCAACCCCAACACCGGCTCCAAATCCGACACCGGATCCGGCACCAACGACATCAACACCGGCTGCATCAACCACAACAGCTTCGACAGCTGCGGCACCGGCTCAGGTAACGTATGATATTTTGGATGGAGCGGGTAGTTCATGGACACAGAATACAGATGGAAGCCTTGCGATCAGAGGAAGCGGTGAGATTTCAAAATTCCGTGAGGTCAAGGTGGACGGAGTTACAGTTGATCCGGTCAACTATACGGTCACAGAAGGATCTACCATCATTACCTTCAAACCGGAATACCTTAAGAGTCTGTCAGCAGGAAATCATTCCTTTGAACTTGTCTGGACAGACGGAACAGCGGCAACAAACTTTACGGTAGCCGAAAACGCTGACCAGAGTGCAAAATCTCCAAAGACAGGCGAAGATTTCAGCAGAACACTTTGTACAGTACTTCTGATGGTTTCATGCGCAGGACTTGCAGGAATTTTTGCGAAAAGAAAAAGAAACCATGCCAGATAAGGCATTGCACAAATAATTTTTAAAATGAAAAAATAAGCTGATTACAGAGATAAAAGTGGGCAGGAAATTTACAAAAAAATTCTATTTTTATCAAAAAAATGAATAATAGAAAGAGGAGATTCAAATGAAGAAAAAGTTATTAACAGCATTACTTGTTGGAGCAATGGCTCTTAATATTACAGCATGTGGTGGTTCATCAGATGCAGCAGCACCAGCTGACAATGACCAGCAGACAACTACAACAGACACAGCAGCTGATGATGCAGCAGATACAGAAGAGGATGCAGTGGATGTGGAAGATGCAGCAGAAGCAGCAGACACAACAGAGGAAGAAGGCTTTTCCCTTCTTGATGTAACAGCAGATCTTGTTGATGCAGCATTATATGCAGTGGATGATGATAATACAGAGTATGTGATCACACTCTTTAGAGATCCGGATGGATATAGCTATGTTTCATTAATGATCGTTCCACAGGATGGACAGGGAGATGTCCTTTGTGGAGCATATGATGATTCTAATGTAACAAATGTTACAGATGAAGATAACATTGACTGGACTGAGATCAGCACAACAGATGTTTATACAGGTGATGATTTCTCAGCAGTATTTGTAGAAGCAGACGACGGTTCCGTTGCAATTGCAAATTCAGATTTTTCCCTTGTTATGGAAGGTCAGTATTTGACAGCTGATGAAGCAATCGCTTATATGGGAGCAGCAGCTAACTACATCAACTAGTTTTTTTGAGATATGCGGAGTACTGGAAGAACGGCTGCTTCGCATATCCTTACATAATGTAATTCAAAAATCCTGCACACTTTTATCTCTGTAATCAGCACACATTTATTTATAAGCTGTAAAATTCGCATTGAGTTTTACAGCTTTTTGCGTTTCGGCTAAAAATCACCTTTTCGTTACGATAGTTGGCGGAAAAGGCTGCGGTCTGCCTTTATTGTAGAAAATTTTCTCACTATCTCATATAAAAGTGTGATTAGTAAGCATTAAATTTTAATAATTTTGTGATTTCGGTTGTGATTTTCATAGATTTCGCATATAATAAAAGTGTGATTATAAAGCATAAAACTCCAATAAAAATGTGAGGAGTGATTCTATGGAACGATTTATCTTAAAAAAGTTGCTAGATTGGAAGAATTCTCCCTACCGCAAGCCTTTAATCTTGAAGGGCGTACGTCAGGTGGGTAAGACTTGGATTCTGAAAGAGTTCGGCAGACGCTGTTATGAAAATACAGCCTACTTTAACTTCGACGAAAACGAAGAATATAAACAATTTTTTGAAACAACCAAGGATGTGGACCGGATTCTACAAAACCTTATGCTGGCAAGCGGTCAAAAGATCTTGCCAGAAAAGACACTCATCATCTTTGACGAGGTACAGGACTGCCCGAAAGTCATTAACTCCATGAAATATTTCTGCGAGAATGCACCGCAGTACCATGTTGCCTGTGCCGGTTCTCTGTTAGGTATCGCCTTGGCGAAGCCTTCCTCTTTTCCAGTAGGCAAGGTCAACTTCATGCAGATTGACCCAATGACCTTCGCTGAGTTTCTACTTGCCAACGGTGATGAAAATCTGGCGCAGTATCTGGAACAGGTGGATACCCTTGAACCTATCCCTGACGCCTTCTTTAATCCGCTGTATGAGAAGCTGAAGATGTACTATGTCACCGGTGGTATGCCGGAGTCGGTATTGATGTGGACGGAGGCACGGGATGTTTCTGCCATGCAGGAAGCATTGTCCGGAATCATTGGAGCCTATGAGCGTGATTTTGCCAAGCATCCTAATCTCAGCGAGTTCCCGAAAATCTCAATGATTTGGAAGTCTGTTCCTTCTCAACTGGCAAGGGAGAACAAGAAGTTTGTCTATAAGGTGGTCAAGGAAGGCGCACGAGCCCGTGAGTACGAGGATGCTTTGCAATGGCTGGTGGATGCCCGTCTGGTGCATAAAATTTATCGCAGCTCAGCTCCCGGCTTGCCGATTGCAGCTTACGATGACTTGTCTGCTTTCAAGATTTATCTGGTGGATGTGGGACTGCTCCGCCGTCTGGCACAGTTGGCTCCCACTGCCTTTGGCGAAGGGAACCGCCTATTTACTGAATTCAAAGGCGCATTAACCGAAAACTTTGTGTTGCAGACTTTAATTACTCAGTTTGAAGTCATGCCCCGTTATTGGAGCCAGAACAACCCACCTTACGAGGTGGATTTCCTCATTCAGCGGGAGAACGACATCTTCCCAGTGGAGGTCAAATCCGAAGCTGGATGATGATGTGCTGAACATTCCGCTATTCATGGCAGATCAGGCGGATCGATTGATTGGGTTGGCATTGGAACCGGGTAACGCACAGTAATAGAAGTACAGAGCGGCAGTTTTCCAAATTGGATAATTTCATAAAATGCTTTTCTGATTTGCAGAACTTTTACAAACGATTTACGCATTCCTGATGGTGACAAATAGAAAAGAGACATAAGATGTTAACAGTTCTTTTGATGATGTGCACACAAAACTTAGAACTGCAGGAAAGGGAATAGAAAACACAACAAGAAGGAGAATGTATGAAAAAAAGGACTCGGTTGATTGCCGGAGTAATGGCAATGATGCTTACGCTTGGTGGCTGCGGCTCTGCTGCAAATACCGCAAATAAGAAAGAGGCGACTCAGACGACTGCTGAGCAGACTGCGTCTTCACAGGAGGATACAGCAGAAGCTGCAGCAAAAGAAACAGAATTGGATGTTTTGAAAATTGGTCTTGCTGCTTTGCCGACACAGTTAGATCCGGACAGATCCATCGGTATTGCCAGCATTAAGCTTTTTTATAATATTTTTGATACCCTGCTTTTCACGGATAAAGAAGGAAATATCACCGGACAGCTGGCAGATAGCTGGGAATGGCAGGATGATACAACATTAAATGTAAAAATCCGGGAAAATGTTACCTTCCAGAACGGCGAGGTATGTGATGCAGAGGATGTGAAATTTACATTTGATCGAATTTTAAGCGGCTATGGAGATGGAACCATTGCAGTATTATATGAAACACTGGATTCCGTCGAAAAGATAGATGATCTTACGGTACAGTTCAAGCTGAAAAAACCGGATGCTGCGTTTGAACAGAGACTGGGCTCTATCTGGGGAGCAAGCATTGTACCGAAGGATTATATTGAAGAAATCGGAGATGAAGCCTTTCAGACTGCTCCCATCGGTACCGGCCCGTATAAGCTGACACAGTACTCTCCTGAAAAATATGTGTTGGAGCGTTACGACGGCTTCTGGGGAGATAAGCCTGCTGCAAAGAGTATAGAATTTATTTCTTATCCGGAAGCATCTGCCCGTATGACCGCTTTGATCACAGGGGAAGTAGATATTATCAATGATGTGCCTTCTGATGCGGTAGATACGATCAATGGAACCTCCGGTGTGAGCGTGGTGGGAACCTCCATTAAAAATATCCATATATACACATTTAATACCAGAAATGAAGACAGCATTATGTCAAATCAGAAATTCAGACAGGCATTGACGATGGCAATAGACCGCCAGACACTGGTAGATACCCTTTGGTCCGGATATGCAAAGGTTCCGAATGGGCATCAGTTTGAAAGCTATGGAGATTTATATATTGAGGACTATCCCGGTGTACAGTATGATCCGGAAAAAGCTCGTGAATTAGTAAAAGAATCCGGATATGACGGGGAAGAGGTTATTTCCATCGAAATGGCGGACGGTTATTATACAAACGGCAATCAGGCAGGTGAGGCCATTGTCAGCATGCTTGCGGATATCGGCGTAAAAGCAGAAGTCGTATTTACAGACAAATTCTCCTTCAGTGCAGACATCCGGGCATGGTCCGCTGCTTCCCGGTTTGATAATCCCCTTGGTGCATTATGGCTCCTGTTTGGAACAGGCTCCGGACCGGCAAACCCGGAAACAGGAAGCTGGACACCTACAGAGGAATTTGTGGCAGCAGGAAATACACTGATCGACAGCAAGGATCTGGAAGAACAGCGGCAGGCAGCAAGAACCCTGATGGAAGTATTCGATACCTACTGCCCAGGCACTTATTTGTATCAGGCAGAAGATTTGTATGGTATCAGAGATGGTCTGGAATGGGATATGACATATTGTGAAAACCAGATCATGCCGTTCCGTGCAGGGGATCTGAAAGTTACAGAATAATGACAGGGCTGCTTCCCGGCAGATATCTGCCGGGAAGCAGATTTTGAAAGGAAGTATAGTTATTTGGAAGCTATTCTGAAAATAAAAGGGTTAAAAAGCTATTACTACTCGGGACAAAACGTAATTCCGGCAGTGGATGGAGTGGATCTTGATATTTATCCTGGTGAAATTGTCGGAATCGTAGGAGAATCCGGATGTGGAAAAAGCACGGTTGTGCGCAGCTTGATGGGATTGCTGGATCCTGTTTCCTCCAAAAGGGAGGGCGGACAGGCCATTTATCTGGGGAAGGATCTGTTTCAGATGAAGGAAAAAGAGCTTTGCCGGATAAGAGGAAAAGAAATTTCCATGATCTTTCAGAATCCCCTCTCCGCATTGGATCCGGTGTACACGATAGGAGATCAGATCGTAGAGATCATACGCATACATGAAAAAATCTCTAAAAAAGAAGCCTATGAAAAGGCTGTTTTTTTGTTAAAGCAGGTAAAAATCCCTTCACCGGAGGTGAGGATCCAACAATATCCTCACGAATTGTCCGGAGGTATGCAGCAAAGAGTTATGATCGCCATTGCATTGGCATGTAACCCGAAGGTACTAATCGCAGACGAACCGACAACGGCGTTGGATGTGACGATCCAGGCCCAGATCCTTTCCCTACTGAAGGAGCTGCGGGATCAGCTGGGAATAGCAGTCATACTGATAACCCATAATATGGGAGTAGTGGCCGCTGTCTGTGACCGTATGCTGGTAATGTATGGCGGTGCAGTAGTAGAAGAAGGAAAATGTACAGAACTGTTCGAAAATCCATGCCACCCTTACACCAGAGGGCTTCTGGCAGCAATTCCCAGCATAAAAGAGAGAAAAGAAAAGCTGTATACAATCCCTGGTCAGGTTCCAAAGATGAAAGTACCGGTACAGTACTGTCGGTTTTGCAGCCGCTGCAGCTATGCACAGGAGGTATGCCATGAGAAAGAGCCGGGTATGCAGGGGGAAAACGGACATTTATACAAATGCTTCTATACTCCGCAGCAGCAGGAAAAATAAAAATGCGGGCCTGGAGGGGTTGCCTTGTGAAAGAGAAAATATTAGAAGTCGTTGATCTATGTAAAGAATATCCGGTAAAAAGAGGAGCACTGCTTCCAAAAGAAATTGGAAGGGTACATGCCGTGAATCATGTTTCCTTTACCCTGTATCAGGGCGAAACACTGGGGATCATCGGGGAATCAGGGTGTGGAAAAACAACCCTGATCCGCATGCTGATGGGGTTGGAGGAAGCGACTGGCGGTTATGTGCAGTTCGGGGACAAAAAAATACACAGACATATGCCTCCTTTGGTTAGAAAAAATATACAGATGGTATTTCAGGATCCCTATGCATCTCTGGATCCCCGCATGAGCATTCAGCGAATTCTGGAAGAGCCGTTACGGATCCATGAGCGGATGAGTGCAGAGGAAAAGAAATCGAGAATCCTCCCTTTGTTGGAGCAGGTGGGATTATCCAGAGACTCTCTGAAAAAATATCCCCATGAATTTTCAGGAGGACAGAGACAGAGGATTGCCATTGCCAGAGCTTTGGTGACGGATCCGCAGCTTTTATTGTGTGACGAACCAGTTTCTGCGTTGGATGTTTCTATTCAGGCGCAGATATTAAACCTTTTGAAGGATCTGCAGGAGAAAAAGAAGCTGACCTATGTTTTCGTTTCACATGACATGAGCGTTATAAGCCATATCAGTGACAGAGTGCTTGTAATGTATCTCGGGCAGGCAGTAGAACTGGCGGAGAAAGAAGATCTGTTTGAGCATCCGCTTCATCCCTACACCCAGGCCCTTATGCAGGCAGTACCGATACCGGATCCCAGAGAACAGGATCAATGCAAAGTACTGGAGGGAGAGATCCCCAGTCCCATGGATTTGCCCCCTGGATGTCCGTTCTGCGCGCGTTGTAAAAAGGCACTTGCTATTTGTAAAGAGATCAGACCGCAGATGGCAGAAACGGCAGATGGACATCAGGTTGCCTGTCATTTATACACGGATGGAGGAAAGCAATGAAACGTTATATTATATTGCGTGTAGGAAAGGCGGTACTGACGATATGGGCAGTTTACACTCTGGTTTTTTTCCTTACCAGAGTAACGGGAGATCCGATTGAATGGCTGACATTGGCCGGAGCCAGTGATTCTGCAAAAGAAATCCTGCGGACAAATCTGGGACTGGATATGCCGCTGTGGCAGCAGTACATAAAATCATTTGTCGGCCTCTTTACGGGGGATACCGGAATGAGCTATTACTATGCACGTTCTGTTTCCGATCTCTTCGCAGAGCGTATGATTCCGACAATTTCATTGGGAAGCATTGTATTGGGACTTACCATTGTGATCGGAATCCCCTTGGGAGTTCTGGCAGCGGTGAAGCACAATACCCTGTTAGATCGGATCACCATGAGCAGTGCGGTGGTAGGCAGTACTCTGCCTAATTTTATATTGGGAATCCTGTTGATCTTTATTTTTTCTCTGAAACTCAGGATTTTGCCAAGCGGCGGAGTGGGGCTGCTTCAATGTAATTGCGTGCAAATCCGTTCAGG
>ENA-OURV01002898-OURV01002898.1-human-gut-metagenome-genome-assembly--contig:-NODE-2898-length-11307-cov-3.586207_pt1 | contig 11307 bp, 9 predicted proteins | sample MGYA00242141_ERZ509072 | MGnify/ENA primary metagenome ERZ509072 (study PRJEB26280, sample SAMEA2338763) | human gut metagenome | biome: human gut; feature: human-associated habitat; material: faeces... | reverse complement strand
GAGAAGGCTACCATCTTACAAAGTTCAAAGAACTTATGGGTGGACAGTTTGCATCAAACGAAAAGGTTACAATTGTTGGTCTTAAATTAAGAGCAATCGAGAATGTAAGAGTTCTTGGACCAGTCAGAAAGAATACTCAGGTAGAAATTTCTGCAACAGATGCAATCAGCCTCGGTGTAAAAGCACCAATCAGAGAATCAGGAAATATTGCAGGAAGCGCACCAATCGCGATCATCGGACCAAAAGGTGCGGTGTATTTGAACGAGGGATGCATTGTTGCGAAGAGACATATTCACATGGCTCCGAAAGATGCGATGGCAGCAGGAGTTCATGATGGTGATATCGTATCTGTAAAAGCAGATAATGAGAGAGGAACCATCTTTAATAACGTACAGATCCGTGTAGATGACAGCTTTACACTTGAGATGCACATCGATACAGATGAAGCAAATGCAGCGCAGATTAAGAGCGGGGATACCGTGAGGATCGTATCATGTTAATGGGAAAAGTTGTTGGCAGTGTTGTATCAACACGCAAGAATGAAAACTTAGTCGGAAATAAATTCATGATTGTAGAAGTGGCAGATCATATGCGTCAGGGAGCAAAACAGATCATTGCAATCGATAAGATCGGCGCAGGAATCGGCGAATACGTTCTGGTTGTACAGGGAAGTGCTGCGAGAATCGGAAGTGGTATGCCGGAAGCACCGATCGATGCTGCAATCGTTGGAATTATTGACGAAGGATTAGGACTGGAGTAGTGAAATTATGGATATGAAAGAATTAAGCAGCATATTGCAGCAGAACGGTATCGTTGGTGCTGGTGGTGCAGGCTTTCCTACATATGCTAAATTAGATGAACGTGCAGAGACAATCATTCTGAACTGTGCAGAGTGTGAGCCACTGCTTCGACTTCACAGACAGCTCCTTGAGAAATATGCAAAGGAGATCATTGATACATTCGATATGGTTGCGGAGACAGTAGGAGCTTCCCAGGCCATTATCGGAATCAAAAAATCTTATGTACAGACGATCAATGCTTTAAATCAGCATATTGAAGAATTCCCGAGGGTTAAGATCCATCTTCTGGATGAGGTTTATCCGATGGGTGATGAGGTTGTTCTTATTTATGAGACAACAGGTAAAGTTGTAAGACCGGGCGGACTTCCAATCGAAAGCGGCGTAGCTGTATTCAACGTAGAGACAGTTTACAATGTATACAGAGCACTGAATGAGAAGACACCTGTTGAGGACAAGCTTGTATCAGTAGTAGCTGAGGTAGAGCACCCAATCACAGTTCGTGTTCCAATCGGAACACCACTGGAAGAGGTAGTAGCTCTTGCCGGCGGTGTAACTACAAAAGATGCAGTTTACTTCGTTGGTGGACCTATGATGGGTAATATCGGAACAGGAGCGCAGCCTGTTACAAAGACAACAAATGCAATCCTTGTTCTTCCGAAAGACCATCACATCATTCAGAAGAAATTAAAGAAAAACTCAATCGATATGAAGAGAGCAGCAGCTTGCTGTTGCCAGTGTACAATGTGTACAGACTTATGTCCAAGACATCTGTTAGGACATCCGATTGAGCCAAATAAATTTATGCTTGCAGCAACATGCAAGGATGTACAGGAGCCGAACATCTTCATCAATACGTTGTTCTGCTCATCCTGCGGACTTTGTGAGATGTATTCCTGTTTCCAGGGACTTTCACCAAGAAGTCTTATGGCAGAGTACAAGGGAGGTCTTCGTGCAAACGGAATCCGTCCTCCGAAAGTAGAAGCAAAACCTGTAGGACCGGAAAGAGAATACAGAAAAGTTCCGATGGAGAGACTTATGGCGCGTCTTGATCTTACGAGATATAACCGTGAAGCACCGCTTGATGAATCAGCAGTGCCGGTTAAGACAGTACGTATTCTGTTAAGTCAGCATATTGGAGCACCTGCTTCTGCAATTGTGAAAGCAGGCGACATGGTAACTAAAGGACAGATGATTGCTGAACCAGGAAAGGGATTAAGCGTTGGAATCCACGCATCCGTGAATGGTTTAGTTACAGAAGTAAATGAGAAATATATTGTCATAGAATCTCAGGAAGGACGTGCAGGCAATGAGTAAGGCTATTGGAATGGTAGAATATAAGACTGTTTCAGCAGGTATTACCGCAGCTGATGCTATGGTAAAGACTTCTGAAGTCAGCATAATCGAAGCACAGACAGTATGTCCGGGCAAATATATCGCGATCATTACAGGTGACTTAAGTGCCGTTAAAGCAGCAGTGGATAATGCAAAAGAGATGCATGGTCTTCACCTGATCGACAGTTTTGTGCTCGGTAATCCGCATGAGTCCATCTTCCCGGCAATCTACGGTGCTGCACATATTGAAGACGTATCCGCTCTTGGTATTATGGAGACATACGATGCATCTTCAATTATTGTAGCTGCTGATGAGGCTGCGAAGACGGCTATCGTTGATTTGATCGAGCTTCGTATCGCACGTGGTATGTGCGGAAAATCCTACATGCTGCTCACTGGTGAAGTGGCTGCTGTAGAAGCTGCAATCGAAAAAGCTAAGGAAGCAATCAAAGATAGAGGAATGTTCCTTGACTCTTCCGTTATTGCTCATCCGGATGCTCAGATTCGCGACGCAATCTTATAATGAACTCTGCTTTAATGTCTGAGGGAATTATAGTTCAATACCAGTAACATTATATTGGACTTAGGACAGGAGGCAGTTAGATGCTTGCGATAGAGAGAAGAAATGAAATATTAGAAAAACTGCAGAACGATAGAAGAGTCGTAGTAAGCGAACTGAGTCAGATTTACGAGGTTTCCGAGGAGACAATCCGAAGAGACCTCGATAAACTGGTTCAGGACGGTTTCGCCATAAAAAGCTATGGCGGTGCCGTGATCAATGAAAATGTGAATATCGAGCTTCCGTTCAACATCAGAAAGAATCGCAATATTGTTGGTAAACAGCATATTGCGGAACTGGTGAGTGAACAGATCAAAGATGGGGACAGCATCATGCTTGATGCAAGTTCTACAGCAGTGTATGTTGCAAAGACGCTTCTCGAACAGGGAAAGAAGAATCTTACCGTGCTCACAAACTCTGTGGAGATTATCATAGAGCTTTTTGGGGCGCAGGATTGGAAGGTTCTCTCTACCGGAGGAGAGTCAAGAGAAGGATCCTTTGCACTGGTAGGTTATCAGACAGACCGGATGCTTCGATCTTATCATGTAGATAAGGCAATTATCTCTGCAAAGGGAATCGATATGAACGCTGGACTTACAGATTCAGATGATCTGCATGCGAATAATAAGCGAACAATGCTGACAAGAGCAAAAGAAAAAATTCTTGCTGTAGACAGCAGTAAGTTCGATCAAGTAGCATTTGCTGAGATAGGTTCATTAGATCAGATCACAACTATAGTTACGGATGCAAAGCCGGAAACAAGATGGCTTCAGCATTTTGATAAGATTGGTGTAAAATGTATCTATCCAAAGTAAGGAAGGGCAGTTATGAAAAGCTTTCAGATTAAAACTAGAGTAAATTTTGGAGATAATGCGCTGGATCGACTGGCAGAAGTGCCATATAAAAAGATCCTGATCGTTACAGACCCATTTATGGCGAAAAGCAAAAATCTGAACCTGATTCTCGATCCAATCAAAAAAGCAGGTAAGGAATATGATATCTTTCAGGATATTGTTCCGGATCCACCGATTGAGAAGATCAGTCTCGGTGTTAAGAAGATGCTTGAATATAAGCCGGATGCAATTGTTGCAGTTGGTGGCGGATCAGCAATTGACTCCTCCAAGTCAATCCGTGAATTTGCACTTCGCGTAGATCATTACGCAGAGGTAGGGCTGATTGCAATTCCAACAACAAGCGGTACAGGATCAGAGGTAACTTCATTTGCCGTTGTATCAGACCCGGCAGAACAGAGAAAATATCCACTTGTATCCTGGGAATTGACACCGGACGAGGCAATCCTCGATGCAGAACTTGTAAAGAGTGTGCCACCGGCGATTACAGCAGATACAGGAATGGACGTATTTACACACGCACTTGAAGCATGTGTAAGTACAGAGAGAAGCGATTTCTCAACAGCACTTGCAGAGAAATCGATCGAGTTGGTTGGAGTATTCCTTCTCAGAGCATATCTGGATGGAAATGATACTCATGCACGTCAGAAGATGCATTCCGCATCCTGTCTGGCAGGACTGGCATTCAACTCAGCATCTCTCGGACTGAACCATGGTATGGCTCATCAGTTAGGTGCAAAGTTCCACATCCCACACGGACGTGCGAACGCAATGCTTCTTCCACATATTATTGAATTCAACAGTGATATCAATAAACATAGTAAGAGTCAGAAAGAATATCTTCCGGCTGTTAAGCGTTATGCAACTGTAGCTCAGATCCTTGGACTGAGCAGCTACAATGAAATTATGACAGTCAGATCCCTTGTAAACTGGGTACAGTTTATGTTAAAAGAGATGGATATTCCGCTGTCAATCTCTCAGATGGGTACAATCTCAGAGGAAGAGTACTTCAATGCAATCGACAGTATGGCAGATGCCGCACTTGAAGATGGATGTACAGCAACAAACCCGAGAGTACCAAATAAGGAAGATGTTATTGAAATCTACAAGAAATTGTGGAAATAATAAGTGTAAAAAGAAGTAAAAAAGAAGCTGCGTATTGTAGCTTCTTTTTTTACACTCTCTTTTGCTTCTATTTTTAGGCATGTTTTTAAAGTTCTCGGGTAACGGTACCTATTTATTAATTGAGTGTTATCTGAAAGAATTGTTGTATATACTATATCAAATACCTGGGAAATGGACAGGAAGCGCGAAATGAAATTACCTATTTATATAGAAGCAGCAATGGGAGTTTTTCTGGTAGTGATTCTGGCAATGGCAGGAAGAAACGGAATGATTCCTCAGAACCAGAAAAATAATGTTATGAAACAGTCAGAAGTAGAACAGAAATCAGATTCTGACATGCAAAATGAAAAGGAAGCAGTTGCGGAAGAGGCAACAGATTCGATAGAAGAAGTTGCACAGACTGACAGCGCAGCAATAACAGCACAGATGTGTTCTCCGGCCGGACAGTATCCGGTCATGGGGGAGAGTGTTGTTACGGTGGATGAACTTGCAGATTATTTCAATCAATCGGGATACGAATATCCGTCGGAAGAACTGGCAAAAGGCGGGGCAGATACCATAGAAACATTCTGCCAGATCTACTGTGAAGAAGCAGAGGCAGAAGACATCCGGGCAGAGGTTGCATTTACCCAGGCAATGAAAGAGACCGGATTTCTTCAGTTTGGTGGAGATGTAAGTGTTGAACAGTTTAATTTCGCCGGAATAGGAACAACCGGGGGAGGAGTGCCGGGAAATTCTTATCCGGATGTCAGAACAGGAGTGCGGGCACAGATCCAGCATCTGAAGGCCTATGCGACAGATGAACCGCTGAATCAGACTTGCGTGGATAACCGTTATGAATATGTGAAAAAAGCTTCCGCACCTTATGTACAATGGCTGGGACAGAAAGAGAACCCGGAAGGAGCCGGTTGGGCGACAGGAGAGAACTACGGGTATGATATTGCAGGGATGTTGCAACATTTACTTTTAAAAGAGTAAGGTTAAGAAGATAAGGCTGGACTTCCGGCGGTGGTTATGATATTTTAAGATTTCTTAAAGAAAGGGAAATCCCTTGACAAATCAGCCTTTGACAGCTATAGTAGTAACAGTTAAAAAGTATTTAACAACTATGTAAAGATACAGGTGTTGAAGAAGAGGAGTACATCATTACTTCCCACAGAGAGAACCGTTCAGATTGCTAAGAGGATCTGGCTGTGAGACGGTTTGGAAAAAGGATGATGGAAGGTAGCTTCGGAGCCGGAATTCTGAAAGGTCGAAGAGGTTGGATAGGAGTTCCCGGAGTCGTTCACGTTACAGAACGAAGAGATGTATATGTAAAGAACAAGGTTAATACAAACAGTAGCAAGTTCTTACATATATAAATAAGGTGGTACCGCGAGATTTTCGCCCTTTACGTGAAGTAGAGGGCGTTTTCTAGTTATAGAAGACAGAGATATCCACTTTTAAAACAATGAGATTGTGGAAAACAACTACAAAATTAACATAATATGTGGAAAAAGGAGAACAATCATGAGCAAAGAACTCGCAAAGACTTACGATCCGAAACAGATCGAAGAGAAACTCTATGAGAGATGGTGTGAGAACAAGTATTTTCATGCTGAAGTAGACAGAAGTAAGAAACCATTTACAACAGTAATGCCGCCTCCGAATATTACAGGAAAGCTGCATATGGGACATGCACTTGACAATACACTGCAGGATATTCTGATCCGTTTTAAGAGAATGCAGGGATATAATGCACTCTGGCAGCCCGGAACAGACCATGCGAGCATCGCGACAGAGGTTAAAATTATCGAGACACTCAAAAAAGAAGGCATCGATAAGCGCGACCTTGGCAGAGAAGGATTTTTAAAGCGCGCCTGGGAATGGAAAGAGGAATACGGTGGGAGAATCATCAATCAGTTAAAGAAACTGGGCTCCTCCTGTGACTGGGACAGACTCCGTTTCACGATGGACGAAGGCAGTAATCAGGCTGTTACGGAAGTATTCTGCCGCATGCACGAAAAAGGCTGGATTTATAAAGGAAACAGAATCGGCAACTGGTGTCCTGTCTGCAAAACTTCTATTTCTGATGCAGAGGTTGTATACGAAGAGCAGGCTGGTCATTTCTGGCATATCAAATATCCGCTGATCGATGAAAACGGAGAGGTAAGCACGACAGAATTTCTGGAATTTGCGACCACCCGTCCGGAAACCATGCTGGGCGACAGTGCGGTTGCAGTTAACCCGTCCGACGAGCGTTATCAGCATCTGGTTGGCAGAAAGGTTCTGCTGCCGATTGTAAACCGTCAGATTCCGATCGTTGCGGATTCCTATGTAGATATGGAATTTGGTACCGGCGTTGTAAAGATCACTCCGGCACATGACCCGAATGACTTTGAAGTAGGAAAACGTCATAACCTGGAGCAGATTAATATCTTAAACGATGATGCAACCATCAATGAAAACGGCGGTAAGTTCGAAGGCATGGATCGCTATGAAGCGAGAAAAGCCATTGTGAAGGAATTAGATGATATGGGTCTGTTAGTCCGGATCGAAGACTACAGCCATAATGTAGGCACCCATGACCGCTGCGGCACGACCATCGAGCCTATGATCAAAAAGCAGTGGTTTGTAAAGATGGACGAGCTGATCAAGCCCGCAGTAAAAGCAGTTCAGGATAAGGAAATCCGTCTGATTCCGGAACGCATGGAAAAGACCTACTTCAACTGGACGGACAACATCAAAGACTGGTGTATTTCCAGACAGCTGTGGTGGGGACACAGAATTCCGGCTTATTACTGCGATTCCTGCGGCGAAACCGTGGTAGCGCGCACCGAGCCGACTGTTTGCCCGAAGTGCGGCGGCACACATTTTACACAGGATCCCGATACGCTGGATACCTGGTTTTCATCCGCGCTGTGGCCCTTCTCCACCCTCGGCTGGCCGGAAAAGACGAAGGAGCTGGAATATTTCTATCCGACTGATGTGCTCGTAACCGGTTACGATATCATTTTCTTCTGGGTTATCCGTATGATTTTCTCCGGATATGAACAGATGGGCGAAAAACCGTTTAAAACAGTACTGTTCCACGGACTTGTAAGAGACTCTCAGGGACGCAAGATGAGCAAATCCCTCGGAAACGGTATCGATCCGCTGGAAATCATCGACAAATACGGTGCGGACGCACTGCGCCTGACGCTGATCACCGGCAACGCGCCCGGCAACGACATGCGTTTCTACATGGAGCGTGTAGAAGCGAACAGAAACTTTGCAAACAAGGTATGGAACGCATCCCGTTTCATCCTGATGAATATGGAAGGCAAGGAAGTTCCTGCGGATGCGTCTGCGTCTCTGGAGCCTGCCGATAAGTGGATTCTCTCCCGTCTGAATAACGTCGTAAAAGAAGTGACCGACAACATGGAAAACTTCGAGCTGGGTGTTGCCGTACAGAAGGTTTATGACTTTATCTGGGATGAATTCTGCGACTGGTATATCGAGATGGTAAAACCCCGTCTGTATGCGACGGACGATGCCGACAGCCAGAACGCTGCACTGTGGACGTTAAAAACTGTCCTGATCGACGCTTTAAAACTTCTGCATCCGTATATGCCTTTTATTACCGAAGAAATCTTCTGCACCCTGCAGTCCGAAGAGGAATCCATCATGATTTCCTCCTGGCCGGTTTATCAGCAAGAGAGACACTTCGAGAAAGAAGAGCAGGAGATCGAAATCCTCAAGGAAGCTGTCCGCGGCGTCCGCAACGTCCGTACCAGCATGAACGTTCCGCCTTCCAGAAAAGCCCATGTTTATGTGGTAAGCGACCAGAAAGAGCTGCAAAATACCTTTGAGGAGGGCAAGCTGTTCTTTGCATCCCTGGCGAGCGCATCCGATGTGACCTGTCAGGCGGACAAGACAGGTATCGCAGAGGACGCGGTATCCGTTGTGATCCCGAACGCAACGCTTTACATTCCATTTGCAGAGCTGGTTGATCTTGCAAAAGAGATCGAGCGTCTGGAAAAAGAAGAGAAGCGCCTTGAGGGCGAGCTTTCCAGAGTAAATGGCATGCTGCACAACGAGCGTTTCATGAGCAAGGCTCCGGAAAGCAAGATCGCAGAAGAGCGCGGCAAGCTGGAAAAATACACGCAGATGATGGAACAGGTAAAAGAACGGTTAGGTCAGCTGCGCAAGTAAGCGGGAAGATGCATGCTTTCAGCGAAATATGGTTTTCTTATTAAGTTTTTTATTAATAGGAAAGTGCAGGGCGGTTTTGTAACAAAAGCAGAGCCGCTCTGTTTTTGTTCATGCAACGCTGCATTCCTGTAAACCGGGCGGGATTGCAGCATGTCCGCAGTTTCTGACGGAAAAACGCGAAAATGCGAAGTGCTTTCCTGAATTTCCGGAAAAATTAGATTGATTTTTTTGTGTGCCCTGCGTATTATAATGGTATTGAATCCATGAGGATAAGAGCAGATAAGTGGGAGGATGCGCATGATCAACTTTGAAGAAGAATTGAAAAAGTTCCATCCCAGCCTTGAAATCGATGAGGCGGAGGATGTGATTATAAACCACAATATGACAGACTTTACGGATATTCTGGTAGACATGGTCAAAGAGCAGGAAAAAGAAATGGCCGATGCCGCCGGGAAGAAAGAGTAAAGGAGCAAATATATGCAGTGTTATAATTGTGGAGCAGATCTGACAGAAAAGAATTTCTGCACGAACTGCGGGGCAGATGTTTCGAGATATAAGAAGCTTCTGAGCATTTCCAATTACTATTATAATGACGGGTTGGATAAAGCCGGTGTCCGGGATCTTTCCGGGGCGATCGAGAGCCTGAAGCTGTCGTTGAAATTCAACAAATATCATATCGAGGCGAGAAACCTCCTGGGATTGATTTATTTTGAAATGGGCGAGACTGTTCCGGCGCTGAGTGAATGGGTCATCAGTAAAAACCTTCGCCCGGAGAAAAATATCGCGGATGATTACATCAACGCAGTGCAGAAGAGTCCGACGCAGCTGGAAGAGTTTGCACAGATGAGCCGGAAATATAATCAGGCGCTCAGCTACTGTTATCAGGACAGCAAGGATCTGGCGCGGATTCAGTTGAAAAAGGTGCTTTCCGACCATCCGAATTTTGTACAGGCACATCTGCTTTTGGCGCTTTTGTACATGGATGCGGCGGACTGGGAGAAAGCGCGCAAGGAGCTGACCCGCTGCCTGCGGATCGACTGCGCGAATACGACGGCGCTTCGGTATATGCATGAAGTGGACATTGCGTTAAAAACCGATGACGACGGGAAATTTGTCCGCAAACAGGGGAAGGGCGAGGAAGTCGTCAAATACCAGAGCGGCAATGAGACGATTATTCAGCCGATCAGCCAGATAGAACCGAAAAAGAGCTTCGGGTGGCTGTGGGGAACGCTCGCAGGTCTTGCGGTCGGTGTAGCGGTATCCTGGTTTTTGATCCTGCCTGCGCGGGTACAGATCGCACAGACGGAGTTAAACAATAAGCTGACAGCAGTCGGGGAAGAAGCCGACCGCAAAAATGCAGAGATTTCCAGTTTAAATCAGCAGATAGAGACGCTGACTAAGGAAAATGACGAGCTGACGGCGCAGAACGGCAAGCTGTCCGGCGCGGACGGCAGCATGAGCGCGGTAGAAGCGCTGTTGAATGCGGCAAGTGTCTATATGGAGACGCCGGACGATATCGAAGCTCTTTCCGAAGCAGTGGACAAGATCAGCCGCGATGCGATGGAGAGCAGCGACACCTCCGAGGCGGCGCGTAAGCTCTATCAGCAGCTTTTGCAGGACACTGGCACAGACCTTGCAGCGAACTATTATGACACCGGCTACAAGGCATATCGTTCAGGGGATTATGAGACGGCGATTGAAAACCTGACGAAAGCGGTTTCCTATGATGAGACGAACAGTGAAGCGCTTTATGCGCTGGCAAATTCCTATCGCGACAACGGCAACAAGCGCCAGGCGAAGGAAACCTACCAGAAGGTAATTGAACTGTTCCCGAACACGGAAAAAGCAACTCAGTCCCAGCGCGCGCTGGATCAGCTGGACAATTAAAAGGCGACAATTTAAAAAGGATTTTACAAAAGAGGATGAAAAGCACAATAGCTTTTTGTCCTCTTTTTGCTATCTACAGATTCCGAATGTTTGCAGATTGCCGTGCGGCAATCCGGGGATAGCTATTTCAAGGTTAAGGTTCCCAAGCCGTTTGTGCCTGCACGAAATTTATATAGAAAAAGGAGAGTAGCATGGAAGAGGATTATAAAATTATCGATCACTATCTGATGATCCGCCTGCCGGAAGAAATCGACCACCACAGCTGCAGTATGATCTGCAGGAGGGCGGATCGCATGATGTTGGACAACAGCGTCAGCCACATCGTGTTTGATTTTTCCGATACAAAATTTATGGACAGCTCCGGCATCGGCGTACTGGCGGGGCGTTACCGCAAGATTTCCTGTTTTGGAGGCAAGGTGTATGTGATTCACGCCAACCGGCGCATCCGGAAAATTTTGGAAATGTCGGGCATCGGCGATATCGTGGAGATGATAGATCAGGGGGAAAAGATTGAAAAACAATAGAATGTACGCTCTGCGAGCATTCTATTGTCATGAATAAAATTTTTCAATCGCGAGAT
>ENA-OURV01002895-OURV01002895.1-human-gut-metagenome-genome-assembly--contig:-NODE-2895-length-11310-cov-11.236162_pt1 | contig 11310 bp, 13 predicted proteins | sample MGYA00242141_ERZ509072 | MGnify/ENA primary metagenome ERZ509072 (study PRJEB26280, sample SAMEA2338763) | human gut metagenome | biome: human gut; feature: human-associated habitat; material: faeces... | reverse complement strand
CTATGATTTCCTGGCCTATTTCGACATGGAATGTCTTTACACGCATCACTACTATAACACGCTAAGCGGGTTGATCCTAAAGATTTTGGAACATATTCCCCAAACCGGAGAGAAATTGACCTGGTACAATTTCCAGTTTGAAATCGTGGACATGGACGGCGCTCGAATCGACAAGGTACTTGTCAGGGTAAACAGAGAGGGGGAGTGAGGTTTATGCTTGAATAACTACCTCCCCTAGCCCCTCCTTACACAGGAGGGGAAACCGCTTGGTAATCAAAAGGGTAAAATCCGTTTGGTAATCAACTAGGAGTAAACCACCCGGTAACCAACAAGGAGAAAGCGGCTTAGTAATCAACCCTCCCCCTGTGCAAGGGGGAGCCGGAGGGGGTAGTTGCTCAAGGATAAACCCTGCCAGCCCCTCCCATCATTTCAATGCTGATGCCCACACCGGTGCTCCCCATCCTCCTGATGATGGTGGCAACCGATGCCGGAGTCCAGGATAAACCCTTTCAAATAACCTTCGGCTATTTTCCGTACATCCCCTTTACAACCCCGGAAAACCTTGATCCCTTGGTCGCTTAATACCTTCAAAGCCCCGTCGCCCATGCTACCAGCAAGCATCACGGTAACCCCTTTCTCTTTCAACACGGAAGCGATGTTCGATTTACAACCGCATCCCTGTGGAGAAGGAAGTGTTTCCGTGTCCGTGATATTCTTATCGTCATCTACCGTGAACAGCGTGTAATACGCGCAATGTCCAAAATGGTCATCAACAACATTTTCTCTTGTTGGTACTGCAATTTTCATGATATTATTTTTTTAGTGGTTTCGCAAAGGTACATGATTTTGAGTGAAAAACAGATAAAAATTCATAACTTTGCACCCCATAAATTTACATATGCAAGGTACGTTATCACTATTCGGATGGATATTCCTATGGCTCATCGCTTGTTGTTCCTGTTCGCAGAAACACCTGACGAGAGTCCCCACAACTTTTTCCACCCCGGTCTTACAGGCTTCCGATTTACTGAAAATCCCGGATTTATATTCCTGTACACAACCCAGGATCGCTGATTTCTTTGTACAAACCTACCCGATAACCGAGACTTTCGATGCCCGAGAAAAACGATACGTGCAAGTGGAAGATCCCTTATTATTTTCACGCGGAAGAAACCACATCCTGGATCTGGATCAAATTCCGGACGATGAATTTTCATTTCCGCTACCCGGAGCACGCGTGCTCTCTACCTACGGCAAACGACGCGGCAGGATGCACGCGGGTATAGACCTGAAAACATTTGCCAAAGACACCGTAAGGGCCGTATTTCCGGGAATTATACGGGTGGCCTGCAGAGCCACACCCGCACGCGCTCAGACTTCATGCACAGCGCCGTCAGCAGCCCATGGCACACGACAAGCGCCGCCATCGGCAGCAAGCCGTAAAGAATCGGAATGCCCACGCCGCCCATCGGGGTCGCCGCCAGCTCCGCAATCATAATGACCACCACCAGTTCAAACGGCTGCAATTGCCCCACCTGCCGCTTGCCCATCGCGCGCATCGCCAGCAGGGACGCGGCATACAAAATCACCGAACGCAGAAAAATCGTCAGCATATTCTCATCCTCCGCGGTCATTCTGCCCCATTATGCCGCGGATGATACTTGCGCGGCGCAGTCCGTCGTGCTATAATGGAAGAAACTTGGCGAATTTCGCCGGAAATGAGGGCTTTCCTGATGAAAAAGCTGCTTTCTCTGCTGATGGCATTCTCCTTGGCGCTCGTGCCGGTGCTCTCCTTCGCGGATGAAAGCAGCGGCGCGACGCAGAACATCTACAACATGCTGCTGGAAGAATTGACGGCAGCCAATTTGTCGATGACCCCCTACGACGATATCAACCGCATCTATCTGGGCTATATGCTGGAGAAGAACGCGCTGGGCAACGCCGTCGTCATCTTTGACGCGCACAGCGATGGTTTCACTATCGGTGTTGGTTACGGCAAGCCTATTGACGAGGCGCTTGTGCCGCAGGTGATTTCCCTCTTCAACGACATCAACTGCGCTGTTTATGTCGGCAAGATGGTGGTCAGTCAGTCCAGCGACGGGTGGCATCCGTCGTACGAAATCTTTGTGTCGGCGAATCCGGATGATATCAGCACATGGGCGCGCGAAAACGTGCTGGCGTACATGTATTTGGCGCTGGGCACGATGGAGGAAATGGTCGACTACATCACCGAACTGGCAAACGGCGAAACGCCCGAAAACGTGTTTGCTATGTGGTATGCCGATTCGTCAGCGGAATGACCGCAAAAATCCCTTGCACGTCGCACTGACCCATGCTATAATGGAAGAAACTTGGCGAATTTCGCCGGAAATGAGGGTTTTCCTGATGAAAAAGCTGTTTTCTCTGCTGCTTGTGCTGGCGCTGGCGCTTGTGCCGACGCTCTCCTTGGCGGATGATGATGCCGCCTGCCAGAACCTCTACAACATGCTGCTGTATGAGCTGAAGTCGGTCGATTTGGAGATGACCGCCGACGAGGAAAGCTACCGCATTTATCTTGGCTATGCGCTGGACAAGAACTCGCTGGGCGACGCGGATGTTATCTTTGACGCGTACAGCGATGCCGTCACCATCAACGTCAGCTACTCCAATCCGCTTGATGAGGCGCTTGTGCCGCAGGTGATTTCCTTCTTCAACAGGGTCAACAGCACGCTGTATGTCGGCAAGCTGATGGTCATCAAGTCGGACAACGTGTGGTACGCGGCGTACGAGATTTTCCTCTCCGTTGACCCGGAGAACATCACCGATTGGGATCGCAACAACGTGCTGGCATACACGGCGCTGGCGCTGGACACGATGGAAGAAATGGTGGACTACATCACCGAGATTGCAAACGGCGAATCGGCAGACAACGTGTTCGCCATGTGGCAGGCGGATATCGGCGCGGTGTAATCCCCAAAACGCAAAAAGGCAGGAATCGCTATGGATTTCTGCCTTTTTTGATACCGATTATTCTTCCGCGCTGAGGTTCTCGGTGCAGAAGAGTGCAATCACGTTGTCAATCGTTTCCGCGTCAGCGTTCGCATCGATGCCAGCTGCCAGCCAGTAGGCATACCGACCCTTCATGTACTGCTGAAGCGCCGCCAAATCGCTGCCATAGCGGAACTCGATGTGGTAGGTCGTTTCCATCGTGTCGTCGCGGAAGAAGAAGTAGGTGAAGTCGCCCGCATCGTCAGTTGCCTGATACACCTCGCAGTCAAACGCCGGGCAGAATGTCTCGCCGCCCCATGTCATCGTTTCGTCCGCGCCAATCTGGTAGGTGCCGATGCAGCGGTACTTGTGCGTTTCGCTCGTGCCATCCAGCTTATTGATGGTAATCTCGTCGCCGTTCATGGTGAAGGACTTGACATCGTTCAAATACCAGCAGTCGAAGATGAAGCCCTCCGAGCCGTCGCCGTACAGCGCTACCGCGTCGTCGCCATACACGTCGCCGCTGATGAAGGATTTGAGCATCTCGACCGCTTCCGCCGCGTTCTCCTCGCCCACAATCGCCTTGCAGTGTTCTTCCCACACGCTGTCGTAGTCGTCAGACAGAATCACATCGAACAGATTGCTGTACGTCGTGCCGTTTGCCCCGCTGATCGTTTGCAGGCAATCGGGTTTGCTCTCCGCCAGACTGGGCGCAATCGCCACGCACAGCACAAGGGCGAACATCAGCAAATGGGAAATGATTTTCTTCACAGGGTGCTTCATGTTTTCCTCCTTGTGGTTAGCTTTCGCTAACCATCCAGTCAAAAATATGCGGTTAGTGTTTTCTAACCGCAGTTCTATGGTAACACAAAGCATCAATTCTGTCAAGGTGTCACGAGAACATTTTCTCCAGTTCCTCGTACTTTTCATGCGTGATGAGCGCGTCCTGCTCCGTCCCCTGCAGGTGGACAATGTACGTCCAGCGCCCATAGGGGGTGATGTTTTTGATGTGGTTGAGGTTGATGATGTAGCTTTTGTGGCAGCGGAAGAAGATGGATGAGTCAAGCCGTGCTTCCGTGTCAGAGAGCGAATCGGACGTAACATATCGCTCGCCGGACGCGGTGTAAAACACAGTCGTGCGGTCTTCACGCTGCACAAGCACGATGTCGCTGACATTCAGGAACGACACGCCATCCTTATGGTGGAGCATCAGCCGCCCGCTGACCGGGTGGGGCGTTGGGTGCACAGGCAGGGGCGTTTCGCCGTCGGTTTGATGGCGGATACGCTTCTTCGCGCGTTCGAGCGTCTGCATCACGCGCTCCTTCTTGAAGGGCTTGAGCAGGTAATCGAAGGCGTACACCTCAAAGGCGTCGCCCATATATTCATCGTGCGCCGTCGCGAAAATCAGCACAATCGCAGGGTTCATGTCCTGTATCACCCGCGCGCACTCCACGCCGGTTTTGCCGGGCATTTCGACATCGAGGAAAACGAGCTGGGGCTTTTCCTGCTCCACAAGGGTGAGCAGCTGCACGCCGTCCTCCGCCTCCCCCACGATTTCAAAACCCTCTGCGCGGCTGATCATCATGCGTTCGATGCGCCGCATATCGGCATTATCGTCCGCGATGACCACGCGGATTGGTGTCTCCATGGGACTTTCACCTCCTGATGCCAAGGGGCGTTGCCCCTTGGATTCCCACCAGAGGCGCTGCCTCTGGACTCTGCAAGGGACTTCGTCCCTTGACCCTTTCGCGCGATTCAGTTGATTTCTCTTGCATACAGTTTTCGCGTGTTTATGCAGAGATTTCGCCTCTGCAGGAGCGAAACCCCTGCTTCGCAAAAGCACTCTGACATCGGCAGAGCCCCTCTGCCATCAATCACCGATAGCAGAGGGGCTGTGCTTATCAGCGCTTCCTTCTCTCGCAGGGGCGCGTCAGCACCTCCTGCATCACCATCGCCTGCACCATCGCATTCGGGCTGAAATCCAGCTTCAAGCCGGAGTGTACCTCCTCATGCGGCGCTTCCGGGCGCTTCTCGTGCGCCGGGAACAGTTCGGCCTCGTGGCACTTGTCGCGTCCTTCCGGGCTGTCGTACCCTATGCTCCCCTGCAGTTCCGCATCCAGGTCGCACTCCGCCGCCAGATGCTCATGCACCTTCGGCTTCGCGGCATGGACGGTCGTGTGTGCATGGGCGGGCATTGGCGCGGGTGTCGGCACAATCGGCTGACTGTGCACCTTCGGCGCGGACTGCTTCGGCTGCTGCGCCTTCGCGGTCGGCATCCGGCGCGCTTCCTCGGCTTCTTTCTTCTTCTGTGCGCTCTTCACCACGTTGACGATAATCACGATGATAATCAGCGCCAAATAGGATGATATTGACATTGCTGCCCCTCCTTTCGGTCAAGCAGCGGCTTACTTCTTCTCCAGGCTATGCGTGGGCGTGCTCTGCGGCGCACTCGCCTTGGCAATGGAATCGCGCATGGAGGTATCCGCAATCGTGTTCTGCATCTGGTAGTAGTCCATCACGCCGAGCTTGCCTTCGCGCAGGGCAGCCGCCATCGCCTTCGGAACTTCGGCTTCCGCCTCGACGACCTTTGCGCGCATCTCCTGCACGGCGGCCTTCATTTCCTGCTCGTGCGCGACAGCCATGGCGCGGCGTTCCTCTGCCTTCGCCTGCGCAACGCGGCGGTCGGATTCCGCCTGATCCATCATCAGCTGCGCGCCGATGTTGCGGCCGACATCCACGTCTGCAATGTCGATGGACAGAATTTCGTATGCCGTGCCTGCGTCCAAGCCCTTGGACAGCACCGTGCGGGAAATCAGATCAGGATTCTCCAGCACCTGCTTGTGGGTTTCCGCCGAGCCGACAGTGGTCACGATGCCCTCGCCGACACGCGCGATAACGGTTTCTTCGCCCGCGCCGCCGACCAGACGGTCGATATTCGTGCGGACGGTGACGCGCGCCTTGGCACGCAGCTCAATGCCGTCCTTCGCGATTGCGGCGACGACGGGGGTTTCGATGACCTTCGGGGTGACGGACATCTGCACCGCCTCGAACACGTCACGGCCCGCGAGGTCAATCGCGCACGCCTTCTCGAACGCCATCGGGATGTTCGCGCGCTGCGCCGCAATCAGGGCGTTAATCACGCGGTCAACGTTGCCGCCGGCGAGGAAGTGCGTTTCCAGCTGGGAGATGTTCAGACCCAGACCCGCCTTGTTCGCCTTAATCAGCGGCTGCACGAGGCGATGCGGCTTAATGTGACGAATCTTCATGCCGATGAGTGCGCCCATCGACACATGCACCCCGCTGGACAGCGCGGAAATCCACAGTCCGAGCGGCACGAACGACAGGAATACGCACACCACCACAAACACCACAGCGATAATACCCAGAATCATTGCCATATTGCCATCCATGATGAAAATCCTCCTTCCGAAGGGGCGTTGCCCCTTCACTCCACCAGAGGCTTTGCCTCTGAACTCCACAAGGGACAAAGGAAACGGGACGAAGTCCCCCCTTGACCCATTCTCGCGATTCAGTTGGTTACTTCTTCATGCAGTTTCCGCGTGTTGATTGGGGGAAACGTGTGTTACTCTACCGGAGACAGTTCAAGCACCAGTGTATTGGACATGCCCACGATGTTGACGCTGAATGTGGCGTACATGCCGCCCTCCTCCGTCTGGAAGAGTTCGACAATGAAGGTCTGTCCCTTCTCCTGCGCTGACATGCTGAGGACGCCGTCTTTCAGCGTCGCCGGATAGGTGAGATCCACCTCGTCGGTTATCGTATACAGGGTGATGTCCGTCCCCGACACCGTGCAGAACGGCAGCGGCGCGCCGTTCTCGTCCGTTCCCAAGCTCGTCAATGTCGAGCCGCTGCGGGCGTATTGCGCCGACCACACGCCCTGAAAGGCTTCCAGCGGCGTGTCCGTGCAGGCAGCAGGCGTCGCCCATGCGTCCAAGCTCCGCGCCAAGAGAACGAGCATGTTGTCTATCGTGTCGTAGCGCAGCTCCAAGCCGGTTTCCGTCTCGCGCAGCAGAATGTCCGTCGCCATGTCGGGCGATTCCAGTCGGTACTCGCCCTCCGCCGTCTGCTGCCAGCTTCCCGTGTACGAGAGGTAGCCGACGACCAGCTTGAACTCGCCGTCCTCTTTCATCGTCAGGCGAATGATGGTCTGCGCGTTCAAGCCGTACCAATTGCCCATCAGCGTATCATCCGGCGTTTCTTCCGCCAGCGCCATGCCAACCAGCATCAGCAGCGCCAGCAGAATGCTTGTCAGCCGCTTCATTCCTTTTCGCTCCTTCCCAAGTACCGCATGAGCCGCCGCCAGAACGTTTCCTTCCGCGGAAGCTCCGCTGTCTTTCACACCTTCTTGACCACGATGCGCGAGCCTTCAATCTGCGTAACGCGGATTTTCGTCCCGTTCTCGATGAAGTCGCCCTCGCTGACCACGTTCAGCCGCACGCCGTCGAACTCGCCCAGCCCGGTAGGTCTAAGCGCAGTTGTCGCCGTGCCTTCGCGCCCCAGAAACACCTGCATGTCCTCCGCCGAGCGGTAGCCCGCGTCCACGCTTTCGGTGTGGCTGTTGACGATGCTGCTCTTGCTGAGCTTGCCCTTTGTCAGCGAATGCAGTGATGTGGAAATCGCAATCGCCAGCACGGACAGCACAATCAGCAGCATCCCCAGCGTCGCCATCGTGCCGTGCTGCTGCCACGTCAGCACCAGCGCGACGACCTCCAGCGCAATGCCGCTGAAGCCTGCGATACCGAACCCCGGCATCAGCGCTTCCACAATCAACAGCCCAATTCCCAGCACAAAGCAGACAATGATGGGCAGATTTGTCATGATGAAGTCTATCACGTCCCGTACCTCCTTCCGCGTGAATTGATACTTTGAGTATAGCAGTTTTTTCGCCGTTTGGCTATGCTTTTTGTCTCAAAGATACATTTTTTCGTCTGAATTGTCACTCGTTCGCCAGCACGCTGTGCAGCCGCTCCAAATCTGCCTGATACACGTTTTTTAACTTCTGATTATAGATAATCGACGCCGGATGATACAGCGCGAACAGCGGGAAATCCCCCGCCTGCTTGTCCGTCTGAACATGCGCCGTCAGCACCTGCCCGTGACACGCCCCGATGGTGCTTTTCGCGCCAAGCAGCGCGTGAAGCGCGGTATTCCCCAGCGTGACGAGCATTTTCGGCTGCACGAGCAGGATTTCCTCCAGCAAATACGGTGTAAACAGTGCCAATTCCTCGCGGTTCGGTGTGCGGTTGGACACGCGCCCTTTTTCGCTAACCTTCGTCGGGCGGATTTTCACGACGTTGCTGATATAAATATCCTCACGGTTTAATTGCAGCACTGTCAAGAAGCCATCGAGGTTCTTCCCTGCCTTGCCGACAAAAGGTCTCCCGGACATGGCTTCCTGTTCCCCCGGCGCTTCTCCAATGAGCATCACGGGCGGGCGCTCACTGCACCCCTCGCCCAGCACCAGCGGCTTTTCCTCCCCCGGCCACAGCGGCGCGAAGAAGGCTTGCATCCGCTCGTTGAATCGTTCCAATTCGCTTGGCATGGTGATGATTCCTCCAATTTTGCTGATGGCAATTTTTATGATGGCATAGTTGTTTTTTCTATCTTTCTGGTAATCGCCATGCTTCCAGAGGGCTTTCCGATCGCCCTCTGGACTCCTTCGGTGCACTCCCATGTTTATTGAGCTTTACCGATAGGTTTTATTTTTCTTCTTCCGGATACCGCAGCGTCAGCGTCATGCCGTCCGTTGCACACGTCGTTTCCGTGAACACCGCCTGCGCGTTCGGCAGAAATTCCTCCGGCGTCTCAATCGACGTCGAGAAATGCGTCAGCAGCAGCCGCTTCGTGCCGGCGTCCCGCGCTAACTGCGCCGCTTCCCGAAAGAGCATGTGGCAGTTTTTGTGCGCCAAAGGCAGCTTTTCCTCCGCGCCGTACATGCCTTCCAAAATCATCAGGTCGCTGTCCTGCCCCATGCGCACAATGCCCGGCACAGGGCGCGTGTCCGTCGCGTAAACGAACGTAATCCCCCGCCGCGGCTGCCCCAGCACCTGATGCGGATAGTACGTCTGCCCGTCCATGCTGACCGTTTCGCCGCGCTGCAAGATGCTCCACAGCTTCACCGGAATCCCCTGCGCCCGCGCGCGGATGGGGTCGAACAGCGCCGGACGTGGCAAATGAAACTGGTAGCCGATGCAGGGCATCTCATGCCTGAGCGGAAAGGGCGTTATCGTCAGCCCAATGGCGGCAAACGGCTCATGGACGATGATTTCATGAGCAAGGTTTTTGAAGACAAATCTTGTGCCGCGCTGCTGCTCCGCATCATTTTGAACCGTGATGACCTGACGGTACAAGAAGTGCATGGTCAGCACGATCTGAAAAATTTGCAGGGCCGTTCCGTCCGGTTGGACATTCTGGCTCTGGATTCCGCAAACCGCGCATACAATGTGGAAATTCAGCGTTCTGACCGCGGAGCCGGTGCCAAACGGGCACGTTACAACAGCAGCCTCTTGGACGCTAATCTGACCCATTCCGGAGATTCATACAGCGATTTGAACGAGACCTATATCGTCTTCATTACAGAGCGTGATATCTTAAAACGTGGTCTTCCTATTTATCACATCGACCGTGTTGTGCGCGAGACCGGGGATATCTTTGAAGATGAAGCTCATATTATCTATGTCAATTCGCAAATCAAAGACGAGACCGCTTTGGGGAAGTTGATGCACGATTTTTTCTGCACCGATGCAACGGAAATGTATTATTCTACATTGGCCGATCGTGTACGCTATTTCAAAGAGGATACGAAAGGAGTGGCAAATATGTGCAGAGCTATGGAAGAAATGCGAAATGAAGCTGCTCGTGAAGCAACACATGCCAAAGCTGTGGCTGTTGCATTGAGTATGCTTGCAGATGAAATGCCCCATGACAAAATTGCAAAGTACTCCGGTCTCTCTCTGGATGAGATCGCGACCTTGAGCCAGAAGAGACCCGCATAAGTTTTTGTATCCGCAAAAAAACCTCCATCCGAGTGCGTAAAGCACCAGATGGAGGCTTTCTTTTTGGAGAGAATTTGGTTCAGATAAAGCTTACCGCTTATACTTGGCCGCGGTCTGCAGACGCTGCATGGCGCGGTCAAGGGCGATCTTGCTCTGGTAGTATTCGTGCATACTCTGCTTATGCTGCAAGCGCTCTTCAGCGCGGATGCGGGCGGCCTCGGCACGGTTGCGGTCGATGTCTTCCGGGCGCTCGGCGCTGTCCACCAGCAGCAGAACGAAGGTGGGGGTGACTTCGGCAATGCCGTCGCCCACCAGCACCTCGCGGGTCTCGCCGTTCACGGTGAACTTCGCAATTCCCATGTGCAGAGCCACCAATACCGGGTTGTGCCCGGCCTGAACGCCGTACACCCCGTCGCCGGTGGGGAGGATCAGGCTCTCGCAGTCGCCCTGATAGAATTCACCGCTGGAGGCAGTGATGTTCAACATGAACTTTTCCATCAGACGGCACCGCCCTTTTCCTCCGCGAGCTTGTCGGCGGCCTTCTTGCGGGCATCGTCAAGGGTGCCCACGTTGAAGAAGGCCCACTCCGGCAGATCATCGCACTGGCCGTCCACGATGGCGGCAAAGCCCTTGACGGTCTCGGCCAGCGGGACGTACTTGCCCTGCAGACCGGTGAAGTTCTCGGCCACCGAGAAGGGCTGGGAGAGGAACTTCTGCAGCTTACGGGCGCGGGTGACGGTGAGCTTGTCTTCCTCGCTCAGCTCATCCATGCCGAGGATGGCGATGATGTCCTGCAGCTCCTGATAGCGCTGCAGCGTCGCCTGAACCTTGCGGGCAACACGGTAGTGCTCCTCGCCCACGATGTCGGCTTCGAGGATGCGGCTGGTGGAGGCCAGCGGATCGACAGCGGGGTAAATGCCCTGCTCAACGATCTTACGGCTCAGGACCGTGGTGGCATCCAAGTGTGCGAAGGTGGTGGCGGGGGCCGGGTCGGTCAGGTCGTCGGCGGGGACGTAGACAGCCTGAACCGAGGTGATGGAACCATCGCGGGTAGAGGTGATGCGCTCCTGCAGAGCACCCAGCTCGTTGGCCAGCGTGGGCTGGTAGCCGACGGCGGAGGGCATACGGCCCATCAGGGCGGAGACTTCGGAACCGGCCTGCACGAAACGGAAGATGTTATCGATGAACAGCAGGACGTCCTTATGGGTCTCCTCGCGGAAGTACTCGGCCATGGTCAGGCCGGTCTCCGCGACGCGCATACGGGCTCCGGGGGGCTCGTTCATCTGGCCAAAGACCAGCGCAGTCTTGTTCAGAACACCGGAAGCGT
>ENA-OURV01002894-OURV01002894.1-human-gut-metagenome-genome-assembly--contig:-NODE-2894-length-11316-cov-2.567800_pt1 | contig 11316 bp, 10 predicted proteins | sample MGYA00242141_ERZ509072 | MGnify/ENA primary metagenome ERZ509072 (study PRJEB26280, sample SAMEA2338763) | human gut metagenome | biome: human gut; feature: human-associated habitat; material: faeces... | reverse complement strand
ATACCTCCGTGTTAAAGAGAGCCATCCGCACGCTGTGGATTACGCTCGATAAGCTCGATGCCATGTATCTTCCGGTCATCCATGACTGGCGCCTTAACGAACGTCATTACGGCGCACTCCAAGGTTTAAATAAGAAAGAAACGGCTGCCAACTTCGGCGACGAACAAGTGCTGATTTGGAGACGCTCCTACGACGTTCCGCCTCCTGCTCTGGAAAAAGACAATCCTATGTGGCCCGGATTTGATCCCCGCTACAAGCATGTTCCTGCCGAAGAGCTTCCGCTGACCGAATGCCTGGCAGATACCGTTGCCCGAGTCGTTCCTTATTGGGAAAACGAAATCGTCCCGAACATTAAAGCGGGCCGCAAGATTTTGATCACTGCTCACGGCAACTCTTTGCGTTCTCTGATTAAGCATCTGGACAATATTTCCGACAAGGACATTGTGGGCGTGAATGTTCCGACCGCAGTGCCTCTGGTCTATGAGCTTGATGAAAATATGCGTCCGATCCGCAGCTACTATTTGGGCGACCAGGAAGCGATCAAGCAGAAGATGGCAGCAGTAGCGGCTCAGGGTAAGGCCGGCAAATAAAACTCATTCTGATGAGAATTCGTTTTTCGGCAGCCACGGCGGTTTTGCTCGCTTTGGCTGCCTTTGCTTTCCAGACCGTTTATGCGGCCCCCGAGCCGCAGGGACGTTCTGTGTCTGCAGCAAAGCAAACGACAAAAGCTCGGACGACACAAAAACAGGTCTCTAAGAAAGTGCCTAAAAAGACAGCAAAGCAGCTTGCTGTCCGTAAAGCGACAAGTACTTCAAAAGCCGCTTCCCGCAGGCCTGCTGCCGATAAGACGGCCATCGAGGCACGTAGAGCAGAAACGCAAAACCGAATTGAGGAAGTGCGTTCTTCTATCTCTCAGAAAAGCTCTGTCAAGAAAAAACTTGAAGAGGAGATGAAGCAGTCGGAAGTCAAAATCCGAGAAGTTCGGCAGTCTCTGCAGAAGCTGAGGCGCGAGCGGGCAAAATCCGAGCGGACGCTGAAGAGCCAGGAAAAGACCGTGCTTGGGCTGGAAAACGAACTTTCTCATGAGCAGAAAATTCTTGAAGAAATCAACCGACAGAGACTGGAGCTGCTGACCCTGGAGCGACAGCCTCAGTGGGCTGCGTCAGATCCCAATCAGAAGGCGCGGACCCACATGATGCTGTCTTTGCTGGCGAAAAAGTCTACGGAGTCTATTCATCGGCTGGAAAAGAATCAGAAAGAACTCAGTCGGGCGCTCGAGCGATCGAAGCGTACCAGTGATTCGCTCCAAAAGACTTTACAGGAAGAGCGCAGCGAACAGACTCGTCTGACTAAGGAGCGAAGAGAGCGTCAGTTGACGGCGGCAAAACTCAACCGAGAACTCGCCTCGCAAACGATGACGCTTAAACGACTTCAGAACGACGAAAAACGTTTGGGAAGCTTAGTGGCATCGCTTCAGCGCAAAGAAGCAGAGGCCCAGAAAGCAGCCCAAAGACGAGCAGCTGCCGCAGCAAAGCGCAGCGGCAAGCAAACCAAGACTGCTTCGGTTCCGGCGCCGCAGAAGGCTCTCGTATCAACCGGTCCGCGCATGAATCCGGTACCGGGTAAAGTTGTTGCGCGTTTCGGAGAGAAACGCACCGTCTCCGGAAAGACGGATCGATGGCAGGGAACCGTATTCAGTGTCACTCGAGATGAAGGTGTACACGCAGTACGGGACGGCAAGGTGGTTTTTGCCGATTACCTGAGAGGCTACGGAAACCTGATTATTTTGGATCACGGCGCCGGTTACTTTACCGTCTACGGCAACAACGCGACGCTGGAAAAGGATATCGGAGACAGAGTTAAGGTCGGTGATGTGATTTCTCGAGCCGGGAAAAATGAAGGCGCGGTTTCGGTTTTGTATTTTGAATTGCGTCACAATGGGAAACCAATTGACCCAACGGGTTGGCTCAATATTTGATAGTCTTACAATTCTTTGATTAAAAGAAATAATTTAACGAAATCAAAAGTTATGAAAAATAGCGTACGCGGTCTGCTTCTTGTGACCGGAGGCATGATTGCCGGAGCACTCATCAGTGCCTCTCTCGCAGCTCCTGAGAGGGCAGCCAGAACGGTTCTTCCTCTCGATGAAATCAGACAGTTCACTGATATCTACGGTGCGGTAAAGCAGTACTACGTTGATCCCGTTGAGGATAAAAAGCTCATGAAAGAAGCTATCTCCGGAATGCTTCAGGGGCTTGATCCTCATTCTGCCTACCTTGATGAAAACGCTTTCAACGAACTTCAGGAAGGCACCACGGGAGAATTCGGCGGTTTGGGTCTTGAAGTGAGTTCCGACCCTTCCGGTGTCAAAGTTATTTCTCCGATCGACGATACGCCTGCAGCGCGGGCTCATATGCGTGCAGGGGACATTATTTTCAAAATTGACGGAAAGATCGTTAAGGATCTTCCTCTCAATGACTCCGTGAAAATGATGCGCGGAAAGCCGGATACTCCGATTGAACTGACCGTGCTTCGCAAAGGTTCTTCAACTCCGATTACAGTCAAGCTGATTCGTGCCGTGATCAAGGTCAAGTCGGTTAAATCGAAGCCCTTAGATGATCACATGGGCTACATCCGTGTCTCTCAGTTCCAGGAGCGTACCGCGAGCGAGCTCGCTAAAGCGCTGGATGCTCTGAATAAGAGCGGCAATCTGAAGAACGGTTTGGTGCTTGACCTTCGCAACGATCCGGGCGGACTGCTAAATGCTGCAATCGGTGTGTCTGCTGCTTTCCTTCCGAAGGGAACGCTCGTCGTGTCCACCAAGGGTCAAACGGCAGACGCCAAGAAGGAGTTCCTCACGACCCCGCAGGATTACCAGGTGGTGCGCGAAGATGCGGCTATTGCCAAGCTGCCCGCGATTACCAAGACCATGCCGATTGTCGTTCTCGTGAACGGAGCCAGCGCAAGTGCCAGTGAGATTGTGGCCGGCGCCCTGCAGGATCATAAGAGAGCCACGATCATGGGGACGAAATCCTTCGGAAAGGGTTCCGTACAAACAGTGATCCCTCTGCGCGGAGAAGCGAAAAATACCGCTATCAAACTCACGACTGCCCGCTACTTCACGCCGAGCGGCCGTTCAATTCAGGCCAAAGGAATTTCTCCTGACGTTGAAGTCAAAGATACCGCCGAAGGAAACTTCCTTGACCTCGACATTCGTGAGGCAGATCTGGCAAACCACTTGGAAGTCCCGGAAACTAAGGACGATAAAGCAAAGGCAGCTAAGCCCGCTGCGGAAGCCAAGCCTGATGCCTCCGGGATTAAAGAAACCGTAGAGCCGATTTCTTCTAAGCCGAAGAAAGCGCCCAAGTTCTACAAGTACGGTGATCCTGATGACTATCAGCTCAATCAGGCCATTGCCTACCTGAAGAAGGAAGACGCGAAGAAGAATCAGTCTGCTGCCGGAACTCAGGAAATCCAGCTGGAAGGCGGTATCAAGATGAAGATTGAACCTGTCAAATAGCAGGAACCATCACAAAACAACACGGCCTCGGAAAATCCGAGGCCGTCGTTTTTAGGAGCGAAAGTTATTTTCCGAGGACGAGGTAGACCTGCTTCTCCGGATCGACAGCGCCGCCCGAGGCGTCTCTCTTTGCAAATCTCAGCCAGTGGCCAAGGATAAGGGCAACGAGCATATTGGCGCGCGTCAGCACGTCGTAGCCTTCGGGAACTTCTTCCTGAGCAACGGCCAGTCTGAGAGACTGCTTAAAGACGGCCTGGAGCTGACCGTAGAACCGATTAAGTTCTCCTTGTAAGCGCGGATCCTCGGAGGTCAAAGAGTCACCACAGAACAGGAAAACAAGTCCCGGTTCTTTGGCCTTGATGTCAACGAGGGCCAAGAAGAGCTTTTTAGCCTGTTCCAATCCGGAATATTCCGACGAGGAGATGTTGTTTACCGCTGTCATGACATAGTTCTCGGCAAAGCCGATGATCTCTTCGTACATCTTGGCTTTGCTCGGGAAATGGCGATAAAGCGCTGCCTCCGATATGCCGATTGCAGCCGCCAAAGACTTTGTCGTGATGTGCTTATTCTCCGACTCCGTCATCATTCGGACGAGAGTGCGCAGAATCTCCAGTTTGCGGTCGGAGGATTTTTTTCTGCTTTTTGTTTCGGTTGACACGTCCATAAAATACTTTTGTTTTAGCCTTTAATCATCGTACCCACGCCCTGCGGGGTCAGAATTTCCAGCAGCAGGCAGTGATCAACGCGGCCGTCAATGATATGAACCGCTTTTACGCCGTTTCTGGCGGCCTGGAGCGCTGAAGAAATCTTCGGGTACATACCGCCCGAGATTGTACCGTCGGCAAATAAAGCGTCAATCTCTTGGGAGGTGAGACCGGTAATTAAGTTTCCTTCTTTGTCGAGCACGCCGGGCGTATTGGTCAGCATGACGAGCTTTTCCGCCTTGAGTGTTTCGGCCATCTTGCCTGCGACCACATCTGCATTGATGTTATATGAGAGCTCATCATCTCCGACGCCGATCGGTGAAATCACCGGGATAAAGGCGTCATCCTGAAGTGCTTTGACGACAGCGGGATTGATGGATTCGATCTCACCGACCTGACCGACATCATAGAAGACCGTCGGATCGTGAATATCCTGCAGTTTGAGCTTTTTCGCGCGAATGAGACCGCCGTCTTTGCCGGTTAGGCCGACGGCTTGGCCGCCGAAGCTGTTGATCAGCGTGACTAAGTCTCCTTGGACTTGTCCGCCTAAGACCCATTCCACGACTTCCATGGTTTCTGCATCAGTGACGCGCATGCCCTGAATGAATTCGCTTTGTTTTCCGACTCGGCGCAGAGCATCGCCGATTTGAGGGCCGCCGCCGTGGACGATAACAGGATTCATTCCGACGAGTTTCAAAAGCACGACATCACGAGCAAAGGCTCTCTGCAGCCTTTCCTCCGTCATGGCGTTTCCGCCGTATTTGATCACAATCGTCTTACCGTGAAATTTCTGAATAAAGGGAAGAGCCTCTGAAAGGATTTCCGCCTTTAACTGCGCGGGAACAAACTGACTGTTAAGCGTGTTCATTGAAGTCGAGCAACAAAATGGGTTCAAAGTTAGTGAATGGTATCACCGTGGAAGACTAGAATGCCCAAGGAGAATACGTATTGGAGTAAATCATATGGAACAAAGTTTTGAACTTAGCGGTGTTCACTGCATGCATTGTGTTGCTCGCGTAAAGAAGGCTTTAGAGCCTCTTTGCGAAAAAGTTGAAGTGACGCTGTCTCCGGCTATTGCAGTGGTTACTGTCAAGGAACCGCTGAAGATTGAAGACGTCAATGCAGCTCTCGCAAAAGCAGGTGACTATTCGGCCACGCCGCTGAACTGACCTCGCTAAGTCAAAAGAAAAGCCGGACCTCCTCGCGGAAGCCCGGCTTTTGAACTTTTAGGCCGTATTAGTTACCGTACAGCTTCTGGCGAAGTTCGCGTCTCTGCTGAGCTTCCAGAGAGAGCGTTGCGGTAGGACGGGCCAACAGACGGGGAATACCGATAGGGTCGCCTGTCTCTTCGCACCAGCCGTAGTCGCCCTTTTCCAGGCGCTGGAGGGCTTCCTGGACCTTCTTCAGCAGCTTTCTTTCTCTGTCGCGAGTTCTTAGTTCAAGAGCATGCTCTTCCTCGATCGTGGCGCGGTCAGCCATGTCGGGAATGATGGTGTTGTCACGCAGATGTTCTGCCGTTGCACCGGCGTTGCTGCGGAGCTGAGCTTCGCGTTCACGCAAAAGATGTTTGAAGAAAGCCTGCTGCCTTTCGTTCATGTAATCGGACTCAGGCATGTTGAGCAGTTCGGCCTGGGTCGGGATGACGATGCCGTCGACAATGATCTTTTCCTCAGAACTCTTTTCGTAGTTGTTCATCAGGAATTCGGCAGCTTTCTGCGCATCTTCGACAGATGTGTTTTCTCCGGTTCCGTCTTTAGCTGACTGAACGAGAGGAGCAAGTTCTGCAGCTTCCTTCAAAGCTTTATTGCAGGCGGCAGCCTTAGAAGCCTTAGCTTCTTTGACAGCCTTTGCAGGTGCCGCAGCTTTAGCGGCGGTTGTCTTCGCCGTTGCTTTTACAGCCTTAACTGTCTTTGCCGGTTTATCAGTTTCGACAGTTGTTTTCTTTTTTGTCGCCATTGAATACATCTCCTATAGGCAGTCAGGTTTGGTTAAGCCAAGCAAGTTTCCAAGCCTTGCATAATCGCCTTCTTTGGGAGGCGGCGGCCGATAAATACCATTTTTGTAGACGGCTTTGTGTCGCCCCAGGGCTTGCCCAGGTCAGCCGCCATCAGCATATGCACACCCTGGAAAATCATTTTCCTATCCGTACCTGTCATATAAAGCACCCCTTTATAGCGCAACATATCAGGTCCGTAAACTTGGGTGAGCGTTCTCATATAGTTGTCGAGTCGGGCCGGGTCAAACGGTCTGTCGGACTCGAATACGAAGGCAGCGATTTCGTCATCATGACGTGCATGATGATGGTGGTGGCCGCATTCGCAGTGATCGTGGTCATGATCCCCGCACTCACAGTGATCATCATGATCGTGATGATCGTGACAGCCGCAGGTGCAGCCGTCTTCATGATGGTGATGGTGTTCTCCCTCTTCATGAGCTTCTTTTAAGAAGTCGGGATCCAACTCAAGAACGGAGTCGAGATTGAAGCCGCGAATGTCGAGAACTTCCTTGATGTCGACGTTGCCCATGTTGCACTCCACGATCGGAGCACGCGGGTTCATGTGATGAAGTCGATCAGATAAATCTTCAATGACGGAAGGCGGAACCAAATCAACCTTGGAGAGGAGGATTCGGTCGGCGAATCCGACCTGAGCCTGTGCAGGAGCCTGCTCGTCCAGAGTTCTCGGACCGTTCACCGCGTCTACCACTGTGATGACGCCGTCAACCATGTAGAACTGGGCAACTTCTTCATCCATGAAGAAAGTCTGAGCAACAGGGCCCGGATCTGCAAGACCGGTCGTTTCGATGATGACGCGGTCAAAGTTGGCTTTTCCTTCCTTTTTACGCTCCATCAGACGGATGAGGTTTTCAGCCAGGTCGCCTCGAATGGTGCAGCAAATGCAGCCGTTGTTCATCGTGATGATCTCTTCATCTTCGCTTTGAACGAGAAGATCATTGTCGATGCTTTCTTCACCGAATTCATTTTCGATGACGGCTATCTTTTGACCGTGTTCTTCAGTGAGAATACGGTTAAGAAGCGTTGTTTTACCTGCGCCCAAAAAACCGGTAATAATTGTGACCGGAATTAAGTCTTCCATAGCCCCTCCGAGCATTAAAAATAGGTTCTCAATTACAAGCAACCAATAAGGGAAAGTGGGTTATACAGCAACCTAGAGCAGATTGCAATAGTTTTTTAGTTTTCAACAAGATAAAAGGCAGAAAATTTGAGTTTTCTGCCTTTTTCGGGACTAGACCCGGCCTCGCGAGAGAAGGTACAAGCCCTTCAGGTATTCACCCTCAGGGTGAGTCATCAGCAGAGGATGGTCTATCCCCGCTCCGAGACGGGCCATCATCCACGCTTCCACGCGAGAGTCGATGACGGCGCCTGCCACGATTTTTTGGAACAGGTCGACGTCAATGGCGCCGGAGCAGGAGAATGTCAGCAGCTGACCGCCGGGCGCTAGGATGCGCAGTCCGTTGAGGTTGATGTCTTTATAAGCGCGGGCGGCTTTGTCGACGTGGTGGTGGCTGGATGCGAACTTGGGAGGATCGAGAATGACAAGATCAAATTGTTCCCCTTTATCGCGGAATTCTCTCAGTGCTTCAAAGACGTTTGCTTCGATCCACTTCATTGAGCCGTCGTCAAAACCGTTGCGTTTGGCATTTTCCTGAGCCATCTGCAGAGCGTCGGCAGAAGAGTCGATAGAGACAACTTCTTCGGCGCCTCCGGCTTTGAGCGCAAGCGAAAATCCGCCGGTGTAGCAGAAGCAGTTGAGCGCTCTCATGCCTCTTCCGTGCACGCGTTTGAATTCTTCTGCCAATCTGCGGGCTAAAGCGCGGTTGTCACGCTGGTCAACGTAAAAACCGGTTTTGTGTCCCATGCGAACGTCAACACCGTACTTGATTCCATCTTCCACGATTTCGACTTCCTGAGGCGGCTCTTCGCCTTCGAGGACTTCCTTGCGCTCCGGGAGTCCTTCACGGGCTCGGGTGGCGGCATCAGAACGGTCGTACACCTGAGAGCATCCGGTGTATTTCACCAATGCCTGACCGATCACAGAGCGCCAATACTCGACGCCTGCAGACTGGAACTGTGTGACAACTTGGTTGTTGTACTGGTCAACAATAAGTCCCGGGAGGAAATCGGCTTCTCCGAAAATCAAACGGATGGCATTGGTACGGGATCTCAGGCAGCTGCGTGCCTCAATTGCCGCTTTGACTCTGGCTTCGATCCAAGCCGCATCAATGACGTCTTCCTCTTGGAATGACCAGCAGCGTGCTCGGAGCGCAGACTCAGGAGAGAAGGCGCCCCAGGCTAAGAATTTTCCTTTACTGTCTTGAATCCTGACCGTCTCACCGCTCTTCGGTTTTCCCAGTACTTTGGAAACCCCGGTTGCATAAACCCAGGGATGACGGCGAAGGAGCGCACGTTCCTTGCCGGGTTTAAGGATGATCGTAGGAATTTGATTCGTCATGGAAATACTCAATTGATCAGGGGAGTTAATGCGGTTTCGGCAACCTTAGCTGCCATTTTCAAAAATTTAGGAGACGTGCCCTGTGTGAATTTCTTTTCATCCGCATCGCACAGGCAGATCATGCCGAATACGGCTCCGGTATGGCCGCGCAGCGGAAGAATGAGAACGCCGCGTGTTTCAACAGGGTCGATCTTGAGCCAATGGGCCACCTCGTCACCGTAATTTTCGCCTAAATAGAAATTTTCGATTGAATCCAAGGCGGCTTCTACGTCCGGCCCCAAACGTTCCGCAAACGGGAAGAAAGAGAAATTGGGTTTCACCGGCCACAGGCGAAGCAGCCCGTGAGCGGCCTTAAATTCAGAAATGAAGAAGTTCAGGACGAGGTTAGGAATCTCAACCTGCGAATGGCAGGCGAGCAAATCGGTCGCAAAGCGAATAATTTCTTCGCTTTTTGCATCCGAGCTAAGACTTGATTCCCGAAGCCTGCGCTCTTCCTCTTTGATTTGGCAGGAGGAAAGCGCGGCTTTCAGTGCTTCGTTTTGACATTCCGCCGGCGTGCGGCTTCCGTCCGGTGCTTGACCGGGCAGGCTGAGATGCAGAAAGAGCTCCGGATGCCGTAAAAGGAAATCAGGATTGGCTCTTAGGTAGTCGATGACAAAATCGACTACGGTTGGATTTTCGCTCATGGGACTTCAATCTCACTATCAAAAACGGTTACGGCGGGACCGAAGAGTTCTACGTCTTCGCCTTCTCCCTCCCAGGCCAAACGGAGATCCCCGCCTCTATTATGAGTAAGGATCGGAGAACTCAGAACGCCGAGCTCGATCGAGGTGGCTGCCGCAGCACAATTGCCTGTGCCGCAGGCCAAAGTCTCGCCGGCGCCGCGTTCCCAAACACGAACGTTGGCTTCGTGTTCGGTAATCGGCTGAATAAAACCGACGTTTACTCGACGAGGAAATGCGGGATGGTTTTCGATGAAGGGACCTAATTCTTTCACCGGGGCGGACTCGATATCATCAGTGACAATCGTGACGTGCGGGTTGCCCATGGAGCAGACAGAGAACCAAACCAGTTCGCCTTTATAACGGACCGCCCACTGCTTAAAGCCGCGGATCTCACGAGAAGGGAGCCCCTGCGGGTTAAAGGGCAGTGAGGAGGGCTCGAAGGAAGGTGTGCCCATGGAAACACGTACCATTCCGTCCTCTTTGAGCTCAAGCTCTATAACACCCTTCATGGTCTTGGCACGGATGCGTTTTTTTTCGGTCAGTCCTTTGTTATAGACAAACTTCACGAAACAGCGAGCACCGTTTCCGCATTGTTCTACCTCTCCGCCGTCGGCGTTGAAAATACGATATTTAAAGTCGGCTTCGCCGGCTTCGGCAGGCTCTACGACCAAAATTTGATCGGCGCCGATTCCGAAATGCCGATCAGCCAGGAAGCGCAGCTGCTGAGGAGTTAACGAGAAAGGTTCTCTAGTGCAGTCCAAGACAACGAAATCGTTGCCTGCTCCATGCATTTTTGTGAATTTAATCTTCACGGCTTGCCCGATAAAATAGTTAGACCCTACATTCTGACATTCTCTTTCCGACAATTAAAGGAAAGAGTCTCTTTTCTTCGGCGTTCTCAGAATCATGGCCTTGAATTTCTCCGACAGCTGCCCGAGAACGAATCTTGCCGACTTCTCTACCGTACGCCTTTTAGAAGTATCTATAAATTAGCAGGCTTCATTTCGGGACAGCAGGCTGCCGCGTGAAAAATAAGGTAAATATTTAATAAACCGAAGGCTCTCCTTCCGGACGAGTCTTAAAGCGGCGGTGAGTCCACAGGTATTGATCCGGATGCTTGAGAATAAATTGTTCCAGTTCTTGATTTAGGCGCAGCGTATCGGCAGTAGCATCGTTTGTCGGAAAGTTCTCCAGAGGCTTAGATAAGTGCATGGTGTAGCCCTCGGGCGTGGTTTCCGCAATGCCCCAAATCACCTTGGCGCCGGTTAACTTTGCGAGCTTAGAAACCATGGGGAGCGTCGCAGCTTGGACCCCGAAAAACGGCACAAAAACAGAGTTGCGGGCTCCGTGGTCCATATCCGGAAGATAGTAGAAAGGCAGGGATGCTCTAAGCGCACGGATGACTTCTTTCATCGCCGAGTTGGACTTCGGGATGAGCACGGGATCGGAGAAGCGTTTTCTGGCGTCAAAAGCCCACTTATCCCAGACCGGATTTGATTGGGTCTGATATAGAGAGGCGCCGCGCACGAATGTGTTCATAGCGATACCGCCTGCATCCAAGCCGACAAAATGAGGAGCAACGATGATGAGTTTATCGGTCTTGCAGAGGTCTTCAAATTGTTCTTTGCCTTCGAACTTAACCATTTCCAAAACCTGGGCTTCGGAGCCTTTTGCGAGAACGCTGTGATCAAGCGCGGCGCGGATAAGGTTGCGGAAGACGCCTTTTGCGGTATCGGCGCGTTTTTGTTCGGACCACTCCGGGAAGCAGAGACGAAGGTTCGTCAGAGCAATCTTTCTGCGTCTTGCAAGCACATACCAGGTGACTGAGGCAAGAAAATTAGCTAAACGTGTGCGGCTTGACTGCTTCCAGCCGGCCATGCCGTTGACAAGCGCGA
>ENA-OURV01002887-OURV01002887.1-human-gut-metagenome-genome-assembly--contig:-NODE-2887-length-11331-cov-5.681713_pt1 | contig 11331 bp, 11 predicted proteins | sample MGYA00242141_ERZ509072 | MGnify/ENA primary metagenome ERZ509072 (study PRJEB26280, sample SAMEA2338763) | human gut metagenome | biome: human gut; feature: human-associated habitat; material: faeces... | reverse complement strand
CCAAATGGTGTAGCGGCTCTTGATATCATCGGCGGTATGCGTAGTAAGCGAGGATGCCGAGCCGTAGAGTCCGGTGAAATAGCCGGCGGATTCGACTTTTTCAAGAAATGCTCTCATAATGGCGGAGACTTTCTCCTTGCCGAGGTCGAACTGCTTCTTTTCCTCAAGATCGAAATATACAGGCATTTCAAACTGCTTTCCCTTGATGACCGAGAGGAACACATCCGCCTCCTGCCGTGCCTCGTTCTCATTCATTGCATAGGAATACCAGTACGCACCGACAGGAATGCCGACCGCCTTAGCGCCGGAATAATTTTGCTCAAAACGCTTGTCCTTCTGCGAAGCAAGTCTGCCGTAGCCTGCGCGGATAATCGCAAAAACGATGCCGTCAGCCTTGACCTTCTGCCAGTCGATATCACCGTTGTGAACGCTCACATCGATACCTTTCATAGTATCAGTCTCTTTGTGCTTATCCGCAGTATCAGCGGCAAAATACTTGTAAAAATCATCGGTCACAGAGCCGTTGCTGTGAACTTCATCGCCGTACCACTTACCATTCGAGCGGACATCCACATGCGTGTAGATATATGCGGCGGTAATGTTGGCAATGCCAGTGAAGCCGATATCCTGCGCTTTTTGACAGACGATTTTTGAACTGATCGGCTGTCCGTCCTGACCGTAGCAGCAGATATCCGCCGCATTGCCGAGCGTATGCTGTCCGGTACCGCTGCCGCCCACATTCTTGTCGTGTGTGGGGCATCTGTAGCCGGAGGTCACAATGATTTTAGAGCAGTTGAGTGCGGCGTATAATTTCTCCAGCTTATCCACCAGTTCGTTGGAGATACTGAACGCATGCACCTTGCCGCATTTGCAACGGAATTCTTTTGCATTGAAATGCGGGGTGATTTGCGTAGAATCGGAATACTGATATTTCATTTCTTATCATCCTCCATATTGTCAATCATTTCCTGAATATCGTCATCAATGTGCTGCGCTCTCTTCTGAAGCACCTCGATAGCCTTTTTGATAGCAGGCGGATACGGGATTCCCATAAGACTGGTGTTTTCAATAATGGAAAGCAGTTCATTGACACAGAAGCCGATGCAGGTTGCATCACGGATGTAGGTCGTGCCAATAAGAATGTCCATTCTCACCGCCACCACAACCATGAGCAGAATGCAGAATTTCTTCGCAAGTCCCACCCAGCCTGCCTTGGAGCTGAGTCTGCCGGTCTTGCTGTGCTTGCTTCTGCCCATAGATGCAGCAATCAGACCTGTGGTGAAGTCAATTGCCATGAACAGCACAAGCGTGATGAGAGCAGAATCCCACCCTCCGAGCAGTGCCGCAAAAAAGCCGCCGATCACTCCGGCGGCAGTACAGATATTTTCTTTCATTTTGTCCTCCTTCAAATTGCTGTATCTACAATTTTGACTGAACGGATCATCGGGCTCGTGTTGTCCGTCACCGCCTTCCAAGCAAGGTAATACTCGCCGTCATTGATGCCATTACATTCGTGCAGGACATTGATATAATTGCCTACAGTGCCGAGCCAGCCGAACGGCACAGAAACTGCCTGATTATTCTGGATAGCCTCATAGATATATCTTGCGGTATCCGCCGGAGAAAGTGTATCATTGTTTTTCGGCACAAGCCACATCTCGCCAATATCCGTAGCCCCCGACTTATAGCTCATCATGATCTTGTTGGAAGAACTGATGTGAACCGGCTCTACGCACATGGTGTAAATAACCGCACCCCAGTTGAAATCGGGCTGATTGTAGTAGATGGCATAACCGTTCTCCTCTGAGCAGAAATTCGGATAGGATTCCGCAAAGCCCGCAAGGGAACGATAACCGTCATTGTAGAAGGTATACACCTTCTCACCGTAATCATGAAGCGTATCGGTGGAAGCCTTGAACAGCGTGATATCCGGTTTTGTCTGCGGAATTTGCAGCACCTTCGGCACAAGCGTATTCAGCTTTTCTGTCTCCGAAGCCTGCACGCCCATTGTTACGAGATTACGAGCTAAAGCGTCCCTCTGCTCATCAAGAGCCGTCAGGTATTTTGCAATGCTCATGCCGTCACCTCCACGATATCAGCCAGTGCGGTTTCGACACCGGAGAGTGCTTCTTCCACTGCCGCCAGATGGGTGCTGATTTCCGTGATAGAGGTCTTTGCCCCCTCCATACTCCGACATATCCGGCGTGATGCCGTCCTTGCCGTGCAATGATGCCAGCCATTCCTCCTCTGTGCCGACATATCCATGCTCCACTGCAATCTCATATGCAGATTTTCCGGCAGTCGCACTGTCAATTTTCTTCAGCAACTGCTGATATAAATCAGGTGTCGGTGGGATGGGCGGATCATCACCTTCAAAGCCGGATTCACGGATATTCAGCGTGACTGGAACGGTTGTCGCTCTCACTGTTGTATCGGATTCCATATTGTAGCCGAATACCGACATTTTCACCACACCGGCATGAAGTTCCGCAGGCAGATACAAGGTCGTTCCATCTGTTCCGAGAACAACGGAATATACCTCATCGCACTGCGAAAACTGAACCACCTTGTGAAAATGCTTCCAGTCACCGTCAAAGGTGAATTTGAACTGCACATACTGGATCTGGTGATCTGCCAGCACCTCACGCTCCATGATCTCAATGCTCTGATTTTTCACAAGAAATTTCCACATCAGTCACGCACCTCCACCCACTCTTTGTTTTCGTCATCATACTCCATATATCCGTCAAGGCAGTTGATTCTCACAAGTGTACCTGTCAGCTGACCGCTGTGACCGTCCCAGCTCGTCCCTTTCGACACCGTCGCCCAATCGTCCAGGCTGCCCTCATAGGTGATCTGCGTCAGCCGATTACAGTAATTGATCCAGTGTGAGCCGATGCTCGTCACATTATGGCTTAGGGTAACATTTTGCAGATTGGTACAGCGGACAAAGCAGAATCCCGGCACCTCGGAGCATTCGACTCTTGCAGTTGTCAGCGTACTGCTGTCCATGAAAAGGTAATTGCCGAGGGTCGTGAGCGTAGCGGGGAGTGTAACGGATGTGAGAGCCTCACAGGAAAATGCCTTCTCGCCGATGGTTGTTACGGATGACGGAATATTCAGCTCGGTCAGGCCGCCTTGATTATACATGAAAAATGCACGCTTTCCGATTTCGGTAAGGCTTGTCGGAAGGCTGGCGGTTGCCATATTGGGGCATCGTTCAAACACACTGCTGCCGATTGCTGTGATACCGTCTGAAATCACAAGAGAATGGATATTTTCATTTTCCCAGAACGGTGACTGTCCGATCTCGTAATCATAGGTTGCACCGCTTCCACGCAGAAGAAGTCTTCCATTTGAGTACAGCACATAGTACGCATTTTCGCCGATTTCACCTGTTTCAACAATATCGCCCGTGAGATCATCGACCTTTGTCTGAATAACCTCAACTTTATTTGTGAGATCTTCAATTTTCTTATTATATTCCGAAATTTCGGCGATAAGCTGTGCCATCTGTGACATCAGCTCAGTGACCTTGCATTTGCCGAGGATACATTTGCAGTATCCGCAGACATTAGCGTCCTCACGGTAATCGTACCAGTCACGGTCGGACAGCTCTGTCGCTCCCGGATTCAGACGTACTGCATACATGAGCAGCCGCACATGATCTGCATCCTGTGCAATAGACGGCAGTGACGGATTTTCGGCAGGCGTTCCGGGAGTGATTTCAAGAGATACACTTCGCACCGACTCTCTCACATCAAGGAGAATAGCAATCGCAACATATCTCGGAAGCGATTCATCCTGATAGCTTGTCAGGTCGATGCTGTATCGGGCGTCATTGATGAAATAGTGTCCGTCGATCCATGCTTTACCTGTGCCGAGCCTGACTTTGAGGCCGGTGTCGGCGGCGGTCAGCTTGAAACACTGCCCATATGTGTCGAGAATACCGTTGCAGATGATGCTACTGAGATACTCTGTGAAGTTCTCTGCCGTATAGGTTCTGTCAAGACCTTTTGAATTGAAAAATCCGCTTGAAAAAGCCATAATATCATTCCTTTCTGAATGTCGGTGTCAGGCTTCTGCCGTTCTGGTCGAAGCCCTCAATCATGCCGATGAGCTGTATCTGCGGCTGCATCATGCCGAAGCGCTTATGCTCTACGGTCACATAGTCACCGACAAAATAATCACGGTTGTAGATATACTGTGTGCTGTTCGCCGCTATCTCCGATTCCGATGCGGTTTTCGGCAGCACCAGCCGTTCTGAGCCTCTGGTTTTCAGCAGTTCCAGATACTTTTCCTCCGGAATTGGTATTGTTTCACCCTCGACCTGCTCTGTCTCGGAAATATCGTCCGCATCCACATACACTTCATAGCGGTCGAGGTAGGTCGGCTCAACGCCGTCACAATATGTGGTGCGCTTGCGTTTATCGCCCTTGCCCTGACCGAAGATGTAGGCGAAGTTCTTCTGGACGCTGCTGTCCTCCGCATAGCTGAATGAGAGCAGGTTGCTGTATGCGTCGGAAAAGATAATATGCGGATTGTCCTCCTGCATGATGCTGCGGTCAGCGCCCTCAGATAAATCAAATACCATGCGGTATTGCTCCCCGGAGGATTTCACCAGCCGGATATTTGCCGTTTCGCCGAGCTTTTCGCAGATCGTATACACCCACTGCATCAGGTTTGAGTATGAAATCTGCAGCGTAGCGGTCTGCTCCCAGCAGGTACCGGTGACCGTTCCGAGGGATAGCCCCGGAATCCTGCGGTTATCCGAGAGCAGTGCATTCTGCGTCACGACCTCTCGCACGATCTCGCTGTATGCCTTTGCCGCTGTCACGTTGTATGTCGGGTGAATGATGCGCCGTTCCAGCAGGCACATCAAAAAGCGACCACGCACTGTCAGGTAGTCGCCGTTTTCTGCATCCGTGTCGATATGCACCGATTCAATGATGCCGAAATGCAGGCTGTCATCATCCCGCCCCACGATGCGCCCAGTCTGGAAAATATCAATATTCTGCGGATTGGCGGCGATATACACCTCAAAGCTGCCACATTTGTAGTATTCAATATCCCAGAGCAGCGAAGAAAAGGTGTCGCAGACCGCCTCAAGGGTGATCGTCAGCGCATCTTCTTCCGCTGTCATGCGGTAAACTTCAATCTGCATACTACACCCCCAGATATGCGTTCGTGTGTACAATGGTGACTTTCAGGTTTTGCAGCCCCGTGCCACGCAGGTAGAAACAGTTTCTGCCTTCACGCAGCGTCAACCAAGTCGAGCCGGAAACAAGCCGGTTAATGATATTGGTCTTGACACCGCCGCGATCGAGAGTAACGGTCTTGTTGCCCGTCTTGGTCGTCACCGTGATAATATCGCCAGCGAGAATGTCGCCGGTGATCTGCAGATACTCGTCCGTGTCGGCGTTATACAGCGTGGGAGAACGTGCATCCTCCAGCGCTTCAATGACCAGTGTGAAGCCGATTTCATCGCCGTCGTTGACAATGGTCATCATGTTCTGCGTGTTGTACTTACCGAGAATGAACGGCTCCGGGTTGCTCTCCGTCGGGAACGGAAATGTGAACGCTCCCGTGATCTGCGAGTAGTAAGCCATGACCGAAGTCGTGGAATACCAATAAATATCCGGGCAGAGAATAGAAATCTGCCCGGTTGTAAGCATCTCGAAGTTCTGTACCTCGCAGGACTCAACATAGCCCTCTGCAAACACGTCAATGCCTGCGGTTGCGTAGTAAATCTTGATGCAGCGGGAAGGCTTGGCCACCTTGTATAGCTGATGCCTTCGGGCTTCCACGCCCACACCACGCATCTCAAAGGAAATGACGACATTCCGCTTTTCTATGAAAGCATTGTTCAGGTAGCTTCCGTCCATGCCCGCATAGCTGGAGGTGCTGATCGTGCCGGTGGGAGGATTTAGTCCTTCCACCCGCGATGTCATATACTGATTTGCCGTGGCGGTCATATCAACACGATCGCCGTTGGCATTTTCGAGGATAAGTTTGAAAAACATGGTTGCACCCCCTTTACTTTTTCGGAATGAATGTGCTATAATAGAAAAAAACGTAGCGCGGGCTCTCTGCGCTAAATCGGAATTTAAAGGTAAAATAACTTATGGTATTAGAGATTGAACATTATAAGTATGATACACGCTTGATTGGAAAAACAGAGGATATTTCAGAATTGAAAAGGCAACTAATGGAAGCTGAAACTCTATATGATAAGAGAACAGACAATTTTACCCAGCTTTTTTGCAGAATGTTTCATTGGAGTGTAACAGATACTGACGAACTTCCCGATTATGTTTATGATAGAGATACCAAGTGCCTTTATAAGCCTAAATTATGATTTATCGAAGCAATAGGGCAGGCAAAAGCCCACCCCATCACACATTCAGCGCATTCCGTGTCATACGATAAATTTCCAGCCGTGACAGTGACTTAGGCGAATTATTCGTCTGGTTGACAGTCCGGCTGTTGTCGTTGTTATAGTTGTTGATGACCGTTGCTCTCGCGCCGCCGTTCATCATTGCGCCGTAATCGCCAGCGGGGGCTCCCTGCCCGGACATATCAACATTCAGACCGGACTGCATTGTCAGCGTCATGGCATCAGCCACATCGGATACAGCCGCCTCGACATACTTCTTGCTCTTGTCGATGCCCTTTGCCAGTCCCTGCATGAAGTCCGGCATTCAGCTCTCGAAATCCGCAAGAGGTCCCTCGTCCGGCACAGAGAAGTGCAGGAAGGAGCGAATCTTATCTGCAATACCCTTGACGGCATCTGCTACAGCGTTGATCTTGCTTTTGATGCCGCTCACGATATTATTGATGATATCTGCGCCCCATTGTACCGCCTGTGAACCAAGATTCTTGATAAAGTTCACTGCCGCATTGAAGCCGTTTTCAATAGTGGTTTTTATCGCAGTGATCTTGCTGGATAATGGTCTCCCATGTGGTGGTTATCTTTTCGTGAATCCAGTCCATCACCCGGCTGATAATCACATGGATCGCTTCAAAAATCGTCTCGAACAGATACCTGAATGCCTCCAGCAGCGGAGAGATAAAGTCGTAAATGGTCTGCCATACAGTTGTGATAACCGACCAGATTGCATTCAGCACCGTGCTGATCGCTGTATGAATGGCGTTCCATACGACCGTGATAACCGTTTTAATCAGATTGATTTTCTCGGATACACTGTTGTAAATCGCCGTCCAGATACCGACAAAGAAATTCTTGATACCCGTCCAGATTGTTGTAAAGAAGTTTTTGATTCCGCCCAGAGCAGAGCTGATAAAATTCTTGATTCCGTTCCAGATGTTGACGAAAAAGTTCTTGATACTCGTCCAGACGTCTACCCAGAATCCCTTTACTTCATCGAGGCTCGTGCCGAACAGATTACACAGCACATTCAGGTAGTTTTTCAGCGTGTCCTTAAGGAAATTCCATACAGCAGAAAAGATACCCTTGATGCCGTCCCATACTCTGCTCCAGTCACCGGTAAAGATACCGACAAAAATATCCAGAACACTCAGGATAATGTCTGTCACAGCTTTGAAAATATTTGCAATCTGCTGGAACTGCCCCTCAAAGACCGGTTTCAGGAACTTGCAGAGTCCGTCCCATACAGCCTTGATGACCTCGGTGATGTTTTTGAAGTCAAACCCCAGCGCATTAATGCGGTCAACAATGCCCTGACAGAAGCCGCTGAAGATAGATTTTATCTGCTCCCAGATCGCAGTAATCTTATTGCGGAAGTCCTCATTCGTGCGCCACAGATGAACAAAAGCCGCCACCAGAGCGGCAATGACCGCAATGACAGCGACGACAGGTGCAGATATTCCGCCGATGACTGCCCCGAAGGAAGAAAATGCGGCTTTTGCTCCTGCGATCATGGTCGGCAGATTGGAAACAAGCTGCATCAGCTTGCCGATGCCGACCATTGTTTTGCCGACCGCCACAAGGAGAGGTCCGAGTGCAGCCGCTACAAGAGCGACCTTGACAATGGTTTCCTTTGCGGCAGGGGATAGGGCGTTGAAGTGGTCGATAAGCCCCTGAATCTTGCTGACGATTGCTCGGATTGCAGGCATCAGAATTTCGCCAAAACTGATAGCAAGCTCCTGTAATTGTGATTTCAGAATGGTGAGCTGACCGCCGAGGTTATCCTGCATGACGGCAGCCATTTTCTCGGTCACCCCGTTGTAGCCGTCTACTTCATCTGAGCAAGTTGCGATGGCATTCTGTAGCTTGTCGATATCTCCCGGCGCAGCATTCATCAGTGCAAGGAAGCCGGACATTGCATTCTTGCCGACCAGCGCCTGTGCCGCCGATGCCTGTTCCGATTCAGATAGTTGTGAAAATGCAGAGCGGCAGTCGGCTAAGATATCATTGAGATCACGCATTGAGCCGTCAGCATTTGTTGTTGCAATTTCCACCTCACCGATGGAATCGCCGCAGATCTTCACATCTCCGGCTAAGGTGTTCATGATGGTTCGCAGAGCAGTACCGGCTTGTGTTGATTTGATACCGCTGTTTGCCATTAGACCTATTGCTTGAGCAGTATCCTCACAGGAAAAGCCTAAAGCACCTGCCACAGGTGCGCAATATTTGAAGGTTTCACCCATCATGGACACATTGGTATTTGCATTTGAACTTGCCGCCGCCAGCACATCAGCAAAATGACCGCTGTCGGCAGCAGTTAAGCCGAAAGCGGTCAGAGCGTCCGTGACAATATCTGAGGTGGTTGCGAGATCTTCACCACTTGCCGCCGCAAGGTTCATGATGCCCTCGATACCGCCGAGCATATCTGATGTTTTCCAGCCTGCCATCGCCATATAGTTCATCGCTTCAGCGGCTTCGGATGCGGAGAATTTTGTCTTTGCGCCCATTTCCCTTGCTTTATCTCGGAGGGCTTGTAAGTCATCTCCGGTAGCACCGGATACGGCGGAAACTTTAGACATAGCTGAATCGAAGTCAGCGGCAGTCTTGACAGCGGCTGTACCCGCAGCCATAACAGGAACGGTCACATGGGTGGTCAATGTCGTACCGACATCGGCGATTTTGTCGCCAGCCTTTTCGAGCATTTCACCCGCCTGACCGAGCTTGGCAAGAGCCGTACTGGAAGCCTCCGCCTCACGCTGGAGGTTCTGTAGCTCCTGTTCCGTCTCGATGATCTCACGCTGGAGTGCATCGTACTGCTCCTGCGAAATGTCGCCGTTGGCGAGAGCCGTGTTTGCCTGTTCCGCAGCGGTTTTCAGGGTTTCCAGCTTTTCTTTGGTAGCCGTCACCGCATCGGCGAGGAGCTTTTGCTTTTGCGATAGCAGTTCCGTGTTGGTCGGGTCGAGCTTCAGCAGCTTCTGTACATCCTTGAGCTGCGTCTGCGTGTTCCTGATATTTTTATTGACACCCTCCAGAGCCTTTGACAGTTTGGTTGTATCGCCGCCAATCTCAACGGTGATGCCCTTGATTCTGTTTGCCATGCGGTTCACCTCCTCCGTGAGGGCATGAAAAAAGCACCTGCCATAGCAAGTGCTTAGCCTTAAATTGCTGAGTTTGGATAATTGGAAGAGTGATTTTAGAGAATTTGCCAATAGATAGCCATTTCTGATTTGCTATTGAATCATTTAAACATCTTTTAACAATTATTACCTCCGCCAGTTTTCCCATTATATTCATGAGTGTTCTTTGAGTATCATGCCTTAAAATCCACGCCCATGCTAATTTATTATCATTGTATCGTATGCATCCCAATTCGTCAACAAAAATATCGAATAATTTTCTGCCATAGAGATCAAACATTATGATTGGACTTTTCTTCTCGTACATAAAGGAAGAATACTCTTGAGAGTCCGTTATTATGCCATTTTCATCTGTGCGAACAATATATACGCTCATACACTTTATCCCCTTAACCTATTTGATAGGTTAAGTATATCACATTCTATCCCAAAAGTAAAGTATCAAAACGCATCAAAATCCGCCTGTCCAGCGACCTCATGCCAACCCTCATAATCATCATTTTCACGCTCGGTGAACATATCGTTAATTAAACCTATTGTAAGCATATCCAGCTCGGTCAATGTCAGACCGAGCTGTTTGCATCTCAACAAGAATAATGGCGTTGTCATCGGGCGGTCAGTTTTTCGATGTTTTTTTTTAGATTCCGCCTGTGTCTCCACGTTGAGTCCCCACAGCTCGATGAGCTGCGGCAGCACCTCGTAAATGGAGAATGTGTTGAACGCTTCGAGCCATTCATCGGGATTGTCCGGCACGTTCTCCGGAGCTGCGTGTTTCGCCATGATGTATGCGATGTTCTCGAACACCTCAAGACTCTCGATGTCGAGGGTAGAGCCTTCCTCGTCACCTTCCTGCACGGAAGTCTGAAGGGCAGCGAAGTCCTTGTAAATATCCCTGCGGAACTTGATACGGTAAAGGCGAGGCACAGCCGCACTCGCCTTGAACGGAACCTCGATACCGTCAACGGTGATCGTCTTTTTAATAGCCATGCTGTACCTCCTTATCCGGAACCTTCAGATAATCCTTCAGATAGAACATGGTGCGTTCAACATACTCGGCGTCCATGTACATACGTCCGAGAACATACTCTCCGAGGTTCTTCTGAACATAGATTCTGACGAAGCGGAGACAGCAGACATCAACATTTGCTATTGCGTAGTCCGTCAGTTTATATGTCTCTCCACATCGCTGAACAAACATCGGGTCATTGAATACCATATGTCCTTCTGCGTATACATATTTCTTACTGTCCGTCACAGCACGAAACTCATCGCTTTCCTTGCAGAGGTTCTTTATCTTTGCGGGTGTGATGACAAAGGTCAGCTCTTCGGCTCTCAGCGACTCCGGGTCAAAGGCAAACGGACGGATGCGCTTTCGTTCTATATAGTGGAGAATACCCTTCGCTTCCGGGAATCCGAGCTGTATCATTCGTGCCCGCATACGGAAGTGGGGGACACTGAGTCTATATGCCACAGAGGAGCCAATCCTTTCAAACAGCTTACCTCTGTGAGGATACGGGCCTGCTTTACCGATTTTGTCAATGATCATGCGTTTTGTTTCTGTTGCCGGCATCCAGAGACCATGTGCAGCTCTGTCAGCCTGATTTTCCATAAGAAATAAATGATCCTTACGCTTGGTGTCTTTATCAATAATGATGCGTTTTCTCTTGATCACTCTGGTATCACTGCTGGTCAGCTTCTGAAGCCGGAAGGCTTTATAATGCTTTTCGTAGTGGTAGCACTCATGAAAGATCGTGCCCCCATACCCGATTTGATAGACAAAAAAGAATGTGATAAAATAGAAAGAAA
>ENA-OURV01002884-OURV01002884.1-human-gut-metagenome-genome-assembly--contig:-NODE-2884-length-11337-cov-3.021450_pt1 | contig 11337 bp, 11 predicted proteins | sample MGYA00242141_ERZ509072 | MGnify/ENA primary metagenome ERZ509072 (study PRJEB26280, sample SAMEA2338763) | human gut metagenome | biome: human gut; feature: human-associated habitat; material: faeces... | reverse complement strand
GGCAAAACCCGTAAAACTCAAAAAAGTGGCATTCAGCCACTTTTTTGACACTCTGTGCCGCGCAGGCGGCGATTTTCTGCTTCGGCTATATCAGCAATCCCCGGAGCTTGTATACGGCTACCGCTATGCTTTCCCGCATATAGTTGTTGGGCGCGGTGTACCATACGTCCTTTGCGCCGTAGCCCTCAGCTTCAATGCCGTTCATTATGGCTACCCTCCCCGCCCGGTAAACGTGGAAGCTGGTGGTGACAAAGGCGGCGGAAGCGCCGGGGAAGCGCTGGTCAAGTATCGCCTTGGAGAATTTGAAGTTTTCCCATGTGCTGGTGGACTTATCCTCCGTTATTATGCGGCCTTCGTCTACGCCGTGGGATACCAGGTATCTCTTCATGGCTTCCGCCTCGCTTATATTTTCGCCGTCACCCTTGCCGCCGGATACTATCACCGCGGTATTTGGGCTGTGCTCCAGATACTCAAGCGCGGCGTCCAGCCTGAGCTTGAGGGTGAGGGATACCCGCTCACCGCGCACTGCGCAGCCCAGCACGATGAGTACGTCCTTGCCGTAATCCGCCTTTTTGTGGGCGGCAGAGCCCAGCATTGCCCCCATGCAGCAGAAAAACACCACGGCTGCCGAATAGCGTTCCGCGGCGTCGCAGATGGCGATGATGGCACTGCGCCATGCGCCCTTGAAGCTGGGGTCATTGTAGCGGCCCTTGACGTTAAACAGCTTCGAGGCCCATTGGTCGGTCTGGCCCATCCGCTCCAAGGCGCGCCGGATCTCCGGCTGGAACAGGACGACCAGCGTTAGCAAGCCGACCTGCAATAAGGAGTTCAGCAGCCACGTCACCGTGCGCATATTCAGCACGTTTGCCACCAAGTAGACCGCCAGCACCAGCAGCGCGCCCTTGGCCAGCTGCCCGGCGCGGGTGCGGTTGATGATGCCCAGCAGTTGATAGATCAGGAACGCGATGATGATGATATCCAGCAGATCCGCCAGCTTGAAGGTCTGGAAGTTTGCTATGATCGAGTTCAGAGTCATCGATGTTTTCTCCCGCTTACAGCTTTTCGATCAGGGCCACCGCGTGCGCCGCGATGCCCAGCCCCTCGCCGGTGAAGCCCAGATGCTCCTCGGTGGTGGCCTTGACGTTGACCTGTTCTGCATCGATTTGGCAGGCATCGGCAATGTTTTTTGCCATCTGTGGGATATAGTCCTTGAGCTTTGGTCTTTGTGCAATGATGGTGCAATCGATGTTGGAGATGGAATATCCCTTTCCCTTCAGCAGCAGTACCACCTGCTTCAGCAGGCAGATGCTGTCTGCTCCGGCATAGCGTGGGTCGGTGTCGGGAAAATGTCTGCCGATGTCCCCCAGTGCCGCTGCACCCAGCAGGGCATCCATCACTGCGTGCACCAGCACATCTGCATCCGAATGACCCAACAGTCCTTTCTCCCACGGGATTTCCACCCCGCCCAAAATCAGCTTTCTCCCCTGTGTCAGTCGGTGTACGTCGTACCCGTGTCCTGTGCGAATCTCCATCCTCTTCTCCTCCTGAACCGGCAAGTAACATCAAACCATTTTCAATGATTGTGCTCCTAATAAACTCTGCTACATTCACGGTTAAATAACCAAGATATTCTGCAAGGAAACTACTATATTCCTCTTCTGTCAACAATTCCTCCAGTGCTTCCAAATGAGCTGTCACTTTAGAAGTCTGCTTTCCGCCAAGCAGCTTGCCTAATATTTCTGTAAATTCCTCTGTGTCACATGACTCAAACATACATAAGATCATCTCCATTGTTGTTTCCAAAACCAAACGATCCATTTTCATTTGCGTCAGCTCTTCCATTGTTTTCATGGCAGTCATAAGCGCATCACTTGTCATATGTTCTGTATTGATTCTTCCTTCTGAATCAACCAATCCTATTGCAAATAATTCTAAAAAGTATTTTCTCATAAATCTTGTCCTCCTATCGAAATGGCATTTCTTGTTCAAGTTCTTCTGGTATATCGAATGGAATCTTCCTCTTCTCTGCTGGTTGAAATCCGTCAGATTCTTCTTTTTTTGTTTTGGCTTCTGCAAACTCTACATTATCCATAATGACTTCGGTATAATAGGATGCAGTTCCAGTCTGTTCATCTTTGATCTGAGAGATTACCAACTCTCCGGAAAGAGCAATCTTAATTCCTTTTTCAAGATATTTCTCCACAAATTCTGCATTATTTCCATAAGCTGTGATCATCACTACAAATGCTTTGCTTGTGCGATTTCTTTTTACTACCAGTGGAAACCTAGATACTTTGGTTTGTCCCTTTTGCGTAGATGTCAGCTTAGTTTCTGGATCTCTGGCAAGTCTACCCATTAAAACAATCGTATTCATTCTTTTTGTCCTCCCTTTCTTCCTGCAACACCCTTCCCTGGTATTTCAAACAGGATAATAATCTGTGCATTTTCTGCACGAAAAAATGAGGAATGGATTCGAACCATTCCCCACTTGCTACAGGATTTCTCCTGTAATATAAATAAGAAAATCTAAGTATTCACATTTGGGCTTTGTCTGTACATATACATCTGATCGTTATCATTCCAGATAACCCGACTGCAAAAATACAGCCACAGTCTCTGTTTCAGCAGAGGTCCTGTACCTTTCGGTGGTATCATTATTGCTTCGCTCTTCCCGTAGGAGTCTTCGCCTGCACGAGCCGGATTATCTCCGGTAAGCATGTTCCTCAAGATGTATCAGCTCCTTCAATTGTCAAGGTGCAATCGGAAGAACTGTCTGAACCTCTTTTACGTTTGTGATTTTTGGAAATCAGAGGATTTTCAATTTGCCTTCCATATACTCTGTATTGGGAGCGACAAAATCGGACATGATTTTAGAAATTTTTTGAAATTATTTTTTGAAGTGTAAAAAGATATAAAAAAAAGATGCCAGGATTTCTCCTGACACCGTAGTGACTGTGCCAACTTCGTGCCCAGTGGGCACAAGGTTGGTTGTATTATTCTTCATTTCCTAATGATATTGGTTCTTTCTTTGTTTTCTTGTTTTTAGATATCATCTTATGACCTGTATAAATAGTACTGGAAATCTGGAATATCCTTCTTTTTAATATTTTTCTGAGGATAAAAAAGTAATTCCACCTCTTTTGGTGGCATCATCTGGAGTTCTTCAATCGGAATTCCTCCCGCGTGATAACGTTCCATAATCAAAGATAATGTTCCGGATCCAATCTTATACCGATCCATGCTAGAACTTCTTAATTTTTATATTATATTGGCTTGAATCCTTTTCCACGCACTTCATTCGATTCCATTGTAACAAGAAACGCTGATGAATCTACTTTCTTTACAGCTTCTTGAATCGTATACATTTCTTTATTGTTACATGCACACATTAATACTTCTTTTTCACGTCCTGTATAACTTCCTTCTGCCTTAATCAAAGTTGCCCCTCGTTGTGATAGCTCATCAATTTTTGCCGCAATTTGTGGTCCCTTTTCTGTTACAATCAAAGCAAGTTTTCCAGCATCAACGCCATACATTAGCTTATCTACGACAAATGATAGAATATACGTTCCAATTAATCCATAAATAATCTTATCAATGTTTCCATGCATCAGAATTCCACCAATAATTACAATAATAAAATCCATAACAATGATAATTCTTCCTATAGAAATATGTGGCTTTGCCTTGTGTATTGCCATCAAAACAAAATCTGCTCCACCTGTAGAGGTATCTCTCATGTAAATTAATGCATATCCGATTCCTGAGAATACACTCATACAAATACAAGATAACATCATATCACCTTGGTAAATTGGAAACAATGGAACAACCCAGTCCATCAGTATATTAGAAATTAACATTGTCTTTATTGATCTTAAAAAAAATTGTTTTCCCAACAACTTGTAACAAATTAAAATAATTGGAATATTCAAAATTGTCGTCATTGTACCAATTGGAATTTTCCAAAAATAATAAAACACGATTGCAATACCTGATATACCTGCTACCGGAAATCCAGATGCCACTGCAAAATTATAGACTCCAATCGCAATGAAACAACCACCTACAATATCAAGTAAAATATCAATTAAAAATGTCTTTGCCTTTGATTTCAATGTGAGTTCCTCCCTATTACGGAATCTTATTTCTTTTGCATCACAATACATTGATATGTTTGCAGTATTATTGAACCTGTAAGGATTTCATCAGTAATCAAATTTGTATAACATTCATTCAAAACCATCTTCACAGGATGTCTGTTAAAATTCTGAAGAAAATATACATCATCTTTCTGTTCTTTTCCACTTCTTTTTGAAACAGTAACTCCATAAGGTAATGTTTCCGTCAAATTTGCTTCCACATTTGCTTCCTCAATTACATCGCCCAAAAATTCTTTCAAAAATTCCAGATCTGGTTGAACAGCAACATAGTAAGCTTTTCCTTTGCCATACGCATTTTCTGTAATTGCTGGAGTATTTACATTGTAATCTTGCAAGTATGTTCCCAACGGCTTTGCAGTTTGAAGTGTCACAACTTCTCTTAACACACCGGCTTTATATACACCGTCTTTATAGGAGAAAGTATTTGGAAAATATTCATTCCCCACATCAATCTCATCAACTGATAATCCTAGCAATCTCTCATGTGGTCTCTCTCCAATAAAACATAAATCTGTTTCATTTACTACTCCACTCCAATAAGTTGTTACATATATTCCACCTGCTTCCACGTATGCTTCTACTTTATGAATATACTCTTTTTTATGCAAGTACAAGGTCGGAGCAACCACAAGCTGATAATCTAACAACTCTCGATCCATGGAAATTATATCAACTTCAATTCCTTTTTCCCAAAAAACCCGATAATATTTTAAAAGTTCTTCCGTATAATCAAATTTTCTCGATATTGCTTGTGCGTCAGAAAGAGCCCACCAATTTTCCCAATCCATAATAATAGCTACCTTCGCCCTATTACATGTACTTAGTATTTGACTGCTTAGCTTTTCTAGATCTTTGCCAATCCAAGCAACTTCTTGAAAAACTCTATTCTTTTCTGACGCATCATGATCAACAACCGCTCCATGAAACTTTTCACTCGATCCTCTGCTTTTTCTCCATTGAAAATAAAGAACACTATTCGAACCTAACGCAATTGCCTGCATTGAAGATAAGTAATTCATCCCCGGTCTTTTTACATTATTTTCCTCATCCCAATTCACAAGTGATGGTGTTGATTCCATCATCAAAAATGGCTTCTTCTGAAATCCTCTCATCTGGTTATGCATAAAGGCTGCCCACACAGCAATCGGTACTTCATCTTCTTTTGTATGCCAACTCGGATAAGAGTCCCAAGAAATCACATCCAACTCCTCTGCCCATTTATCATAATCCAATGGTGAAAAATACATCATCATGTTTGTTGTAACTGGAAGATCCGAATATGTTTTAACAGCTCGAATCTCTTCTCTACAAAAGTCCTGTAACTGTTCGCTCACAAATCTTTTCCAGTCCAATTTCAAACCGTGTAATTCATCCTCTCCCCTCGGAGAAGGTGAATGAATCTGTTCCCAATCGGTATAAGTATGACTCCAAAACGCACTCCACCATGCATGATTCAATGCATCCAATGTTTTGTATTTTTTTTTCAACCATTTCCGAAATGCTTTTTGACATTCTTCGCAATGACAAGAAGCATCCCTAAAATTTCCTCCGTATTCGTTTGATATATGCCAAAGAATTACTCCTGGATGTTTTCCAAAGCGTTCTGATAATTTCAAATCCAACTTTCTAGTTTTTTCTCTCATAACAGCAGACGTGTAACAAAAATTATGCCTTTTTCCTGGTAAATTCTGTATCCCGTTTTCATCTGTCTGCATTACTTCAGGATATTTTTGAGTCATCCAATTTGGCATTGCACCTGTTGGTGTAGCTAGATTTGTATAGATGCCATTGTCATATAAACGGTTAATTATTTCTTCTAAATAGTCAAACTGATATTTTCCTTCTTCTGGCTCTAAAAATGCCCACGAAAATATTCCTAGTGAAACATTATTTACATGCGCTAATTTCATTAACCGGATATCCTCTTCAAGAATATCCGGTCTATCTAACCATTGTTCAGGATTATAATCTCCACCATGCAGAAGACCTGGCATATTTATTTTTTTATATTCCATTTCTAATCCCTTTCTTTATAGATATCATTTATTATTTTACAGCTCCAGTAATACCTTCTGCAAAACTCTTCTGTAAAATAAAGAATACTAAGGCGGTAGGCAATGTACATATTAAGACTGCCAACAGAAGCATTCCATAGTCTGTTACATATCCCTCTGTCAGATTTGCTACAACCATTGGCATTGTCATGCTCTTGGATTCTGTCATGATTACTTTCGGCCACATATAACTATTCCAAGCATTCATAAATGTAATAGTCATAGCCGCTGCATATGTTGATTTCATTGTAGGAATAAACATCTGAAAGAAGATTCTAATTTCCGAAAGTCCATCTAATCTGGCAGCTTCAATAATATCAAGAGGAAATGATCTTGCACTCTGCCGAAACATCATGATTAAAAATGGAGTTGATACCGTTGGTAAAATGAATCCCAACGCACTATTTAACATTTTCATTTTTGCAACCATCTGAAACAATGGGACCAATGTCGTAATAAATGGAACCATCATTGCAAGAAGAATCACATCCATCACGGCATCTTTTGCTTTATCATGATAAATTTCAAATCCATATCCTGCCAAGGAACATATCACCATCGAAACTATTGTAAGTAATATTGCATATTTAAATGAATTGACCAATGCAGCCCCTACATCTTGATTTGCCAGCAGATTTTTCAAGTTTTCTCCCAAATGAGAGCCAAACGATAATACACCTTTTGCTACATCCACACTTTTGTTTGTGGATGCACTTACCATCCAGTACAAAGGAAATACTGAAATAAAAGTAACCAAAATCAAGAATGCATACATTCCTATATTTTTCATTTTTTTAATCACGTTTATCACCCACCCTCATTTGTATAAATGCTAATACTGCAACCAACAGTAATATAAAGAAGGACATCGCTGCTGCATATCCAAAATTCGGCACATACTTAAAACATAAATTATATATGTAATGTGACATAGAGATTGAAGCATTCGCAGGACCTCCATCGGTCAAGTTAACTGATTCATCAAATAACTGTAATGTTCCATTTGTTGACATTATTGCTGTTAACAAGATAGTTGGTTTTAATAATGGAACAGTAATCTTAAAAAATGTCTGTATTGCTGATGCTCCATCAATTTTTGCAGCTTCGTATACTGAATATTCAATGTTTTGCAATCCAGAAAGGAAAAATACCATATTATATCCTGTCCATCTCCACAAAAGACCCAATAAGATAACCATTTTTGCCGCAAATGGTTGTGTCAAAAAATTATATGGTTTATCCAAAATTCCAATATTCACTAGAACATAATTTACTAATCCATTATTTGCAAACAAAGACCGAAAAATAATTGAGTACGCAACCAATGAAGTTGTACACGGCAAAAAAATCATTGTTCGGAAAAATCCTTTAAACCGTAAGTCTTTTTTATTTAGAATACAAGCTAACACCAACGCTACTACAAGCATAATGGGCACTTGAAGAATGAAATAAAAAAATGTGTTTTTTATTGACTGAATAAATACATCATCTTGAAACATTCTGATGTAATTTGTAAATCCAGCCATCTGCATATTTCTACCTTTCCCCGTCTGAAAAGATAAAACTAACGCTTTAATCATTGGCCAAAAACTAAACACCGCAATCAAAAATGTTGCTGGTGCCAAAAAAGCCCATCCTGTTAAATTATGCTTTTTTTCCAACGTCATTTTTCTTGGTTTGTTAGACACAAAAACTCCTCCTCTCTATCCATAAGGGTGATGGTTCTACATTCCATCCCCTTGTATGATAGGAATCTCTCTTACTGTCCCATATTAAAATTAACAGTATCTTCCGTTTTTTTAAGCTCTTTCTCTAAATCTGCACCATTTGTAATATTTGTTGTCGCAACAGAGATTGCGTCTCTTGCTTCATGGAAATATGGTCCCGTAATAATAGAAGGAACTTTTGTTGAATAGTCAACTATTTTTTCAAACACTGCATCACCAGAGAAAAATTCATTCGGTACTGCATATGCATCAGAATCTCCTGCTGGTGTCCATGTAGAAATTGCTCCACAAGAGAGAATATTATCATATAACTCTGTACTTCCAGCAAATGTAGACGCAAGAAAATCTTCTGCTAACTCTACGTTTCCACAATTCCCTGAGATTGCCCAGGAAGAACCTCCATTATTTGAATAGTTTGTGGCACCCTTTACATTTGTAAGTTTTGGAATATTTGTAATAGCCCATTTTCCTGACTGATCCTCAGCTGTCTGAATTGTTCCCATAATCCAACACCCATTAATCACACCTGCAACTTCATTGTTCACCATTGAGCCAGTGTATTCATCCCAGTTATTTACTTCCTGTAACACACCTGAATCTTTCATTTTACAATATGTATCAATTACCTTCTTTAAAGTGTCATTTTTTGCAATATTCGTTGTTCCATCTTCATTAAACAAAGATGCTCCTGCAGACTGTAACATCATCGTAAGCAAATCACATTCGCCTGCTGTCGTTGTCAATAATGGTTTTCCTGTTTTTTCCAGTACTACTTTGCCTTTTTCAATCCACTCATCCCAAGTAATATCTGTAAAATCTTCTAAAGTCATTCCAGCTTCTTGCAAAATATCTGTACGATAACAAGCAATTGCTACTCCGTTGTCAAAAGGCACTCCATAGTGTTTTCCATCTACAACAGAAAAATCTGTTTTACCAGGAGCAAATTCTGAAAAATCAATTTTCTTTTCAGAAATTTCTGTAAATACATCTGGATAAGATAATACATTTTTTTGGAATGCCTGGTCTTGCAGCAAAAAAATATCTGGCAATGTGCTTAGATCTCCTGATATACCAGCCGTAGTAAGTCTAGACTGTACATCTACATCTCCAACTTCGACAATATCAATTTTCACATCTTGATGATCTTCTTGATAAATTTTTGCAGCTTCTTCCATTGCAAAAATATTAAATGTTTTGTCCCAACACCATACTGTAATTGTATTATCGTCTTTTTTTGCCTCTTTATTGCTTTCACTTTGATTTCCGCATGCTGTAATACCAATTGCCATCGTAGCTGCCAATAAAATTGCCACTATTTTTTTTCTCATTTGTTATATTCTCCTTCTACCATGCCCCTTGATACCCTATTGTTACCGCACTATTCTGAGCTCCTGCTTCCATCGAATCTTGAACATTCAATCCATTCAAAATCCCATATAAAAATCCGGCAATAAAACTGTCGCCTGCACCCATTGTATCAACAACTTTACACTCTATGATTCCAAATCGATACCAAGAATTCCCATCATACCCAATGCTTCCATTTTTCCCCAATGTTGCAATAATGACTTTAGGTCCTTTTTGTTGCATTGCTTTCATGAATTCCTTTAATTGTTCCGTACAATTTTCTTTTTCTTTTAAGCCCATGCTATGATATTTCTGTCTAAACTCATTGCGTGATTCCTCGTCAAAAGAGAAGAATGCATATGTCACATATGGAATCGCTTTCTCAACAATTGGATTTGCAAATTTATTTGCAAAATCAAATGCAACTGGAATTTCTTTCGAAATAAGTGGAAGCTCATCTTCAATCATTCCCCAAATTCCTGTAACCGCTAAATCATGTTTCTTTATAAAGGAAATGTCTTGTTCTCTTAGCTTAAAGTCTGCCAAAACACCTTCTTCATATTTTCCAAACACTCTATCTCCATCTACAATGTCAACATGTGTAACTGCGGTTTTTCCATCCAGCACTTGAATATGAGAAGTATCGACTCCTTTATTTTGAATTGCACTTATCATGATTTTTCCGAATGAATCAGTTCCAACAGCACCTGTATAAGAACTTTCTCCACCTAATCGTTTTATGTATACAGCAACATTCACTGGGTTTCCCCCTGGATATGATTCATTCAATGAATCATAATAATCAATACAATTATCTCCTATTGCTGCTACTCTTATCTTTCTGTCCATTTTGCCACCTTAATAGTCCAGACGTCTGTAATATCTTCTGATTTCCATAGGATGACAATTGACTTTTTCCATATGTACATCAATTCTCTGTGTTACCGCATGCATCACTAAATGTGATATATATCCTCTGTACTCTGGACTAATTCCTTTTAATTCAAATTTCTTGGTATCAATAATATTGTATTTTCCACAAATGCGTGGCAAGAAGTTTGCAACGCGCTCGCTCAATGATCTCTGAGAATCTTCCCCAATAAATACTGTAACTGGTGTATCTTTGTCAATTATTTCTAACATTCCATGGAAAAATTCTGCACTGTGGATAGATTTTGTACGAATCCAATGCTGTTCTTCCCAATAACACATTGCATAAGAATATGTGGCACCATACTGGTTCCCAGCCCCAACAAAATAATGAATTTTGTCGTCCTTATGACGATTTGCAAATTCTTCTCCGAAAGCATCTGCTTCCTTTTCAACTTCCACAAGTGCAGTTGCCAAATACTGATCCAACTCCTTGTATAAATCCTCATATTCTGGAAATTCTCCTGCATTGTACATAAATCTATCTGCTACCATATAAAATTTCAATTGTTCATTGGCAGGATATGTAATCACATAGTCTACAAGTTTTGCAAGTTCTGCAGTAGCAACATCAATAAAACCAATCACCCTTGCTCCACTCTTCTGTGCTTTTTTTACTCCATCTACGATTTCAGAAGTTGTTCCTGTAACAGACGAAATAATTACAATAGTTCCTTCTCCAACTTTTTTATTTCCAGTTGTCAAATACTCTGCTGCGTTTTCAACAAAAAATGAAAGTTTTGATTTTTCTTTCATATGAACCTCTGCCTGGAGGCAAGATGCATATGTTCCACCGATACCGAGCCAACAAATATTCTTGTATCCTTCTTTACAAATCCCATCAATCAATTCATTAATTTGATTTCTCAGAGCAAGCGCTCCATTCACACTTTCAATCTGTTTCTGTTCATTAAATTTCAACATAGTGTTTTCCCTTTCCCTTCTTTTATATTGGTGACTATTTTTAAATTTAATATACCACTTTTTTCATTTTTTTCAATATTTCACGCAAAGAATATTAAATATTGTTGTATTTTTATAAATATAAATGCTTTTTTTTATACACAATGCATATATTTCTTTTATTCTGGTATGAAACGCATTTCAAGTTTACTA
>ENA-OURV01002870-OURV01002870.1-human-gut-metagenome-genome-assembly--contig:-NODE-2870-length-11395-cov-8.990917_pt1 | contig 11395 bp, 5 predicted proteins | sample MGYA00242141_ERZ509072 | MGnify/ENA primary metagenome ERZ509072 (study PRJEB26280, sample SAMEA2338763) | human gut metagenome | biome: human gut; feature: human-associated habitat; material: faeces... | reverse complement strand
AGCAGCGGTCTCCAAAACCGCTGGTTGCGTGTTCGAATCGCGTCTCCCCTGCCAAAAACTCCCGCACAATAGTGCGGGAGTTTTACTTATTACATCTTCACTTTTCACTCTTCACTTACATGTACATGCGGAAGGTTTTGGAGGTAATAAGTAACAGTGAATAGTGAAGAAGTGAGGTAGCTTTTCGCAGGGGCGAAAAGCGTTTTTTATTATTTAATGGTGGTAAAGTGAAGAATTTTGCAGTACAATTGCGAAATACAAAAAACGGTCTCCGAATGCGTCGTACCCTTAAGGACAATAACTTATGAGCACGGGCATTGCGAGGGCGAAGAATTCACCGAGATTAGTCTATGAAAGACTTTTCTCGGTGTTTTTCTTTGTATTTTTAGAGGAAGGATGCCAAACTCGTTGGCTGGCTTCCTTGCAAAGTCATCCGAAATTCGTTGCTTTTATTGAGTTATTCAATCACTTCCCGAGAGAAAATCAAGAGTGCCAAGCGATTGTCATTTGGTATTCTTCTTTATCCGTACATTCGATTATTTCTGCGTCCTCCGTTAAAATAAGAGCAGAAAATCAAAGGAGGTCAGAATGGTGAAACAAAAATATTACCTTGCGCTTACAACCGAGGAATGGCGGCTTATGATTGAATGCCTGAACAAACTCCGCAATCGGCTTATATCGGAGGGCAGATACACCGATGCCGTGGATGAGGTGCTTGTTAAAGTGGCAAATGCAAAAATTAAAAAATTCAAGATTGTAGAACGGAGGGCTTGATTATGGAAAAATACATTACAGATGAACGCACGGGGTTGAAATATGAGTTGGTCGGTGATTATTACCTTATTGCCGGAGACGATGAGCCGGATGAAGAGCAAAAACCAATCGGGATATGGGGACAGCGACATTTAAGCTATCTGAAAAATCACCGCAAAGTGCTATATGCCAACCTACTGACAAGCGGCAAATTAAACGACTACCTTGCTGATATTGACCGACAGGCGAAAGAAATGTTTGAGTTGCTGGTAAAGCAGGCGGCTGTGGCAGAAGGTGTTACTGAGCAGTTGAAAGCTATCGACCAAATGGCTTGGGTCGGCAGAATGAACAGCATACGAAATCGAGCTATTGAGATCGTAAACCGTGAAATTATTTTTATATAAGAATAGAGGGTATGCAGTATTGAGCCGCATACCCTCTGTGTTTATTTTCGGTTTAATTTATAACTTCCGCCGTCTGTTCCGCTTCCGCCTACAAGAGTCAAAATACCGTTATCGGTTGTAAATGTATATTCACAGTCACGGACAATATCTTTCGTAAAATCTATAATAAGTTTATTATCTTTGATAGAATACATATAGTCATACGCTACATCATCGGCAAATAATTTGCCCGTGCCGTCTTTTTCAAAAATATACTGCGTATGCTCATCATACACCCAAGTACCGACTAACTCATTTGGCTTTTTACCAATCTGCATACCGATCAGGATTATGACTGCCGCAACAATGACAGTTATCGTAATAATCAATGCTGCTTTTTTACCGATATTACTTCTTTTACGGCGTCTTTTTCTCGCAGAAGTATGTTTGCTGCCGTAGGCTCTGTTTATATATTGTTCTGCCATAGAAATCCCCCTAAGTAAAGGCAACGACAGCGTGGAAACACGTTGCCGCCGCCTTTAGCTTTATCTTACTCGCTTTTTCTTTGAAGCTACTACAGTAGCACTGAGCCCTGCAAGAGAGAGAACCGCGACAAGACTCCAAACAACAATATTGTTATCACCGGTCTCGGGAGATTCGGCAGAGCCTCCGTTTGCTTTCACGGTGAACTTTGCTGTTGCCGTTCCGCTTTCGGAAACAATTCCAATAGTATGTTCTCCTACGGACAAAGTCGAAACAAATTCGGCATTCAGAGTGACTATAATGCTGCCTTCCTCTTTCGAATAGTTCTTTTCGTCAAGAGTTTTGCCGTCAAGCTCTACACGAATGAAATCGGAAAATGCCGCATTGGAACGGAAAGACAAAGCTTTCTTTTCGTTCTTGCTTACAACTGCGTTGTTACCCTCGATGATTTCCGGCGGAAGCTTTTTAATTACAGTTTCTTCAAAACTGATTTCTTTCGTGCCGTTTGCATCTGCAAAGTACTTATCGCAGTTGTCACAGTGGTAATACTGGATATTGCCTTGCTCCGTAACGGTAGCTTCTTTTGCTTCCACCAGCTTCAGCTCATGTGTAAGCTTATTAACCTCTGTGCCTTCTGCAATTTTTTTATTGCAATCCAGACACCAAGTATCTCCGGTATAACCCTTTTCCTGCTCGGTAGCTGCTTTTACATCCCGCAATTCGGTATGCTTATGATTAGAGGCGTTCAAATTACCGTATTCAGCATTGCAAACGGAACAAATTGCTTTCTTTACACAGGTTGCTTCACCACCGTTGTGGGGCGCTTTATCAATGATATTACCACAGCCGACCGTCTGACACTCTTTCCAATGGTCGGTTTCGTCGGTTGTCCAAACAAAAGCGGGGCTATGTGCACTTTTTGCAATGGACTGACCGTCTTTAATTTTTACATTACAATCACTGCAATAGGTATCTCCGGTATAGCCTTCCTCATAACAGGACGGTTCTTTTTGATCTTTCAGATAAGTTGTGCCTTTATGATTGGAGGCGTTCACTGTACCGTAAGCTGTTTGACAAACTGCGCAGACGGCTTTGTGAATACAAGTAGCTTCACCGCCGCCGTGGGCAGTGACATCAAACTTTGTACCGAAGTAACAGGTATGCCAGTGATTCGTACCGTCTGTTTCCCACTTGCCGTCAGCATCGGTATGCTTGCAGGTAGCAGGAATATCGCTGCCGGAAAAAATCTTGGTGCTGCAATCGGTGCACCAAGTATCTCCGGTGTAACCTTTTTCACAACAAGTGGCATCTTTGGCATCACGCACTTCGGTGTGCTTGTGATTAGAGGCATCAACATTGCCGTATTCGATTCCGCACACTGCGCATTTGGCTTTACTGATGCAAGTAGCCTCTCCGCCACTATGAGCTGTTACATCAAACTTTGTGCCGAAATAACAGGTATGCCAATGATTTGTGCCGTCGGTTTCCCACTTGCCGTCAGCATCTGTATGATTACCGGTTGCAGAAATTTCACTGCCTGTCTTAATTTTAGTGTTGCAATCGGCACACCAAATGTCGCCTGTATAGCCCTTTTCGCAGCAAGTGGCATCTTTTGCACAACGCACTTCGGTGTGCTTGTGATTGGAAAGATCAACCGCACCGTACTCAATTTTGCATACAGAACAGATAGCTTTTTTAACACAGGTGGCTTCTCCGCCGGAATGATGTGCTTTATCAATGATATTGCCGCAACCGACTGTCTGACACTCTTTCCAGTGATCGGTTTCATCCGTTGTCCAAACTGACGCAGGGTTATGAGCGTTTTTTGCAATTGGCGTTCCTTTTTCTATCTCATGATTGCAGGTAGAGCAATAAATATCGCCGGTATAGCCTTCCGCGTAGCAGGTGGCTTCCTTTTGGTTTTTCTTATATGTGCTGCCAATATGGTTTGTATAATCGTATTCACCGGTTTCAAAGGTTTCGTCTGATTTTGCACCACAAACAGTGCAGCTCTTGTTATACACTGCCTTACTGCCACAGGTAGCGGCAGTTTTCAGATAATCCACCTTTACGATTTCGCCATATTTATGGGCTGCAAGATTGCCGTATTCTTTATGGCAGACATCGCAAACTGCTTTCTTTACACAGGTTGCCGTACCGCCGATATGATCACCGAGTGGTAATTCACTGTTGGAACCCTGTGTGACCTCACCGCAATCATTACAAACGGTATATGCTTTATGACCGTGCTTAATGCAAGTAGAGTCTTCGGCAGGAACATCTGTTGTGTTCAGATGCGAGCAGTTAACTGTCACAACACAGGAGGCACTGAAGCCGCCGTCCTCGGCAGTAACCGTAATAGTTGTTGTACCCTTTTTGAGAGGTGTTACAATGCCGTTTTCAACAGTTGCAACAGTTTTATCGCTGCTTAACCAAGTTACATTTTTATTCGTTGCTGTTTCGGGGGAGAATATCGGTGTCAGCGTCAGGGTTTCTCCAGTTCCGATATTTGCCGTTTCTCTATCCAGCGCAATACCGGTTACAGGGACGGGCTTGTTTTCTACCGTTACACTCCCGTTTGAAATATCGAACGCAATTTCGTCGAATGAAATGTTGATAATATCTCCGGCGGTATATTCAGCCTTGATTTCATATGTTCCGGGAACAGCGTTTTCATTGATTTTGAAATTCAGCGTTGCAAGAGTGCCTGAAGCAGTTGAAATGTTTTCCAAACCGCCCGCCTCGTAGGAAAGCGTATATATATCCGCATTCAGGTTTCCTTTTGTCCACTCGGAATTCTGATAAAAATTCCCGTTTTCAACGCTTGTCAGTTTCATTGCGGTTTTATCATACGATATCCGCAAATCCATACCCCAAATACCCGGATTGTTTTCAATTGACACTGCAATTGAGACTTCATCGCCGACATAAGCTTTCTTTTTCTCAAGAGAAATCGTCGGATTGGATACCGCAAGCGCCGATATGGCAGCGGCACTCATCGAGAAAAGCATCGTTACCGTCAGCAATAAAGCCAAAAGTTTTTGTCGCATAGTTTTTCCTCCTTTTTATGCTCCCAGCTCTACATCTAAACCGGCTAAGAATTGTTTCAGATATAGGGAATCCTTTTTGTTGATTACTCCGTCGTGAAAAACATCAGCAGCTTCTTTATCGATATCTGTTGAGTTATCCGCAAGGTACATCTTCATTAAAAGAGAATCCTTCTTATTAACAACACCGTCACCGTTCAGATCACCGTAAATAACATCAATTACTATAATTCCGCCTGAAACAACGGACGGATTGATTTCTTCAAAATCGGCATTGATGATGTCACCGTTATTGAACGAAACGGAAATCTCATAAAAATCATCTGCTCGAGCATCTTCATTTACGGTAAATTCCAAGGTGGCAATCACCCCGTTTGCCGTAATGTTTTCAAGTCCGCCGGCTTCGTAGGAAAGAATGTATTTTTCTCCGGAGAGATTTCCCTTAGTCCATTCTGCATCTGCAAACACCATACCGTTTGTTACGGAAACCAGAGTCAGTTTAGTTTTATCATAATTGACAGCAAGATCCATACCCCACATTCCGGGATTGTTTTGCAAAGATACATTTACAAGAACCGTTTTTCCGGCACGTACTTTTTTTGTATCAATCGTAATCTGCACCGGATTTTCCTCTACATAGTCTGTGTAACTGTCAATATACTGATATCCGCAAACAGAGCACTTGTGGGTCGTATATCCCTGCGCTGTCGGTGTCGGTGGGGTAACGGTATCCACATAGGAATGTTTCAGCATTTCAACATCCGCTGTTTCCATCACTTTCCCGCAGCCGATACATTTTTTCGCTTTCGTTCCGCATTTGCTGCAGGTCGCAGGTTCGATGATTTCCCATTCACCTGCTGTATGAGCAATTTTCGGAAGTGTTACGATCGTGTATTCATCGCATCCATCCCCGGTACAATAAACCTTTTTGCTGCCATCCTTCGTGCAGGTCGCAGCCTCGATCAATTCCTCTTTGCCCGAGAAATCGTGTACATGCGGTGCTTCATAATCGGTATATGAATCAACGTAGGAGTACCCACATACAGTGCAGGTATGGGTGGTATATCCCTGAGAGGTGGGAGTGGGCGGCGTGACAACATCGGACAGCGTATGCTTTGTCATAGCAATGCTTTCGCTCTCCATAACCTTTCCGCAAGAGGTACACTTTTTGACCTTGGTTCCGGTTTTATTACAAGAGGGCTGTTCTGTAATTTCCCAATCTCCCTTAATATGGTCGATCATATCAATAGCAACCACCGTATATTCACCGCAGGATGAATTCAAACAATAAACTCTTTTTTCACCCTTTTCGGTACAGGTAGCCGGTTTGATAATTTCCTCTCTGCCGGTAAAATCGTGAATATGTCCTTCACTCAGCTTCGGGATACGAGCGGTTTCGGTTTCGTCACAGTTTTTGCACTTCCGTGCCTTTTCGCCGTCTGTATCAAAGGTCGGCTCGGTCGTAATTTTCCACTCACCGAAATCGTGGTCGATTTTAGGGATAGGCTTTGTAATAAATTCGCCACATTCTGTTTCCGAGCAGTAGACTTTCTTGCTGCCTTCGGCAGTGCAGCTTGCCGGAGTAATGATTTCCTCTTTGCCGTTAAAGTCGTGCGTATGACTTTCGCTCAGCTTTGGAATGCGCTGCGATTTATAAGCGTCACATCTTGAGCAATATTTGCGGCTCTCTCCGTCTTCACGGAATGTTGCCGCTTTAAAAACTGTCCATTCGCCCCAAGCGTGACCGAGTGCCGTAAGTTCCCGCTGTTCAACGGCATCGCCGCACAGAGCGCATTTCCGCACTTCCTGTCCGTTATTTGTGCAATCCGGAGCGATAGATTGTTCCCAATCTCCGGGAATATGTTTCAACATCTCCGTATAGGTGTCTGAAAAAGATTCGGAACAAACGCTACAGGTGTGTTTTGTAAACCCTTGCTCTTTACAAGTTGCAGGAACAACCGTGTCAACATACTTGTGCGGGGCTTTGGGGATAATAACTTCATCCGTTTTTCCGCAGCCTGCATCGGTGCAGGTGCGGCGTTTCAAGCCGACATTTTTGCAGGTGGCTTCTGTAATTATCACCCATTCGCCGTATGTATGATTTGAAATATCAATATAACCGTTTATCGTATTACAGGCTACATCCGTTTCTTTTCCGCCAACGACCTTATAAAAGCTGTCATATCCGTCACGAAAAGCAATGCTAATGTATCCCTTACCGGGAACAGCGTTTTCTTTTACGGAAAAGTGAAGATAGGCAATTATTCCGTTATTGGCAAAACCGCTGTCCGACGTCCAAGCAAGATTTACAGCGTGACCTTCGGGCGTACCAACAACTTTATATCCGTCATTCAAAGCAATTTCTGAGCTTTCAAGGTTTAACCTTGTACTGTCGTAATCAACGCAAAAGCTAAATCCTGAAATCCCGGTATTATTCTCAACGGATATCGGTATGGAAATATCGGTTTCATCCATAGCGGCACTTGCCGTGCCAACTGTGACCGAGAGTGAAGAAGTGGGTTCTGCGTTTGAAATATTCACACCGCCAGCCTGTGTGATAACCGTAATATCCTGTTCTTTGCCGCCGATTGTTTGATAAAAGCTGTCATATCCGTCACGGAATTTGATTTTTATATCCGCATTGCCGATGGCAGCATTTGCAGTTACATTAAAATGCAAATTAGCAATAATCCCGTTGTCAGCGTAGCTTTCCGCTCCCGTCCAGGCTAAATTGACACCGTCGTCAGGTGTTTCTTTTGCCACCTTATAACCGGAGTTGATCGCAACCTCGGACTTTATAAGCACAAGCTTTTGCGAATCATATTCTACGCAAAAGCTGAAACCGCTGACTCCGGGATTTCCGGTCAACCGAATCGGAACTATCACATCATTTTGCGCCTGTGCAGCGTTTACGGTATCCACCGATACCGTAAACGCATCCGCACTTTCTGCACTGACAGGCAAAATAATTGCCGACAGAAGCAATATGACCGATAGCAATAATGATAGTGTTTTCTTCATTCTATCACCCCGCTTCTCAATGAATCTCAACGGTATTGTCATTCAGATGCTCAACAAGCCGTGTGACATCCTTAATGGAAACAATGCCATCTCCGTTAACATCCAAAGCCTTTTTAATTACTTCGTATTCTTCATTGTCATTAAGGTAGTTTACAAGCCGTGTAACATCCTTCATATTGACAATGCCGTCTCCGTTGATATCTCCGGGAATGTAGTCAATAACGGTGACATCAAATGTACAGCTCTTTTCACGGTAAGTCAGTGTAACCGTTTGATTACCTATAGTTTCTTTATCAAAACCGCTGAGACTGTAACCGGACTCAATTACCTTTGAGGTTCCGTCCGTAAAGTTGACCGTAATAACAACATTACTCATATCCAAATCTTCGCCAATGATACTATTTATTGCCGCTTTTGGAGTAGCAGTTATAAACGATACCTCTTTCGGCAAAACAGTTACTTCAAAAGTCTCGGAAACGCCACGGTAAGTCACAGTTACGGTTTGAGTCCCGATGACATTGGGGTCGTAACCGCTGACTGTATATCCGGTAGTTATAGTTCTCTCGCCGCCGATCGTATAGGTAATATTCAAAGCGAGACCGCTGAGATCCAATTCTTCAAGCTCCAGATATTCTGTTTTTGTCGGAGGAGTCAATGACATAGTAAAGTCATTTGCCAACTCGTGATATTCAAGCCCATTTTCTTCGCAATAATCCTCTACATACTGATTTTCGAAGCTGTAAATCACGGCATCCTCAGCACCGTAGAAAGCAAGCTCATGAATATACTCCACATCTCCGTTAAGCATCAGCTTTTTGAACTTGACGCAACCGTAAAACTCCGAATTGCCGATTCTTGTGATACCGAATCCGAATTCAGCCTGTTCAAGTCCTGTGCAGGCATAGAACACGCAATCGCCAAGCTCGGTCACACTGTCCGGTATGCTGATTTCCGTAATACTGCTGCAGGAACGGAAAGCATAATCTCCGATAGATTTCAAGGTGTTCGGCAGAACGATTTCCTTTACCTGATTGCAGTTGTAGAATGCATAAGCGCCGATAGACTTAAGCGTATTACTTAAATCAAGAGTTTTTGCTACAACGCAGCCGTAATAAGCATAATCGCCGACGGAAAGAACCGTATCGGGAATGGAAATATCCAAGAGAGAGGCACATCCGAAGAAAGTATACTCCTTGATTGCAGCAACACCGACAGGCACATTGATCGACTTCATACTGTTGCAGTCATAGAATGCGTGAGAGCCGATTTCCCGAACAGTTTCCGGCAGCACAACCTGCGGAATGGATTTGCAACTATCAAAAGCGTGATTACCAATGCTGTAAAGCTGTGATTCGATGGTAACTCGGTTGATTGCTATATCGTTATAAAATGCATAATTACCAATTGTTACTGCATCGCTGATTATTAAATCAACCAATAGCGGATTATTGGAAAAAGCACTGTCAGATATTTTCTTTACGCCTTTGTCAACGATCAAGTGAGCAACCCCATCTAATTTACCGTCACAGACGGAATTATCGATAACCTCATCAACTCCACGGAAGATAAGTACAATATCGCCGTTGGATGCCGCAAATACATTATCGCCTATTGTTGACACTGTATCCGGTAAAGAAACGGTTTTCAGCGATTTGCAATTATTAAAGGCTTCTGTGCCGATAACTGAAATTCCGTCACCGACAAGAATATAGCAGATGTTTTGCGATTTCAAAACATTTTCAGATATTGCTCCGTTGACAAAATAGAATGTCACCGTGACTTCTTTACAGTTATACATAGATTGTATGGCATTATAAAAAGCCTTTTCACCGATCTTTTCTAATGTGTCCGGTACAATCAAATTGCGCAGCATCGCATTATCTTTGAAAGCTTCACTGCCAATCGTTTTGATCGCAGGAGAAAGTTTATACTCACCCGGATTAACGGCTTCATTTCCGTATGTAACGGTGCTGAGCTCATAGCAGGAATCAAAGACATTGTTTCCGATTGCCGTTATATCCGCATCAATGATCACATGGTGAACGCCTTGCTGCTTCAACAAACCGTCAGCCACCGCACCGCTGTTTTTGCGTATCTCTACGGTAATATCATTATTATAGAAGAACACGCTTTTGCCGACAGAGGTTACCGAATCCGGCAAAGATACGCGGTAAAGAGCCGAACATTTAAGGAATACGGCATCGCCGATAGTATTCAGCGCATCGGGCAGAGTAATTTCTTTCAGATTTGCACATTGCCTGAAAGCACTGTCACCAAGAACTTCTACTGTTTCAGGGAGAATAATGTTTTCAAATGCGTTATTATAAAATGCCGAAATGCCGATTCTCGTAATTGCTCCGCTGATGGTTACATTGGCAAGAGAAGAACAATTGGAAAATGCTCGGTCATTGATCTCCGTTACACCGACGGGAATCGTAACTTTCGGAATACTACTGCAATTTTCAAATGCTTCAATTCCGATGGAAGTTACCGTTGCCGGGATAGTGATTGTTGCAAGCACTCCGCAGTTACGAAAAGCACCGTCTCCGATCGTCAGCAAATTTTTGCGCAGCGTTGCCTTAGTCATTTTATCATTTTCGGCAAAGGCGTAGTTTCCTATGCTGACCGTTGCAGACGGTATGCTGACCCTGCCGAGAGCACAATTGTAAAATGCGTAGTCTCCTATAGTTTTAACGCTGTAACCGACCACGATATTTTCAAGCTTTTTGCAGTTATAGAAGGTATAATCTCCGATAGACTCTGCCGTAGTACCGATAGTTGCCGTCACCATAGAAGTGCAGTTATAAAACGCATACGAACCGACATATTTTGCCGTGTCGGGCACGACCGCTTCAATGAGAGAGATGCAGTTATAGAAAGCGCCTTCACCCAACGCCTGAACGCCTTCGGAAATAGTAACATTCTTAAGTCCCGTGCAATTGTTGAAAGCGTAATCTCCGACGGTATCAACGGTAGTCGGGATAGTGGCATTTACAAGTCCGGTACAGCCTGTGAAGGCGTATTTCCCTATATTCAGAATGTTTGCCGGAATGGTAATGCTGTTAAGTGTTGTACAGTTAGCAAAGCCGTAATCACCGATTTTGTTTACCACAATACCGTCAAAATCCGTAGGGACGGTAAGCTCGGTGCTCGTTGTGGTACATCCGATGATTTCCGCACATCCATCGTCATTTACGATATAATAGTAGGTTTCATTACCGGTTGCAAATGAACTGTTCAGTACAATCCTATTTGTAGAGCGGTAATCATATCCCGCAGACGGACGGTAAACGCTGATCGTACAAGTGTCCGGAATGGCATTTCCGCCGATTTTGACAACCGACTTTGGAATAGTCATAGCCGTCAGATTTGTGCAGCCATTAAATGTGTTCTCTCCAATGCTGAGAAGCTCATCTGGCAAAGTGACAGCCGAAATTTTGGTGTTGTTCTTGAAAACACCGCCGGCAATGTGTTTCACCGTGTCCGGAATAACAACATTGCTTTTTGTACCGTTATATTTGATAAGAACATTGTCACCGTCAATTACAAACTCATCGGTTAAACTCTTATACCACGGATTGTTCTGGAACGCAAAATCACCAATGGAGGTAATACCGTTATTCAAAACGATTTTGTTAATGGATGTGCAATTGGCGAAAGCACCGCCTACAATTCTGCTTGCGTCCGTAATGTTTACTGTTTTTATCG
>ENA-OURV01002867-OURV01002867.1-human-gut-metagenome-genome-assembly--contig:-NODE-2867-length-11404-cov-5.315623_pt1 | contig 11404 bp, 10 predicted proteins | sample MGYA00242141_ERZ509072 | MGnify/ENA primary metagenome ERZ509072 (study PRJEB26280, sample SAMEA2338763) | human gut metagenome | biome: human gut; feature: human-associated habitat; material: faeces... | reverse complement strand
CGAAGACTGCGAAATGGACTTGTTGCCGCGCAGCACGACCTTCGTGGCACCGCCCACGCCCGACGACGAGGCGTTGATCGTCACGCCGGCCACCTTGCCCGACAGCGAATTGATGAAGTTGGCATCCTTGACGGTCGTCAGGTCCTCGGTTTTGACCTGTTGTACGTTGTAGGCCACGGCCTTCTCGGATCTCTTGATTCCCAGGGCCGTGACGACGACCGATTCGATTTGCGAAGCGGATTCCTCAAGCCTTATCTCGAAATAGGTTCGGTTGGCCACGGCCACGGTAACGGGCGTGTAGCCGATGAAACTGATTTCGAGCGACCGGTCGGAGGCCGGAGCCGGGACCTGAAGCGTGAATGTTCCGTCGATATCGGAACTGACACCTACGGTCGTGCCCTGAACCAGAATGCTGGCCCCGACAATCGGGCTGCCCGCCGCATCCAGAATCTTTCCGGAGACGGAAACCGGAGCCGAACGATCGTCCTTCCGGGTGAGTATGATGTATGAATCGTCGATCTGGTAGGATATGTCCGTATCGGCGAAGAGTTGTGCCAATACGTCCTGAACCGTTTTTTGTGCGGCGTCGATGCTGACTTTGTCTCGGGTATCGACCCCTTTGTTGATGAACAAGTAACGAGTTTGATTTTCAATCTCTTTCATGACCTGCGCAATCGAAGCGTCTTCCATTTTGATGGAGATGCGGGCATTCTGTGCCGAAACCGCCCACACGCTTCCGAGCAGGGAGATTGTCAATACGAACCCAAACAGTCTTCGAAACCTGTGGAAGAATACTGTTTTATTCATATCTTTGCAATGTTTTAGGTAATAGGTTAGTTGGTTGTCTCAAAAACTCAATTCAATCTATTATCGGGCCTGCGGCATCCTACCTCCGCAGGCTTTTTGTTGAACGAGTTGCGGGTGGGTCTGCAGCTACGTTTTCATAGGCAATTCTGTTTAGGGTTGGACAATGGATGGAAGGGGATCAGTATATCGTCACCACATTCGTTTCCGGATTCTTTCTGTAGGAGAAATCTGCCGTGTATTGCAAGATGCGGAGCGCTTTGTCGATGCCGTCGTTTACGCGGATTTTGCCGCTGACGTTCCGGATGTCCGGAAGAGTTTCGAGTTCGATCCTGATTTTGACATCGAACGCCTGCTCGAATTTCTCCATCAGTTCGTCGAACGGCAGGCCCGATATGCTGACGAGGCCCTCCGTCCAGCACGTAATCTCCGGATCGGTGATCGGTTCCACAAAGAGGTGACCGTTTGACAGATTCGCGACATCGTTCGGATTCAATACGATCTCTTTCTGGGTCGGGTCGAGTTTGTTGGTGATCCGGACACGTCCCTCGAACAGAGCCGTGGAAAATCGCCGGCGTTTTTCATTGGCCACTACGTTGAACCGCGTTCCCAACACCCGTATGTCGGAGGCGAAGGTCTCTACGACGAAGGGCTGCTCCTCGTTGTGCGTTACATCGAACATGGCCTCGCCCGAGAGCCTGATGCGGCGGACGTCTTTGCCGAACACGGAGGGATATTCGATGACCGAGCCGGAGTTGAGCTGGACTCCGGTTCCGTCCGGCAGGGTGAGTTTCAGGCGTTGGCCGTTCGGGGCCTGCAATGTGTTGGTTTGTTCGGAGAACAGCTCGTAGGTCCGTTCCCGGCCGACATATCCTCCGATAAAAAGGCCGACGGCAAGCATGGCGGCAGCATGCAGCGCCATGCGCGCAACACGCTTCCAGTGGGTAACGATCCAGCTCGTAGGCCGCATCTGCTCGCCGTACAGCTCCATCATGTCGATCTGCAGATGCGCTTCATCGGCACATCGCTGGAACTCCTCCGGATCCTCCATGTACCACCGCTCGATCTGCTCCAGCTCTTCGGGCGTCGCTTCTCCTCGCAAGGCCCGGTATATCACGTCCTGATTCATCTTTCGTTGAAATTTGCTTTGTTTGTGCCTTTTATCTTTAAACGCATGACGCGGGGGAGTTTACAGACATTTCTGCAAATAAATTTATTTAAGAATCAAATAAGATATTTTATTTATTGCAATTGCTTTGTGGTAAGATGGTTGCGGCATGCTGTTTTTATACGGTTTGCAAATCACGTCCGCATTTCTTCGAAAGAAGCGGGGAAATATTGCATTTTGGCCAGTGGTTCGGGATATCTTTTTTGATAAAAGGCCTCATTTTCGCAAATATTTACTATTTTTGAACGCAATAGCGAAGTTTGAGCATGGGAAAGCCGACGAAAATATTGACGGCGGAAGAGTTTGACAAGCTGTTCAACGACAAGGAACGTTTTGTGCGAATTGCATACTCCTACGTGAATGATATCGAGGTTGCGACCGATATTACGACCGATGGCTTCATGTATTTGTGGGAACATCGGGACAAACTCGATATCGACATAAACATCAAGGGTTATATCTATAATTACATCCGAACCCGTTGCATCTCGTTTCTCCGCAAGCGGAAATCAATGATCAAGGCCCACAGCGAACTCTACAGAAAGGAGTTGTGGCGGATAGAGTCGGGTATCAATACACTCTCCAACGAAGAGTTGATCGACAAGCTGTTCGAGTCCGAAATTGTTGAGATATACCGCCGTGAACTGGCAAAAATGCCCGTGCTGACCCGCAACGTATTTATGGCCAGCAGGCTGGAAAACATGACTTATTTTCAGATTGCCCAGAAGTTCAATCTGACCGTCCGGCAGGTAACGTCGGAAATCCAGCGCGCCAGTCTGTTGCTTCGTGCGCCGTTGAAAGACTACCTGTTGGCTGCCGCCGTCATCTTCCTCTCCTCGATGGGATCGGAGTAACCCGCCCCCAAAAACAGGCCCCGCGAGACGTGTGGGCATCCGAAGGCGCTCCTGTTTGCGGAACCCGCTGTCAAACCCGACAACTGCGCTGGGCAAGTTGTACAATGTATACACCAATGCGTACCCTGTGCCCGAAAAAGGGCATATTTTGAGGTTCAAAACAAGGATTCGGGGTAGGGCTGAAAAACAAAAAGAGCCGACAATCTATTGATTGTAAGCTCTTTTCTGGTGAACCCGCTGGGGCTCGAACCCAGGACCCCAACATTAAAAGTGTTGTGCTCTACCTACTGAGCTACGGATTCTCCCGTGCTGTTAATCAGCTGATTATGGAGATTGCAGCCTTCTGTAATTGGCTGTATGCGTACCCTATGTAGAACCTGCTTCCCGACTGCTGGTTAATAAAATGTCTTGTAAAATATTGATAGCCATTGTATTCATCTATGGGCTATCCGTAACCTGTCGTGTGATACTTTCTCATGATTGTTTCGTGTATTGAGTTCGTTGATGTAGAATGTTTTTGATGCAAAATGAAAGGACAAACTTTTACAAAGGGGCTCAAATATGCCCCTTTGCAAAGTCTGTCCTCGGGAACTGTTAGATGTTTTTGTATTTATTATTCAGTTAAACATTATACATCTTGATGGGTAAGCAGGTATAAAAGTAAGTCGGGCCACAATGTAAGTACAAACTCGGAGCTGTTGGACTCTTCTTCAAGAGTCTTGAACTTTCCGTACCATTCATTTTTCATGAAAAGAAAGCTTCCAAAGCCCATATATTCACTTTCCCAATTCTTTTCGTGGATGATCTTTTTATCGGGAGAAATTAATGGTGTACCCAAGGCGCGAGATCCGCAAAAAGCACGCACCCTTTCGTAATCCCATGCTCCCCAGTTGAACTTGTATATTCGTGCCTTGTTGGTTACGACGATTAGGTCTCCGATATCACCATCGCACAAGAATGCAATAACATCATTCTCCTGTAATTCATCGGCAGGAACATCCATGAACTCCCATGGTTGGAATATGGCATTTTCGCCGAACTCGTCCAATGACTTTTTAGGTTCAAGCAGGACTCTGCAGATGGTATTAGCTACTTTTTCTTCCATATTACCACAATTTGTTTTTGGGGTGTCCCTTTTAGTAAAAATTTAATGTTTTGTATTTAACTGGAATCTTTTTCTACCTATGGTTTTGTATAATCCATATTGCCCTTCTTCTCCGCCTGTGTAAATTACGTCATTATAAGAAACGGATAGATTTTTGGGGTCAAAATCGACATCTATATCAATCCCAGATTGCAGATTCGGAAATAGAATAGAATGGGTATGATTTTTCTCTTCGTCAATATTCGCTCGTGCAATGGCCTCTTCTTCATTCAGACACTCTTCGACCACATCGGCTACATTTTGTTCGTTTGCTCCCAAACACTCCTTGATAATATGTTCTGTCAATTCCTTACGACGGGTTTCTCTATCATATATGGTGTAAAGTCGATTTTGAATGTCGTGGGGATAAAATTCAGGATGGGGTATAATCTCTCCATCTTCAAACGTAACTATGTTAAAGAATTCAGTCCAGGAGCAACCAAAATTTCGTTGGAAACTAATGATTGCGTAATAGGTGAATCCTTGATGTTTAAAGGCGTATATTTTGCGGATTTGTGGTAAGCCATCGGGTAATTTTCGCCATTCAGTTTTGCCATTTTTCAAATATTGAATATAGGTACAATAATTGCGACCTGTACCACCTGTGTTGTCGTCGTAACTGTAGATTTTATATTTTTTATCAGGAGTTTTCATAACGAAAATCCCGTCAGGGGACAGGTTAAATAATGTTACTGTGTCATTTTCTCCTTGGCTATTTTCAAATAATGGAAGAGTTTCTTGGAAGGTAATGGGTTGGGATAGATATTTTTCTAACTCTCGATTGAATGCTGCTGCCAATTGATGGGATGAACAAGAGTAAGTAAGCATCAACATCGTGTCTATGTAATGAATATCCGAAGGCCTTGGAGGTTGCGTGATATTAAATTTAAAAGAATCATCTTCATCTAAAGATAAAAACAGGTGTTTGGATTTTGGATAATTGGAAGCCCGATAATATTCTATTATTTGCTTCCAATCTAAATAAGTGGAGTCAGGCTCATTATATGCTCCCTTCTGCCATAATGAGGATTCTGTAACCTCCTTGATAAATGATTGAATAGGTATGATTACAGAATCGCATGGTGTGTGGTGTTGCAGGTGTTGGTGTCGTTTTTGATTCCCGCAACTTTGATTCCCGCAACCAGCAAGCAACAGGGCGAATATGGGAAGTAAGAGGAATTTCATGGTTTATATTCATCATTAGTTATTGGCTCATAGTCAATATGGAAAATATGCCATATTCAACGCCTTTATTGGATCTCTCGAGGTTCCAATGAACATTTCATGGATACTCCCTGTGTAATAGTTATCGTGCGTGGTGTAAGGTCTAAAGTTTCAATATGATCCTCATATTGCCCTACAGATGCTGGTGCACATGAATATACACGTTCATATCCGTCATGAAATGCGTTGTCCGTTTCAATGTATTCTAGCTGGCTTACCTTTGTTCCTGTTGCTCGTGCGATTATCTCGATTTGTGCCATTGCATCTTTTGCTGCATTCTCAAGAGCCTGATAGCGTGCAGTAGTACAATTATTTATGCTGAATGCAATCTCGATATTTGCCAGAGGCAATTTGTGGCTGAGGCCTTGAAGAATTTTACCAATTTTTATAAGCGTCTGTGGTATTGTCAAACAACTCTTCGATATGAATCTTTATCTGCACACGGTCGGGTACGATCTCTACTAATCCCAACCCTTTAATTTTAACAATGCTCTTACTCATATTTTCTAAATGTTTGTTAGTTTTCTTTTGCATTTCTTTAGTGTTACACGTTTTTCAGAAATCCGTATTCTTTCTACGAATCCATAAACTGGGAAGTACACTGCCCAGAGCGATAGTAATTATTACAATTGAATTTCGGCTTAATTTCATCCTGCTAATATATTAATATTGAATAATTGTTTTAAGGTTTAATCGCAGATTTTGCAAATGAGAAATTCAGTCTGTAGACTTTTGCATTCTCTTGTCCTGGATCGATATATCCCTCTTGTTTAGTTTGTTTCCGCTATTTTCTGCTCCTGAATCCGATAATATTCATGAACCAGATTTCGATAGCCCAACGCTTTCATATCTTCGTAAGTGAATCGGTACCGCCCTTTGGTTCGTTTCTCGGTGGCAATGTAACGCAGGCAGTCCTGCATATAATGGTCGATCAGGGTTAGTGTACGTGTCGTATTGATGATCGGAAAGAACCAGCGCGACCATGTGAGTTCGTTTTCGGCATCATTGTCATAAAGTTTACGGTTGAATGCCTTTACAAAAGCCCGTGCCGCCTTGTCATTGTCTACTCCTTTCCGAGCCTTCCAGCGTAACAGAGCACGACTTTTACGACGCATTTTCATCTTGAGTTTGGAGGCTGAAACCTCCGAAACATCGAACACGCCGTTTTCAAACGAGATCCCCAGAAACGTCCATTTTTGAGAAGGCTCCGTGACGACCTCCTTCTTTTCGTTGATTGTCAGACGATGTGCTTGAAGATAATTATGGAGATAGTCGATCGCCATCTCGCGCTCCTCGGCAGAAGAGGCAAATAGGATGATGTCGTCCGAATAACGGGCATACAGCATTCCTTGCCGATGGAAGTGCCAGTCCAGATCGTTCAGGTAGAGGTTGGCTAAAAACGAAGCCAGCGGAACTCCCGCCATGATGCCTTTCTGCTCACAGACGATTTGTCCGTCGGAAAGCGCCACGTGGGGATTGGTCAGCAGGTCGGCAATCAGTCGGAAGCACTCCGTCTCGTCGGCCATGATCCGTTGCAGTCGGGGTAGCAGCAACTCCACATCGACCGAATTGAAGTAATCGTGAATATCGACCTTGTAGACAAACTTTGCCGACAGGTCATCGGCTCCTCGCAAAAACTGAATGGCCCGCTTGACCCCGTGTCGGACCCGAAAGGAGTAGAGATTGGGAGCAAACAACCGATCGTACCGACGAATCAACAGATAGGTCAGAAGTTTCAGCAGGTAATTTTCAGTCGTGGGGTAGGTGTAGACCACCCGTTTCTTATCGCTGTTTACCTTGCTGATTAACCGTTTCTGCGGCAGCGGAAATCCCTTCGTCCGAATCCGATCAAGAACCTCCAGATAGGCTTTCTCTCCGATAAACTGCTGCAACTCCTTTTCATGCTGTTGTGAAAGGTGCCCCAACTGTTGTTTGTAGGAGAAAAACTCGTTCCATGTCTGCTCGTCGGCAAGTTGTTCAATCAGTGTCATGTGTGGTGTGTGTAAAAAAGTTCGACATGAAGATCCCTGCCCGCGGCAAGGCTCCATGCCGAACTGTCTGAAAGGAGATGTTAAAATCCGATTGGTATCGGATACGGGACTGTACAGGGGACGATTACCTGCAAAATCGACTTCTGTCCCCTGCTGAGCCCTTCACAGGTGCAAGGCATCCTTTCAGTGGCGATATTTCAAGACTTCGAAAATGTGTTTGAGAATAAAGGCCTGACACATGGGGGCCTTGGCTGGCTGGGTCGTCATCCAGTCGGCATAGGACCCGTTGGCAAAGATCCGCATGTAGTGAAGTCCCTGTCCTTCGCAAATGGCTTTCGTGGCCCGAACATTCGGGACGTTGTAACCATTCTGTGTCACGATTACCATGGCGACCCTTGGGCGTTCCCGCTTGTCGTAAAACAGAAAATGGACGGGTAAAGCATGCGGGTTGCAGTCGGGGGCAATGGCCGAAGCTGGCACCATGCAACGAACCGTGGCAGGATCGAAATTCTCGGCAATCATCTCGGCGATCTTTTCCAAGGCATTGGCCATGGCCTGTATGCTGGGCTTGGCATAGGTCCGTTTGGCAGCCTTCTGGAATACCTCCAAGCGGAATTGGGAATTAACGGGAATGTCGATTTCGCTTGCCACCTCTTGCTTGGGAGTCGGTTTGGGTTGCGGCTTTTTGCCCTTGTGCTGGGTCAGTCCGTCCTGAATGTGGGTGATGATGTAGGTCTTGCACATTTTGACATCATCGGGATTCATTCGGTCCCCGTCCTGAATCCAGTCCGCAAAACAACCGTTTGCATAGACCTTGACATAGGCAATCTTGTTGGCTTCACAAACCTGTTTGGTCGCCAGAACCGTGCGGCATTCGGAACCGTATCGGGTCACAATGACAATGGCTACCTTCGGCTCATTCCCCTCAAAGATCAGGAAATGGACGGGCAATGCTTCTGCGGGAGCCTTTTTGTCAATGGACGAAGCTGGCACCATGCAGCGGATGTGGTAGTTGGCAAAATGCTCGTTGAGCAGTTCGGCAATCTTCCAGGCGGCAATCGCCATATCTTTGGTGTTCTGACGTCTGTAACGTGCTTTTGCCGCATCCTTGAACATCCCGACCTGAAAAAACGAGTTCGGATCCACGGCAATCTGTTCGCGGGTTGCGGGTTCCACCACCGCAGGCTGCGGTGTGGGCGGAGTCGTGTGTTGGTCGTTCTTGTTCCGAAACAATCTATCCCAGAATCCCATAATATCTTGTTTAACTATGAAGTTTATCAGAAATTATCAGTAGTCGTCTTGAATTTGATGAACACAATATTGAGAATAATATTCAAAAACATCACTAATGATTGATTATGTCAGGCTTTTCTATATCCTCAAATTCATCTCCATTTTTATTTATAAATATAGATCTCCCATGTGATATAACCTCAGCATATTCATAAACAAAATGATAGTTAATAGAGTCAATTGCATCATATACACACGGAATAACCAAATGCAATTTATTATCTATGAAGCCCCACTTCCCATTTAATCTTATAGCGCACAATCCTTCTTGGAAAAATTGAATATCTTCATATAGCTGGCTCAATTGTTTCCCATGTAAGTCTGCAATAAATTTTCCGCTTTGTGTTTCTATGCTTAATTTAGAATTGCCAATTTCTTTAATACTTTCATATACAATAGAAGAAATTACCTCTCCGAAAATATTAATAATGCCATATTTATTATTTTGCTGAATAATTAATATATTATTATCATATTCTAAACAATGAATATCATCATATAATATTGGAAGTATTAATTTTCCTTGAGGGTCTATCAGTCCAAATTGATTGACAGTTTTATTACTAACTATTCCGCCTTTCCCTAACCACATTATGGGGAGTATGTTGGGAGATGTCCATTTGACAATCCAGTCTCCTTGATAATTAAGAAACCCCTTTTGCACTGTCATCAGGTTGGATTTATATGCACTAATTCCTCCACAATAAGGACCAATAAGATTCTGGTAAATGAAATTGATAATAACGTTACCATCTTTATCTATACATCCATACTTGTTGTTTTTGCAGACGATTGCTAGTCCTTCTGAAAAATTTTCACACGCATCGTATTGTAATTTAATAACTATTTCTCCATTCTTATTTATATAACCCCATTGCTCGTTTTGGCATACGGCGGCCAATCCATTAGAAAAAGGAGCAATACAATCATATGGCATGTTGTGTTCAGAGAATCGATGAGATTCAATGCTGTTTGTATCATGCAATACTCCATATTTATCTATGCAAAACCATTGGTTGTTGTATAACACTTCAGCAAATCCATTTTCAAAAGATGTGGCATCGTCATAAATTGGAGCAATGATAGTCCCATTTTTTCCAATAAATCCATATTTATTGTGATAGCTTATTTTAGAGAAACCATCATGTGCTATCCATTGGTTATCATAATATTTCCCTAATGGAATAATGTCTTTTCCCTTTATATCCTTATACCCAAATTCATGGTTTAGGTTTATTGCTATTAAGTTGTTGGTTTGCAGTCTTATTTCATCATATATTGTAGGAAATACCTCTTCCCCTTTTAAGTTTATAATGCCATATTTCCCATATAAACTTACCACTGCGAGATTGTTTAAAAAAGGCCATATATAGTCATATAATGCAGGAATTATTATATTAAATTCGGAATCGATTACGCCCCATTTACCTGCAATTTCTACTCGTGCTCTTCCCAATTCATCTGATGGGTTGGCATTATTATAATAAGAAGAAACTTTCTGGGAGAAATAATTATAAAAAAAAACTTTGTCTGTAGTTCTATCTTTAGATAGAATCATGATTTTCCCTTTATGTAGAGTTGTGATTCTATTATCATTTTGTATTTTATTATGTTGTGTAGGATTAGTTTGCTGTGTGTAAATTGGTTCATATGGGGATTTTGAATCATTTATCCCTTCCCTAAATGATGCTTTGGGAACAATATTATCATTTGTAACGTTTGTGTATGATGGAAAAATATTGTCTTGGATTACTATATCTTCGGCCTTATCTGATATTAAGTCTATTGATGCTTCAGTTGGTTGGGTATTAATAAAATGATTTACTCGCTGTCCACAATATCCACAAAAGTTCGCATCATTAGGTATTTTATGGCCACAATTTGTGCAAAACATAGCTTATTCTAATTTAGTCTTAAACTTATAAAATCTTTAAAAGCCCATTGGACACCTTTTTTGTTTGCAGCATCATAAACTTCAAGAGTATCCCATCCTAATACAACAATACGGCGAACTAATTGATTGTTGCATAAGATGATACGACCAATTGCAATTAATTCATCTCTTGTTAAAGATTTTCCGCTTTTTACTTTGATCCTAAATCCAGATATCATCCATTTAGACATTTCATGTCTATAATTACAATTTCCAATAGATGTTGAAACTTCTAATAAAGATGGTACTGCTCCAGATATATATGCCTCGCGAGCACTGTCGTTCCAATCGTTTATTAATTTACGACGTTCCGACATATCTCGAAACCACTTAACGATTCGATTCCAGATCATAGAACAACTATTGAATGATTGATTGTATGATGCTTATCTCATTAAGAACATCTTTTTTATTGTTTAGTTGACACATCCATTCTTTATTCTCCGATGTATTAGGGTCTGTATCAATGAAATTACAGTATTTTACGGTTTGTTTCAATAACTTGTTCAGAAAATATGTTCGTAAGTTGGTTGCTTCTATTTCTCGTTTCTCCCCAAGAATTACATCATTGCAGTAGATCACAGCATTTCCCCTGTAACAGATTGTGATATTATATTGCTCAGGTCTTTTATCTACAGGTTCAAGCACAAAATTTCGAGATGCTTCACATTCTCGAAAATATAGATGTCGGCCACTAGTATATAATGATTCTATTATGTCATTATACACATGCTCAATAAATTCAAGATAATTATCTCCTTGGAAATTTTCTTTTACTTTATAAGCTCCGATAACTAACGGAAGCATTATTCCTGATGAAATAAATTCATGTTTCTTCAGTTCATCAATCAACCGAATGATAAAAGGATAGTTAGTTTCACGGAAACTATTCATGGGTATGATATTTGTTGCCGTTTAGCCCTTAACGACAAATATAAAAAGAAAGCGCAGGGCTGGAGCTTTATTTTAGTGCGACAGGTCGTAGGAAACCCA
>ENA-OURV01002862-OURV01002862.1-human-gut-metagenome-genome-assembly--contig:-NODE-2862-length-11416-cov-3.084588_pt1 | contig 11416 bp, 9 predicted proteins | sample MGYA00242141_ERZ509072 | MGnify/ENA primary metagenome ERZ509072 (study PRJEB26280, sample SAMEA2338763) | human gut metagenome | biome: human gut; feature: human-associated habitat; material: faeces... | reverse complement strand
GCGTTGCGCTTTGGTATCGGCGTCATTGCCCCAGCCATAGCCCAAACGAATGATTGCGCCTTCCACGCCGTCGGCTTTCGCCTTGGCCCAATCGACGTCACCCTGCCATGAGGAAACATCAATCACGCCCTTGGCCTGCTGGGCGAACAGGTTGTTCCTATAATCGAAAAACGCCTTTGTTCCGTTGTAGGTTCCCCAGTGTGCTCCGTATTCGTTGCTCTCGAATTTAGTGAGCCGGACAGTCGAGCCACCCTTCAAGGACGACTGCTCCGCAGACTGTTTCACAGGTTGTTCCACAGCATCTTTCACATCCGAGGCACTCACCGGAATGAATGATTCGCCATCCGTTTTGGCCAGTGGATCAGGTTGCTGCGATTGCGTGCCGACCAGCTGAGCGTCCGTCACGGTTTCGCCGGTCTCAATGTTCTGTACATCACCTTCCGGCGTAACCGCAAGGTTCTCCGAAACCACAGTGGAATCGTCCGAAATGTTTTCGCTTACCGTTTCCGGCAGCGTCGCGTTCGGATTGTCCGGCATGCTGTTTGACGAATTCTGCACATCATCCACAGTTGCGGCAAAAGAACTTGGCGTATCCTCAATCGCAATATCCTGCATGGCGTAAGCCGGCACCACGGCAACGGAAACCGTCATTGCAGCCACGGAAGCGGTGGTCGCAATCTTCATCAAGCTTTTCGGCGATATCATCGTCAGCCTCTCTCACAAAACGCATTTTCACTCGTTGACGCAATTGCACACGCAAAACTTAAGTGTATTCTGAGATGTCCCCACTTAAAATAAAGCAGCTGGATTCCGGACCAAACTTCACATTTACCGAATATGCCACAACATGAAGTGCTGGCATTCGGAAGTGGAACGGGTAACATACCTTATGTATTGTCATTTGGGAACAGAGGACCTTGTCGGACCACCTCCAATAGACAACATCAGAACGGTATCGCGGACTCCTGGAGGAAAGCATGGCACGGCACGAAAGGCAGCCAAATAAAGCTGACGGTCAAACAAATAGCGTCCGCAAGCCCCGAACGTTCAGCAGTACCGCGACCGTCGGGACCAGCAAATCCAACAATTCCGTCAATGCCACCAATCGTGACGAAAAGCTTAGAACAAAAGCACCGGGGACTTCCTACCGAACGGCTCCCGAAGATCCATTCCAAATCGCCATATCGCAAGGCGTGCAAGATGGCGACACTTGGGTGCATAACCATGTCAAGAACTTGATTCGCCGTTCCATCATCGTAGCCGTTATCGTCGTTGCGGTATGCATTGTGGTCTTCGGCGTCATGGGCGTGAGAACATCGCAGAAAATGCGCGAACTGAATGCCATTAACGACTGCAGAGACGCGGTTGCCGCCATGAACGCTTCATATTCCAAGGATTTCCAGCTCAAGGGAAAGATTGTCGACGCATTTTCCAGCATGGATTCCTCATATGATCTGGAAAAGCTCAGCACCTTGTATCAGGAAGAAGTCAAATCGCCGAAGGCGCTTGACTGCAAAGCCGACCCGTCCGGGACCACCAGCAAAGCCAACACCGAACGAGCCGCATATGACAAACAGGCCAGAACCTTCGAGCGGGCGTTGACAAAGAACGAGGCAAATCAGAATTGAATACGAAACGATTGGCAAGAACGGCACTTGCCGTTATCGTAACCGTAGGAATAGTCGTTGCCATCATCGTCGGGTGCGGCCCCAAATGGGGCAACGGTTCAGCATTGCACCAAAACGAAGAAACCGCGCAGTCCTCAAATTCGCAGGTTTCCGTGACTTTGCCTTCCTACTACATGGAAAATATGGTCTTCCAGCGCAATCAGCCGTTAGTGGTCAAAGGAACCGTCAAATTCGCGCATGCCAGCAAACAGATTGACGCATCGAAACTATCCGCAACACTTGCCCAAGGCAAGATGACTGCGAGCGCCACTGCGAAAATCGCAAAAAATGGTTCGTTTACTTGCACGCTGAACGCACAGAAAGCAAGCCTCGAGTCGTATTCGTTACAGGTGAAGTACGACGGCAAAGTCGTAACGGAACTGGCGAAAGTGTATGTGGGCGACGTGTTCGTGGCGGCCGGCCAATCGAACATGGAACTCAACTATACGCAGTATTACCCGGAGAACAGCGCCAATTTTGGCAACGGAATCATCAAAGAGACCGATCTTCCAAAACCACTCGTCGACAAGAACGTGAAATTCGTTATCGCAGATCATGATGTGAAGAACACGGATTTTCCGCTGGCCAACGTCAACCTGAACGCTGGCGCGTGGCTGAATGCGGATTCCACGAACTCACTGCATTTGAGCTACTTGACACAGCAGTTCGCACTTCAGCTGCGCGCGAAGCATCCTAACGTGCCGGTCGGCATCATCCAGACCGCGTGGGGCGGCACGCCTATACGCAGACATGTGCGCGGCGGAGATATCTACGCGAACCATATTGCACCGTTGAAAGATTTTCATGTGGCAGGTGTGCTCTGGTACCAAGGATGCGACGATGCGATGAATTTTGCGACCGCCACGGAGTATGAGTCGCAGATGACCGCGCTGATCAACCAGTACCGTACCGTATTCGGACGCAAGAATCTGCCGTTCCTATACGTGCAACTCGCGCGATGGACGAACTATCAGTACACACAGAACGTACGTGAAGCGCAGCGGACCACGCTTGACAACGCGAATCTGCAAGACCGTTCCAATGTGGCGATGACGGTTTCCCTTGACACAGACAAGGGCACATCCGCGCTAATCCATCCGCTCGGCAAAGATATTCTCGGGGCGCGCATGGCCGCGCAATATCTCGCCATGGAAGACGGCACCACCGTACCCAACGGACCGCTTATCGAACATGCCCGGCACACTGCGAACGGCGCAATCGCCTTGTCTTTCCGGAACGGCACCGCAAGCAGGCTGAAAGCCATGCAACCTAACTATTCGAAAACCGCGAGCGCAATCGCACCAAACTATAAGAGCGCTCCGAAAGCGACCCCGTTAAGCGGTATCAGCAATATCGCCGCTCCCACCACTACGGCATTGCAGGGGTTTGAGGTCGCCAATTATTCCGGTCAATGGCAGGCGGTCAATGCCACTATCAGGGGCAATCAGGTGTTGCTCACCGCAGCCGATGGTTCAATACTGAACGATCTCAACGCCATGAGCCAGGTACGTTACCTGTTCAGTGGCAATCCGAAGTGCGCGAGCATGCTGTACAACGACTTTAATCTGCCGGCTAGCCCATTCATCACTATTGTTGAGTGATCTTTGTTGGGGGCCGCCGCTAGATAAACCAATACGGGCGGGATAAGTACGGGCGGTCTAAGCCGTTGCTTGGCCTGCTTGGTCATGTTTTGAGCAGGCTGTTCCGGCTTCTGGTTTGGATTCTGGTTTCCCGCTTAAACTATGAAGACTGCTGCAGCATCACAGAAACTAGACAAATGTCATTTTTCCACCAGTTTATTTAGGCACATTCCCCTCCTACTATGGCATACGGAACGAACGCGAGCGCACAATCACAGATCGAATGCAAACGTGCGCAGGAGAGGAACCACCATGAGGAATCGTATTGCAGCAGCTGCAGCGGCGGGAATATTAACCATCGGCATGGCCGCCTTGCCTTCCGCGGCTTCGGCCAGTGAAGTCGCACCGTCTACGGACGGATTGGCCGGCAGCACCACCATCAGCGGGCAGATCGACCAGGATATGGCCGTGTGCACCGATCAGGCGTGCGAGGCCGTGCAGCACTTGAACAAGACGAATCAGCAGATCAAGTCGGATATGGAAACCGCCAAGCAGCACGCCGAGCAGCTGCATCAGAACGCGCACGAGGACGCCGACGCGCTTCGCCAGTACGGCGAGCAGGCCTGGAAGAACTACCAGGAGGACCGCGAGGATATAAAGAATGCGATTGACGGCGCGGTCAAGCGCGGTCAGGAGCGCCACGACGCTCTGCATCAGGATATGCAGGACACGCAGGCCCACCTCAACCAGATGCATGCCGATATGAAGGAGACCCACGACGAACTCAAGACGAGGCATGACGCGTTCGCGGCGAGCAGCCACCAGTGGCATCAGTCGTTCATCGCGGCGCTGAAGGACGCGAACTCCAAGACGGGTCAGCAGGGCGGCTCATCCGTTGCTACCGGCACGCATGGCACCACGGCTGGAACGAATGCCGGTACGACCGTTACTGGAGTCAACGGCACCACTGGCACTGTGCGCACGGCTGCCGACACTGGCACGAATGGTGCTGCAACTGGATCCGTCACAGCGTCCGGCGATCAAACCGCCGCGTCCACCGGCGCGCTGACCAAGTCAGAATATGGACAGCTTGCACAAACCGGCATCGGCATTTCCCTTGCCTGCGCAGCCATTCTGCTGCTTGCCGGCCTTGCCTACGCCATGAAGACGTTCGTGCAGTATAAGCGCGAAACCAGCGAAGACTGAGCCGGCTCGCTGCCGGACAGCGTTTGCTTCATCGACTCATGAAAAACGGTCTCGAATATATCGGGACCGTTTTTTCATGCGCGTTTTTCGTATGTGCTTTTCATCTGCTATACGCATTGTTGCGATTCAATTGGAATGACGTAGTATAGCGACGTACAATGCAGCGCGAAGCGCGCGTACCGTGCGTGAACCGCGTGTATGTCCAGTATTCCCACTGATTTGTTACGTTGGCCGTTCTGATCAGTCCACTGGTCAATTCGCATAATGGGGAGCACTGCTGGCGATTCGCGGCGACGGCGTATCGCCATTCCCCGCCGTCCGTCCGGCACTACCCGCGCTCCCCACATCGCCGGCCTTTTCAGCATTGCCGATGTTGGTTCTACGCAACGACCCCGCGGCCAACGAGCGGATGGATCGCCTGCGCTGCGCCTGTTCCGTCTGCGAAGCGGACTGAATTGCGGGAAAAGCGCCCGTTACGGGACGAATACGACCGGTTGCGGTCGGAATAAAGCTTGGTGGCAAAACCTGCGTTGTGATGGCGCTTATGGATGCCATCTGCGGCTGCTGCGTATTATCAGGACCATCCGCAGCGTCTTTTTCTTTCACGGTTTGCGATTCTTCCGCACGATTCGCGTCATCATTCGCATCCTCGCCCGTTTGCAAGGCAGACCCAGCTTCGCTCTGCTTTTCTTGTTTTTCCTGCTTTTCCTGCGGAGCGGCCTGCACATCACTCTGCAATGCAATTGGCGATGAATTCGAACGGCGTCGGGCAAGCGCCGCCAGAGAGTCACGAGTATCAGCATCGCGTTGGTCAGTCTGCTGGCTGCCGGCAGCCGTCTTGTCAACCATCGTCGTGCTTCTTTCTCTCAACGTCACGATTTCGAGCGTAACGTAGCGCAGCGCAAAAGTGCGCGTAAAACGACGATGTACGCAACTCCCCCACCGAATCGCAATCAAATATCGACATATGAGGGCAAACAATCCCATTATTGAGACCACAGACTGGCACCAATAAACCGCAGCATGACAATCAGGGACTTTCCTGGATGCCGGCCCGTACACGCGAGACTTGCGATACGGGACGATTCAAAAAACCGAGGCCAACGAAAGAAGCATTCGGAGGGAATCTGGAAGGAACCGGAAAACGGAGTGGAAAAGAAGGAACCCCAGAAACCGAATGATTTCAACGGTTTCCGGGGTTCCAATCCGGGCGGAGAATACGAGATTCGAACTCGTGAGGCTGTTACACCAACACGCTTTCCAAGCGTGCGCCATAGACCACTAGGCGAATTCTCCAATTATGCAACGCTTTCCAGTGTCTATCCGTTAAGCGCAACTTGACTAGAATACAACAGATTCTCCAGAAGACAAAGCCGGCGTGTCGCAGCGTTGAATCGATTCGACGCACACCACTGAAATGAACCCGAAATAAGTACGATTCTCAGGGAAGTCAATCGTCATGATCAGAGCATTGCACGCGTCGGATATGGACAGGGTCGTCAGCATATGGCTGGACGCGAACCTTCAGGCGCATTCCTTCATCCCTTCGGAATACTGGAAGAACAATCTTGAATACGTGCGGGAAGCGCTTCCGTTGGCGGAAGTTCACGTGTATGAAGACGCCCAAGGCGTGCAGGGATTCATCGGTTTGGATGGCGACCATATCGAAGGTCTTTTCGTCGCCAAAGAAATGCGATCACATGGCATCGGCAAGCAGCTCATGGACCACGTGAAACAGGGAAGAGTTGCGCTGACCTTGGAAGCGTACCGGAAGAATGCCGGCGCAGTGCGCTTCTACCAGCGGGAAGGATTCACAATCCAAGGCGAAGATCTGGACGTTTCCACCGGCGAAATGGAATACTCGATGCAATGGCGGCGCCGATAGGCCGGATTCCCACGATAAATTAGTAATCCGCTTCCGGGAAATCATGGACGAAACACTGGCACCCCATCCGAAAAGCGGCAAGTGCAGAACGACATTCCGGATAAGCGACACATGAACGTCATGCTCCGATACCAAGTAGAACGACTTGACCCACACACCAAAAAAACTTGCGACCCTACGAACGTGGCCCGCTGGATTCATCTCGGCAACCGCAGGATTGGCGGATGACCATTTCAGCGTCCACGAGTTGGAGATCCGGAGTGTCCGTGGGACTGAGGGCTGCGTTGACCGCGCATCGGGCGATGGCCTGCGTGTCCTGTTTCATGACGGTCAGACGAGGCCAGGTGTATTCCGATTCGATGGTGCCGTCGAATGAGATCAGTGCGACGTCTTCCGGAATACGTAAACCGCATTCGTGGATGGCCCTCAGGGCGCCAAGCGCCTCGAGGTCAGAGGATGCGAAGATCGCGTCCGGACGATCCGATGAACGGAGCGCCTCCAAAGTGGCTTTGTACCCGCCTTCCCTGGTGTAGGAGGAGGTATACACGGGCCCCACGGGCCGGCCGGCCTTCTGATGAGCCTTTATCCATCCGGTCACCCTCGCGTCGCGGGAGGTGATGTCCATACCGAACAGCATGGCGATTTTCCGGCGGCCATGCCCGAACAGGTGATTCACCGCCTGCGCCACGGCGTCGGTCATGTCCGTGGAGACGCATTTGACTCCAGACAGCGGATGCGGCCGGTCGAGCAGGACTATCGGACGGCTCGCCGTCGACAGTGAGCCTATCTCCCCATCCCCCAGCGTGGACGCGACGAAAATCGCATCGACGCCGCGGTCTGTCAGCTCGTCGATCCTGCGGCGCTCCAGCTCCGCGTTCCCGTGCGAGGTGTTCAGAATGAGCGCATGCCCCCGTTCGTTGGCGAGCTGCTCCACGTCGTTGATGAGCTGCGCGAAATACGGGTTGGAGAAATCGGTGATGATCATCCCCAGCATTTTCGCCGAACCGCTTTTCAGGGCCCTGGCGATCAGGTTCGGATGATATCCGAGCTTCTCAGCCGCCTCTCGGACCCGGAGCTCGGTGGATTGCGACACTTTCTTCGGGCCGCCGTTGAGGACATAGCTCACCGTGGCGGTCGACACTCCCGCCAGCCTGGCCACATCGCTCCTAGTGACCCTGGATGGCCCGCCATCGCTTGAATTGGTGTCCGACATGATTCCCCGTTCCCCTAAAAGACGTTCACTTGAGTTTATACCACACCCATCTGCGACAGACAAGAGTTACACGAATAACTTACAAGTTGCGCACATCGCATGGAACAGAGCCATTAAACATATAAAATGCTTGGAAACAATGGGCAAATACAGAGACACGCCGATTTTACAAGATTGGTTACTCGTGTAAATATGTATATCAGTCCCGTTAGGGACCGCAGAGGCGATGAAGTCTCGAAGAAGGAAAGACAACGAAGAGGTTGACATGAACAAGATGAAAAGAACCCTGGCCGCCGCGCTCGGCTGCATCCTGGCCATCTCAGGCCTGACGGCATGCGGATCATCCCAATCCGACGGGACGGAGACGTTGGAATACATGGGCGCGCCGGCGACCGGCACGCCGCAGCGCAAGGCCATTGAGAAGCTCGTCGCGAAATTCGAGAAGGCCAATCCGGGCATCAACATCAAACTGGTGACGGGCACTTCGTCGTACGAGTCCGACATCAAGGTCCGTCTGTCTGGCAACAATGCCCCCGACATCTTCAACACCCATGGATGGTCCCGCGACCGCTACGCCAACTTCCTCGAACCCCTGCAGAACCGTTCCTGGGCGAAGAACGTGAGCCCGGTGATCGACTCCTCCATCAAGAACGACAAGGGCGAGTTCTACGCGCTTCCCATGCAGATGGCCGTCACCGGCATCACGTACAACGCCACTGTCCTCGAGAAAGCCGGCGTCGACCCATCGGACATCACCAGTTGGGATGATTTCTCCGACGCCTGCGCAAAGGTGACGGCGACCGGCGCCGCGTGCATCGGCGCCTCCGGCAAGGAGAACTGGACCGTGGGCCAGATCGTCGACTATTCGGCCTATGGAATGTTCTCCGATTCGGAGCTGGAGAACATGAAGAACGGCAAATTCGAAGCCGATTCGTACCAGAAGCTGGCCTCAATGATCAGGAAATGGGCCGAGGCGAAGTACTTCAACGTCGACTACACCGCGGCGACCTCCGACGATCTGTCGAAGATGCTGGCGAACGATACCCTCGCATTCACCTTCCAGGGGATAAGCGTCGCCTCCAACGTCACCAACTACAACCCCGACGTGAAGCTCGGCTTCATACCGTACCCGTCCGGGAACGGCGACCCGTACATCGTGTCCGGCGAGGACTACGCCCTTGGCGTCTCCAAGACCAGCAAGCACAAGGACTCCGCCCTGAAGTTCATCGATTTTATGGCACAGCCCGAGAACTACCAGGTCTATACCGACGCCACATCATCGGTCCCCGCGATCGAAGGCGTGAAGGCACAGCTCGGCGTCATGACCGACAGCTACGACACCTGGATCACGAAGAAGGACACCGAGACTGTGCCCGTGTTCGATAGGGTCTACCTGCCGAACGGCATCTGGAACACCATGTGCACCACGACCGACGGATTGGTCACCGGACAGATGGACGCGGCCGGAGCCACCGGACAGATGAAGACCCAGTTCGAGAGCCTGTCCTCCTCCAAGTGAGCCGGACCGTCCAAGACCAACGACACGTCGAAACGGTGAAAGGAACAAACATGGAAGGGAAATCCACGGTGGGACGGGAAAAGCTCCGCCGCCATCTTGCAGGCTCGTCGGTCAATCTGTTCTACGTGCCGGCGCTAATCCTGGTGACGGTGTTCTCCGTCTACCCGCTGTTCTCGGGCTTCGCCCTGTCCCTGACCAACTGGGACGGACTGAACCCCGAAAAGACGTTCGTGGGTTTGGCGAACTACGTCACCATGCTGCACGACGCCAATTTCCGCACCATCTTGGTCAACACGCTGATCTATGGCGTCGGCAGCACCATCATCCAGCAGGTCCTCGGCCTGGCGCTGGCCCTGTTGCTCAACTCGAAGATCAGGGGACGCAACGCGCTGCGCGCCATAATCTATCTGCCGGCACTGGTGTCCGCCGTGATCATGGGCACGATGTACTACCTGATCTTCCAATACCAGCAGGGAGCCCTGAACACGATCCTCTCCGCGCTCGGATTGCAGAAGGTGGTCTGGTTCAACAACCCGACCACGGCGGTGGTCATCATCCTGTTGGTGAATTCCTTCCAGTTCTGCGGAACCTCGATGATCATCTATCTGGCGGGACTCCAGGGAATGGACCAGTCCGTCGTGGAAGCCGCCAGCCTTGACGGAGCCACGGGATGGACGAAATTCTGGAACATCACCATGCCGATGCTGATGCCGGCGTTCTCGACCTCGGTGGTCCTCAACCTCATCGGCGGACTGAAGCTGTTCGATGTGATCAAGGTGCTCACGGGCGGAGGCCCAGGATATTCGACCCATTCGATCTCCACCTACATCAGCTCCGTGTACTTCGACAACCAGAACGCCGGATACGCCTCGGCGATCGGCGTGGTCCTCTTCATCATCATCGCCGTGGTCACCGGCCTGATGAACAAAGGCCTGGACAAGCTCGGATGGGAGTCCTGAACATGAAGAACCAAGACAACCACGTCATCACACGTGGATTCGCATACCTGTTCCTCGGCGTCGTGTGCCTGCTGCAGCTGCTGCCGTTCTGGCTGGCCATCTGCACGGCTTCCAAACCGGCGACCGATCTGTCATCCACGCTGGTGCCCCGCACGAAGGACATCGAATGGAGCAACTTCACCCTGGCCATCACCGAAGGCGGTGTGCTGCGGGCCATGGTCAACAGCGCCATCATCACCGTCTGCGCCACGGTGCTGACCTGCGTCATCGGCGCCATGGCCGCATATCCGCTGGCACGTAGGCTCAGCAAATTCAACAAAGCGGTCTCCACCGTGATCCTCTCGCTGATGATGATTCCCCCATTGAGCGTGCTGGTCCCCGTGTATTCCATGATGGTGAAGATCGGCGGCGTAAACACCTATTGGGGCATCATCCTGCTGTCGACCGCGGGCAACCTGCCCCTCGCCATCTTCCTGTACACGTCCTTTATCAAGGCCATCCCGGAATCCATCGACGAGGCGGGAATGATCGACGGCGCCAACCGCGCCACCATCTTCTTCAGGCTGATCATGCCGCTGCTCAAACCGGTGACCGCGACGGTGATCATCATGACCAGCGTCGGCGTCTGGAACGAATACGCCATGTCCAACTACCTGCTCACCGACCAGGCGTACCAGCCCATCGCACCACGCATCGCGTCGTTCTTCGCCCAGCAGAGCAGCAACATGGGCGTGGGAGCAGCCGCCGCGCTCATCAGCGCGTTGCCGATCGTGGTGGTCTACCTGTTCTTCCAACGCTACTTCATCGCCGGCATGGTCGCTGGATCGCAGAAGTAACGGACCGCAACCGCGGGCCGGGGAACCTCCATACGCTTGTCGAAGGCAATGCCCCGGCCCATGGCCACCACCAAAAAGGAGAAGCCATGTTCTTTCCACGAAAAGACCACGAAGGCGAGGCAACGTATCTGTTCCTCGCCGATTTCCAGACGAAAGGGCATATCCCCGACGTCATAGCATGCCTCGCCACGGACGATCCGGAATCGTTGGACGGTGGATTTAACCAGTCCCCGCGTCCATCGGCGCTCCTCATGGAGCACTCACGTGGCCTGTTCTCCCGCCCCGGGCTCATCGGATACCGGATTCAGAACGGTGAAGCCGCCGGCCATACGGGAATCGAGGCCGGAACAGGATGGTCGACGAGGTTCGCGCTTGACGATGCGGCCGAATCGGACGGCGGCGGTCTGATCATACACGCGTCCGATCATGACGCGGGACTGGAGCTCAACACGGAGATCGAACGGATGGCGGGCGGTGCCCTGCGCGTGCGCCACACCATCCGCAACACGGAGACCGGAATCTACATGCTGGAACGTCTCGACGTCAGTGTG
>ENA-OURV01002860-OURV01002860.1-human-gut-metagenome-genome-assembly--contig:-NODE-2860-length-11429-cov-5.749956_pt1 | contig 11429 bp, 12 predicted proteins | sample MGYA00242141_ERZ509072 | MGnify/ENA primary metagenome ERZ509072 (study PRJEB26280, sample SAMEA2338763) | human gut metagenome | biome: human gut; feature: human-associated habitat; material: faeces... | reverse complement strand
GCTGTGCTGCAGAGTGCGTCCGCGTCTGTCTCTTCCTTTACCTCACGAAGTGCTGTCTGCTCGTGAGTCTCTCCTTGCTCAACAGTACCTTTCGGAAGTACCCAGCCATCATATCGGTTCTTATAACTTTTGTATAACAGCAAAATCTTTCCTCTAAATATTACGACACCACCACAGCTCGTTGCTTTTGTCACCAGTTACAACCTCCTGTCTCTTAAACGATCTTATTCGCCTAAGTATGTGTGTCTTTCTCTGACAAATATTATACATGGATTGTGAACTGATTTCAACTGCTATCTGTTTTACTCTTTTGAAAACATCAATCTAAAAATGCATGAAATACTTTATCTGCGATTGGCGCCGCAACTCGTCCTCCAGAATCTCCACCCTCTACAAGAACACTGACTACGATCTTTTTCCCGCCTCTTTCGGCACATCCGATAAACCATGCGTGGGAATCTTTCGCGCTGTTATATTCTGCTGATCCTGTCTTTCCATATACATTATAGTGTGAAGAATAAGCTCTTGTTCCAGTTCCCTTTGTGACAACTTTTCTCAACATTTTCTTTAATGTCTCACATTCCGATGCCTCTAAAGGTTCTGATAGTTTTGATGCTTTTGTTTCCTTGATCACTCCACCGTCAATATTTTTGACATTCTCTACCAGATATGGCTGCATCACAACTCCATCATTGGCGATCGCAGACATGGACATCCTTTTACCTGCTTCATTGGAACTTTTTCTCCAAGCACGATCGCATCATGAGAATTAATGTAATCAGAGTGATAATGAAATCCATCTAATCCTAATGCTTGAATGTCTGTAAACTCTTGATCTTGTTTTGATAAATATTCCAAAAACTCACATAATGTTGTCTTTCCAACAGCCGGCGGTGCTGCCATAAATACAATGATCCGTTCCTTTTTTCCCTTTTGTAACTGCTGTAATTGTTTTAATAAAGGAAGAAAAACTTTCTGGATCGTGTCTTCGTTATAGACCGCTGTCATTTCAAATCCATTGACTTTAAATAAATATTCTTTCCATTCTTTTTCAGAGCAACTGCCATTTCATTTGCAATAACACCTGTACCAAGTACAGCCCAGTTTATGTTCTTCATAGATACCTCCTTTATTCTACAGGTGAACTACCCATTGTCTAAAGCCAATGGGCTTCCTGCTTCGCAGACCTCGTAACCTACTATCTCCACAGGCGTTAATTCGGGCAGTCCCTGCCCTATATTGTTATTTTTATGCTATTTGTCTTAATCCTTCTTCCAGTATATTTTTTGCTGCGTTGATATCCCTGTCATGATTTGTTCCACAGACAGGACATGTCCATTCCCTTACTGATAGATTTTTTGTCTCTGTATTTTGGTATCCACAGGCTGAACACAGCTGACTACTGGCATAGAATGTATCTATTTTGACATATTTCCTGCCATTCCACTTTGCCTTATATTCTAACTGTCTTGTCAGCTCATACCATGATACATCACTTATGGACTTTGCCAAATGATGATTTTTTACCATGTTTTTTATCTGCAAATCTTCCGAAACTATCACTTGGTTTTCGCTGATAATCTCATGGGACATCTTGTGCAGATAATCTTTTCTGGTATTTGTTATTTTTTCATGGCATAATGCTATCTTTTTCTTTGTTTTGTAGTAATTTTGACTTCTTTTCTCTTTATGGGCTAACTGCCTTTGCAGTTTCACCAGTTTCTTTTCGTATTTTCTGATGATTTTTGGATTTTCGTATTTCTTTCCAGCAGAAGTAATACATAACTCCTTAATACCTAAATCTATTCCTGTATTTTGATTTATATGTGGCAGTTCCACGTGTTCTGTTTCCACTAAAATTGATACATAATATTTTCCACTCGGAACTTGTGATATCGTTGCCGATTTTATCTGTCCGATAAAATTTCTATGCAGTTTTGCTTTTATTCCTTTTAATTTAGGCAGTTTTACTCTATTGCACCCGAAATCTACTGTTATATTGCCATTCGTAAAATTTGTTGTATATGACTTATGATTATCGTGTTTACTCTTAAACTTCGGATAACCTGCATGTTCCTTAAAAAATTTCTGATATGCAGCATCCATGTTGTAAATCGCATTTGTCAGAGCAAATTTATCCACTTCTTTCAGCCATTCATATTCTTTCTTTAATTGTCTGTTGCAGTAATTGTTACAGTCGGTTTTACTAACTGATTTTTTCTCTTTCTCATATACTTCTTTCCGGTATGCCAGTGTCTGATTATATACAAAACGGCAACAGCCAAATGTTTTTGCAATCTGTATTTTCTGCTCATTATTAGGGTATATTCTGTATTTATATGCCTTTAACATCCACTGTCACCCTCTTTCTCAACCTTGATTTTTGAATATGGTCTTTATCCGTTTCCATATATCTGATAATAACACTGTGCCTTTGACATATCTCATATGAAAACTGCTTTATATCATCTGATATCTGTCTCGAAACCAGTAATTTCTTCCTATATTTGCAGACGAAAATAATGTGATATTGTAATAAGTATTTATGTCTGTTTTTAGATTTCCATGGTCCCATACAATGAGCATACAATAATTTCTGATTTTTAGCTACCTTAACCCACCGTCTAAAGCCAGTGGGATTGCGGTAGCCTTATTTCAAACGCCCGACTGACGTTTTTTGCCAAAATCGGTCACTGATCGCAGCTTAAAATCAGATAGCTGACCGCCAGCAAGATCAGTGCAAACACAACGCCCAAAAAGCGATACCGAAAGCACAGCATCAAAAACATTCCCATCGCTGTCCAGAATATTGCAAACGCAACCAGTCGGATCATAAACGCATCAATCCCTGCAAAATATCTTATATTATTTAGTCTATGCACGGGCTGGCGTTCTTTGATTAAAAATCTGCGCAAGCATCAACGGCTTAGTCCTTTCGCAGTCCGGCTACCTGCATAATTGCCTCAACCGGCTCCACAGGCTCGCTTCCCCAGAAAATCTCCGTATCCGCGCATCCCGCAGTATCCAGCAGTTCCCGCGCATCTTCTTTTAAGAGCCTTTGATAAGCGTCGTCTACCATTTCCAGCTTTAACAGAGCTTCCTCCCTGTCACTGTCCGTTTGCTCCGAAAGCCATGCAGAAGCCGCCTCCCGGATTTCTTCCGGATCCAGACCGGTATGTTCGCCCCACTCCAACAGCTTTACTGCTGCCTGCACCGCTATCAGAGACGAACCCGATGTCCCAATCTGAACCTTTGAATTGATTTCATCCAAAATCGGAAGCGTCAGGGCTGTAGACGTATCCTCCGGGTTTTCCGGATTCCCGATATCGCCTGTATCCTCCGGATTATCCGCATTTCCGATAGTATCTGTATCATCCGGCTCCTCTGAAAGAGCTGTGCTATTTTCCATTTCTTCCGACCAGGTTTCCTGCTGTTGGTCACCGGAAGCCTCCGTTTCTTTCTGTACAGAGCATCCCGCCAGCAAAACAGCAAAAAGCAAAGCTGCCATACACAGTATCGCGGCAGTCGAAGTTGTCCTCCTGTTTTTGAATCGTTTCATCCTTTTTTTCATCCTTCCTGCCCTCAAGCTTTCTTCAAAAAGCAAAACAGGGACAAATCCAGCCAGACCGCCCCTGTCACATGTTTCGCTATCCTTTGATACCAGATTGCTACGCGCTTTGCACTCTCGCAATCTTCATCATTTTAAATTTATGCTTCGTTTCCGTCTTCTTCCGGGAACGCTGCGTCCACCGCTTCCTCATCGCTCATCATTTCCTGTTTAGGCGTTGTAAAACGGTCTACCAGGTCAGGAATCATGTCGATTACCTTGCTGACGCTGTCCTGATTCTTGATGTTGACCAGACGTGTCTGTCCGTTTTTAATCAGAAGCACCGCGCTGGGGGACATCTTGCCGCTCATACCGCCCATGCCGCCGTTTTTGCGGGAGTCCTTACCCGCTCCGCAGCTTGCGCCCGCACCGATTCCAAACGATACATCCACAAGCGGGATAATGATCGTATCATCAATCTTTGTTGCTTCTCCAACTACGGTTTTCGTTGTGAAAACGGATTCTGCCCCTTTCACCAAGGCTTCCATTACAGAAGTAATATTGTTGTCTTTATTTTCTGCCATGCTATGCTTCCTCCTTCTTGCGCAGTATTCTGATCAGTCGTCTGACATTTTTATTGAGTAAAATCCTCAGTCCGCAGATTCCGAGGGTTCCAAGCCGGATTCTGCCTTTGAGGTGAAGTTCTCCTTCGATATATTTCTCTTCAAAATCCGGTTCCAGCCGGATATTTCCTTTATGCCAGGGATACAGCATTCCCTGTATCGCCATGATCTGTCCGGTAGAAGCCGGATCGCCTGTCCCGACGATTCCAAAAACCTCCAGCTTTCGCGGCAGTACGTGTCTGATAATTTCTCCCAGCTCGTAAAATCCAACCCGGATCGCCTGCCGTGTCTGCGGCTGATCCCAGATTCTTTTATAATAGGCAGTCTGTTGTTTGAGCTGGTCGGTCTTTTGCTGCATTCTGCGCAGTCGGTCTGTGACTTGCGAAAGCTTACCGGAAAGCTTTTCAAAAAAGCTGCCGGCAGGATGTTCGGGCGCAGCGTCCGAATCGGTGGCTTGCGCGTCAGCCTCCGAAGCAGACGTTTCGTTCGGGTCAGTTGACTGTGATTCGACATCAGGCATCCTAGTCGTAGCCGAGCCACGCGGGTCTGCTGACTGCGGTTCAGATGCTTCCGCGACAGTTTGTGTCTGCGGTTCGTCAGTCGTACCGGCAGCAGGCGCGCTCTCGCCCAGCGTTTTTACGTCCGCAGACGGCATTTTCGCTCCGTCCGCATCCAGCACATTCGTATCCGCGTCGGCGTCGCCTACACCTTCCTCTGCGTCCGCACCGGATGCCGCTTTTTTCTTTTTCCCAGATCGTTCTTTTTTCGGATAAATTAAAAATCCCGCCACGCGGACTTCCAAAAGCAGTTCTTTTTCATATGTGACACGGATAGACAGCAGATGTAACAGCCATGTCACGCGCCCCCGGATGTATTTTTCTTCCTTCCAGACGCCGTCCGCCCGATATCGGATCGGGACGAGCAAAACGGTCAGAACTGTCAGCAAGATCAGTCCGAGGATTCCAAGCAAAATCCATCCAATTACTTTTAATATTGTCAGAAGTACTGTCATCCGCCGCCTCCTTTCCCGGAGGTAAAGGTCTTTTGCAGATATCCCTTGATATCCGTTTCCATTCCGGCGTCCATCGTATCCTGCAGCATCTGCTGCACAAGAAAAATCGCTTCCTCCCGCCCCTCTGCAATGCCGACAACCTGCAGTGCCTTTTTGTCAAAATATTTTTGTTTTAACAGCGCGCAGTGGAAAATGTCCAGCTGATCTGAGGTGCGGGACAGGCTGATCAGATAGATGCCAAGCTGTCCTCTCCCTGTCAGAAGCTTCCATTTTATTTTATTTACATTGCGGATTGACGGCCCCACATACAGCCTGCGGTAAAATTTCATGAACTGGCAACACTCTCCTGTTCCTAGAATGCCCCCAAATTGCACTCATAAGCATATTTTTTGAAAATAGCCGGTCAGATTGACCGGCCTAAACAGATGATTTCCGTCCGCTTAATAGTATTTGTGGCTGCCCCAGAGATTGCTCTTCTTTAATTCCAGATATTCATGATAGGCTTTTTCGAGAATCTGCTTTTCATTGGCAAATTTCAAAAGATGATAGGCCTCATGATACTTGTAAAATCCGGAGTCCACAAAATACTCTTCTCTTTGCGGCTTACTGTAATAACTGTCTGCCATCATCAAATACCAGTGAACTTCTTTCTCCACGACATCCTCCGGTACGTTGAAGGTATATTCGCTTTTGCCCACATACTTGATAATGGAAGCTCTGGAACCGCTTTCCTCCAGAACCTCACGGAGCGCGGTCTGCTGAAACTCCTCGCCCTCCTCCACGGTTCCTTTAGGGAGTACCCATCCTTCATATTTATTTTTATAATTTTTATAAAGCAGAAGGATCTTCCCCCTAAAAATTACTACACCGCCGCAGCTCGTTGCTTCTATCACTGCAATTCCTCCTGTCCGGCGATATCTGACTCTGGAATTCAGTATACCTTAAATCCGGATACAGGGCAAGTCCTATTCTCCAAAAAGAATTTACCGAAAATTCAAAATTGTCCGGTCAGTCTGAAAAATATGCATCGAACACCCGTCTGGCAAGGGGCACTGCATAATCGCTTCCGGAACCCGCGCTTTCCACGATTACTGTCACCGCAATCTCAGGATTCTCTGCCGGAGCAAAGCCTGTAAACCATGCATGGGATTCGGACTTATCGCTGGAAAATTCAGCGCTTCCGGTCTTCCCGGCAGCCGTATAGGAACGGTCCTTTAGCTTTCTGCCGGTTCCCTCCTGCACAACATCCTCCATCAGGGAAATCATCACTTCCGACTCTTTTTCCGACATCAGCTCCCGATAAACGGACGGCTCATTTTTCTCCAGTATCTTCCCGTCTGCATTCAGCACCCGATCCACGACGATCGGCTGCATCAGTTTGCCGCCGTTTGCGATCGCCGCCGTAATCAGGTTTAACTGTACCGGCGTGATCTGCGTCTTCCCCTGACCGATCGACGTCTGAATCACGTCCTCGTCCGTGCTGTCCTTATCTAACGTTACCTTCGTCTGGTTATAAGGAAGTGGGAACGAAAACTCCTGATTAAACAGCAGACTGTCGATCGTTTCGCCAAATTTTTCCCGATCCATCGACATACCAATGTTGGCAAAAGAGGCATTGCATGATTTTGCAAAAGAGGTCATCAGATTGACATCGCCATGCACGCTCCCGTGATAGCAGTTGATTTTATTGTCTCCATTGATATATGCACCGTTACACTGATAATGATAATTTTGCCAGCTGTCCGGATTTTGGCGGATATAGGCAAGCGCCGTCACGATTTTAAAGGTCGAACCAGGCGGATACAGTCCCTGCGTCCCACGGTTTACGAGTGCTGCTTTGTCCTTGTCGGTGCTGAGCGTCTCCCAGTTTTCTGCGATTTTGTTCGGATCGTAATCGGGCTTGCTGACCATTGCGAGCACTCTTCCCGTTTTTACCTCCGTCACAACAATCGCACCGCGGTATAACCCCAGCGCATCGCTCGCCGCCTGCTGCAGGGAGGTGTCCAGCGTTGTATAGACATCGTTTCCCGGATTTTTTTCTCCTGCCAGCTCATGATCCAGCTTTTCCCGGTCAGAAATATCCGAATGAATCAGCTGATAATTTTCCAGTTCCTCGATCCCCGTCTTTCCTTTATCCGTGTAACCCACCACATGGGCAAAGATATTTTTATAGGGATACTCCCGAACTGATGTTCCATCCTCTGCGATCACAGTCTGTGCCAACACCTCTCCCGTCCCAGCGTAAATCGTTCCGCGGGTATTTTCCTGGGCGAGGACGCGCTGCTGGGAATTGTAGCTGTTGTTAAACAGCGCTTCCTGATTGGAGGACACATAATCTGCCAGATACCAGATCATCCCGGCAAACACTGCAAGCATCAGCAGGCTGCACAGATAGAGTTCACGGTTCATCTGCCATTTATTCTGTTTCTTCTGTTTGTCTTTTTTTCTTTCTTCTTTGCTTTTCAATTCGAAGCTCCTCATCATACCGCAAGACAAAAACGCCTTCTATGACGCCAAACATCAGGATCGTCGTCATCACGCTGCTTCCACCGTAGCTGACAAGAGGAAGCGTCACACCGGTCAGCGGGATAAATTTGCTTCCGCCGCCGACAGTCAGAAACGTCTGAAACAGGTATAAAATTGCAAATCCTACTACAAGATTTCTGTAAAATCCGTCTGCAAGACCACCCGCCAGACGAATCATCAGGACAAACAGCACTGCCGCTGTCAGCAAAATTCCAATTCCAAAGAGCAGCCCCAGCTCTTCGATCACTGCGGAAAAAATGAAATCCGTCTCCACATATGGAATATCCTGCGGCGTGCCTTTTCCGATTCCCAGTCCGAACAGTCCGCCGCGGCTCATCGCAAACAGCGCCTGTGCGATCTGATATCCCTGCTTATCAATCACACTCCATGGATCTCTCCACGCCTGCACGCGCACCTGTACATGGGAAAACATCCGGTACGCAAGCAACGATGCGCCTGACCCGGCGACAAGCCCGCCAACCAGATACAGTGGCTGATGTGCAGAAATCGTCATCAGGAACACATACACCATAAAAAGAATCAACGCGCTGCCCAGATCCTTCGACAGAACGAGAATCAGCACATGCGCTGTTGCTCCGATTCCAGCTGCGACCACCTGCCGGATTCCTGTCTTTTCGGAAAGAACCGCTGCCAGAAAAAATACGAACGTCAGTTTGACAAACTCCGACGGCTGGAAGGTAATTCCGCCTATCGACCAGGACAGCTTCGAGCCGTGCGTCACCTGTCCTAAAATCAGCACGATTCCAAGGGCTGCAATTCCGATTCCGGCATAAATCCAGCCAAGTTTTTCCAGAAACCTGCATTTGCGCAAGATCCACGGCACAATCAGAAATACGACAAAAGATGCGCCCGCGATAATCAGCTGTTTGATCGCCTTTGTCAGATCGAGCCGTGTCAGCACGATCAGACCCGCACTGAAAAGCATACACATATGATTCATAACAATCCGGCTGATTCCCGGATAGATAAACCACGCCAGCACCGGCAGCGCCAGCGTCAGAATCTGTAAAAAAGCATAAAACAGCAGATATTTACTTTGCTGCGTCCGGATCACGATGGTCAGCCACGCCGTAAACTGCATCAGAAATAAAAAGACCATCTGCAGCGCTGCAGCGCCAGACTGTTTGCGAACGTCCCCGACAAACAGCGCATAAATGCTACAGCTAAGAAACAGATACAAAAACAGCGGGATCAGATATCTGGATGCTATCACAATCGTATATGCCACGCTTACTGTACTCCTTTTTTATAATGTCCGGTCGTATACTGCGCCGGTGCTGTTCCTTTTCCTTCGCTGAAAAATTCGAGCACTTCCCGCGTTTTTTCCGCCGTCTCGTCCGTAAAATCCAGCCGGATTGCACGGATACCGCGCCTTTTCTGCTCTGCAAGATACTGATGCAGGGAAAGCGGCACAGAATTGTAAATCGTGTTCATGCAGTGCCTGCAGTTAACCCATACGGGAAATTCTACATTGTAGCGATCCTTTAACCGGCAGGAAAACGCTGCTGCAGGGATTCCCTGCGACAGCTGCTTTTGCGTATGGGAAATCTGACAGGCCCCCAGGCTTCTTTTGACGCATCCGGCACTGACCATCATCGGCACCCTTCCGTAAACCACCATTTCCTGATTTTGGGGAGGAAGCGCTTCCAGCTCCCTGCGGTTTAATTCTAACGGCGCTGTGTAGCTGTCCGGTGCAAAACAGTCCTGATACAATTGCCTGGTTTCCCGGTTAAACGTATAAACGCTATGCTGCAGGGAGAGCTTTTTCTCCGGATATTTTTCTGTCACCCAGCACATTCCACCAAGGCTGCCCGCCAAAAATCCATCCACCAGCCCGTCATAGGCCTTCACCTGTCCCGACAGACGTTTTAAATACGGTTCGCTGTACGAGCGTAGGATCGTCGGAAGCGTCACAAACAGTTCAAATCCGGGACGATCTGCTTTCACGTTCCTTACGAGTTCCATCAGCTGTCCGGTTTTCGGATCGTCCATCAAATCCGAAGAAAGGTACAACCGATCTGTGCCCGTCGTGCGCAGCGCGGCAAATGCCTGCTCTGCCTGCAGGACAGAGACATAGCATTGAGTTGGCTGCGGACGCTGGGTATCCGCATAATGAAGGGGCGGCATAGCTGCTGCAGTCGCAGTCGATTCGCCGACCTCGGGCTGCGCTGTTTCTGCTTCCCGGCCGTGTTCCGGAACATATGTTCTTTTTTGTCGATCCTGCAGTTTCTCCGTCAACGCATCCAGCGTTTCCCGACGCAGCTCGTTGAGCGCAGAAACCGGAACAAAGCTGTCTCCGTCCAGCTCTACGGAAATATCATCTGCCCCGTAGAATGAGCCGCCGGTCTTTTTGAGCTGCTTGACGACATCATCCTCTGCCAGTGGGCGCTTCTGTGCCGGCTGTGCGACTGTGCCTTCTTTTTGAACCGAAATGCCTTCGCAGGACGCTGTTAAATTGATCGGCTCGCCCGGACGGATTGCCGCATGGAAGCTGACTGGCTTTTGCAGCTTGCCATCCTCCATCATCCCATGCACCCGTTCCAAAATTTCCTGTGGACATGCCAGATATCCGGGTTTTTCCAACGTCAGCATTTCTCTGCCGTTATGCCTGTGATAATATCCGCCGCCGGTTTCCGAACGAACGTAGAGCTTTGCCAAAAGCTCCTGATCCTTCGGATCGATTTGCCAATGCTCCCGATCTGTCAGATACAAATCCATATATTTGCGGTAGATTGCAGTAACGCCGGCAACATATTCCGGGCTCTTCATCCGCCCTTCTATTTTAAAGGAATCGATTTTTGCATCCATCAACTCCGGTAAAAACGGCAGCACACAGAGATCTTTTAAGCTCAGCGGATACGCCGGAGGTTTTTGCTGACTTTTTCCGCCCATCCTGCCCCCTCCTGCTTCCTGTCCAAGCACCGTATAGGGCTGTCTGCATGGCTGCGCACAGCGTCCCCGGTTTCCGCTTCTTCCGCCCAGAAAGCTTGAAAACAGGCACTGTCCGGAATAGCAATAGCACAAGGCTCCATGGATAAATACTTCCATTGCCAGACCGGTCTGCTCTTTTAACAGGCGAATTTCTTCCAGGCTCAATTCCCTCGCCGGGACAATCCGACAGACACCCAACGATTTTAAAAACAGGGCACTTCTGCTCTCCGTCACCGTCATCTGCGTGCTGGCATGCAGCTCCATGCCGGGAAAATTTTTACGCAGCTTCTCCAAAACACCCATATCCTGAACGATGACGCCGTCCAGCCCCGCCTCATAAAACGGTGCGATCCAGTCGCAAAGTCCTGAAAGCTCGTCCTGCTTTGTCAGCGTATTGACAGTTAAATAGATTTTCCGATTCCACAGATGGGCGAGGGAAAGTCCCTCTAACAGCTCTTCCCTGGAAAAGTTTCCGGCAAACGCCCGCGCACCGAACCGCTGTCCACCCAGATACACGGCGTCCGCACCCGCTGCAATCGCTGCCTTTAAGCAGTCCATAGTTCCGGCAGGAGCCAAAAGCTCGCCTCTGTATTCTTCCATCCTCTTCCTCCATTGATAAAGAAAATATGATTCAGAATGTGCCGAGGCACATTCTCCGCCTGCGGCGGGTCGCGCAAGCGACATTCTTCCATTCCGCCGCAGTGCGATCTCCGCGGAGCGTCTTTATCGTATTGGAAACAAGTTTCCAATACGATAAAGAAACAGGCTG
>ENA-OURV01002857-OURV01002857.1-human-gut-metagenome-genome-assembly--contig:-NODE-2857-length-11445-cov-10.378314_pt1 | contig 11445 bp, 8 predicted proteins | sample MGYA00242141_ERZ509072 | MGnify/ENA primary metagenome ERZ509072 (study PRJEB26280, sample SAMEA2338763) | human gut metagenome | biome: human gut; feature: human-associated habitat; material: faeces... | reverse complement strand
GATCAATACCTATGAGAGTGCGATCAGCTGGTCTGAGTTTAAGCTAAACGGTGACGGAATGGTTCCGGTCATTGTACAGGATTATAAAACCGATCAGGTGCTGATGCTGGCCTATATGAACGAAGAAGCCTTTAATATGACGGTCAGAACCGGCAAAATGACTTACTGGAGCCGCAGCCGCAAGGAACTCTGGCACAAGGGCGGCACGTCCGGGAACGTACAGAAAGTGCTTTCCATCCGCCTGGACTGCGACAGCGACACCGTGCTGCTCAAGATCGAGCAGATCGGCGGCGCGGCCTGCCATACGGGACGGCGTTCCTGCTTCTACCGGGAATGGGACAACGGCGTGGTGCGCGAGTGCTCCCCCGTGGTCTTCGATCCCCGGAAGGTCTACGGCACCAAGTAGCCGGGACCGCACGATGCTTTCTTCGGGCCTTCGGGCCCGTCTCTGGGAAGGAGCCATGCGGCGCATGGCCCAAACAACACAGCAGCAGGCCTTTCGCCTGCCGGAGTAGACACGATGAGCGAAGAATCGCAGGCCATCCTCAAACTGGGCGTGCCCAAGGGCTCGCTGGAAGACGCCACCATCAACCTTTTCGAGCGCGCCGGCTGGAAGATCCGCAAGCATACGCGCAACTATTTCCCGGACATCAATGACCCCGAGATCACGGCCTCGCTGTGCCGCGTGCAGGAGATCGGCGGCTACATCGCCGAGCTGATTCCCGACGGTGCGACCCTCCAGATCGGCGTGGGCGGCATCCCCAACGCCGTACTCGCGGCCCTGGGCGATCATAAACACCTGGGACTCCACACCGAAGCACTCACCGACGGGGTAGTACCCCTGATTCGGAGCGGCGTGATCGACAACTCGCAGAAAAAAGTGCTTCCGGGCAAAAACCTCGCGTCGCTGGCTCTCGGCTCGAAGCGGCTTTACGAATACATGGACTACAACGAAGACCTGATCATGAAGGACGTGGCATGGACGAACGACCCGTTCCGCATCCGCGAGAATCCGAAGGTCATGGCCATCAATTCGGCGCTGGAGGTCGATCTGACGGGCCAGATCTGCGCCGACTCGATCGGCACGATGATCTACTCGAGCGTAGGCGGACAACACGACTTCATGTACGGCGGCGCCCTCTCCGAAGGCGGTAAAACCTTCATCGCGCTCCCCTCGACCACCTCGAAGGGACACTCCAAGATCAAGGCCCTGCTGACGCCCGGCGCCGGCGTGGTGACCACCCGTTTCCAGACACAATACGTCGTCACGGAGTACGGTGCGGCCTACCTGCTGGGCAAAGGACTCGCCGAGCGTGCCCGCGCCCTGATCGACATTGCGCACCCCTCGGCCCGCGAAGAGTTGGAAAAAGCCGCCTGCGAACGCTTCGGCTATTCGTTCCTGCGGCTCAAATAGGCTCCTCGACTCCATGTGCAGGAATCGTTCGCGGACGCCTGTCCGCTCTGCGCGGAAGTGATTTTCTCGCAAGATCCATATATTATAAGGTATATCAAAAAACAGGACTCCTGCCGAAACCGGAATAACCGTGTATGCGGAATAACTAAAGACCGTCCCGCCTCCTTTTTCAGAGGATGGGACGGTCTTTTTTCCACACAAAATCCCCCTCTCGACCGATCTATCGGGGGGGGGTAAAATTTTATTGATTTTCGATAAATTTTTCTTGTTTTTCACAAATATACTTTCTATCTTTATCGTAACAAACGATAAGAACGGACGCAGTGCCTGCAAGCGTTTCCAAAAGTCGAGGAATTACATAACGCCGGCACAGGAAACACCCCGCAGAACCCTTCGGTTTCGACCGGCAGGAACACTTCACGGATCAACAGGAAATACGCCGAAACAAAAACAGCGAACAAAATCAACGACCATAAAAAAACGGGATCACTCCCTCTCGATATGATTGTACTCGAAAACATCAACAAGACCTACCACAACGGCGCTCCGCTGCATGTACTCAAGGGTATCGACCTCGAAATCGAAAAGGGCGAGCTGGTTTCGATCATGGGGGCCTCGGGATCGGGCAAATCGACCCTGCTGAACATCCTCGGGATCCTGGACGACTACGACACGGGCGAATATTTCCTGAACGGGCGCCTGATCAAGCACCTGAGCGAGACGCAGGCCGCTGCCGCCCGCAACAACATGATCGGCTATATTTTCCAGTCGTTCAACCTGATAAACTACAAGAACGCGGTCGAAAACGTCGCCCTTCCCCTCTACTACCAGGGCGTTTCGCGCCGCAAACGCAATGCCGAAGCCCTCGAATACCTCGACCGACTGGGGCTCCGCGACTGGGCCCACCACATGCCCAACGAAATGTCGGGCGGCCAGAAACAGCGCGTGGCCATCGCCCGGGCATTGATCAACAAGCCCCAGATCATCCTCGCCGACGAACCTACGGGCGCCCTGGACAGCAAAACCTCGCAGGAGGTAATGGACCTGCTGCGGCAGGTAAACGGGACGGGCATGACCATCATCTGCGTAACCCATGAACAGTCGATCGCCGACCAGACGGACAAGATCATCCACCTGAAGGACGGCGTGATCGGTTCGATCCAAAACCTCCGGCCATGAGAGAGTTGCTGTTGGAAATCTGGGCGTCGATCCGCCGCAACAAGCTGCGCACGTTCCTCACGGGCTTCTCGGTCGCATGGGGCATCTTCATGCTGGTCATCCTGCTCGGCTCGGGCAACGGACTGAAAAACGGCACGCTCTCCAATTTCGGATCGATGGCCGTCAATTCGGTCATCATCAACGGCGGCTGGACCTCGCAACCCTACAAGGGCTACGACAAGTGGCGGCGCATCAACATCACCAACCGCGACCTGGAGATCCTGCGCACCGAATTTCCCGAAGTAGATAAGGTTTCCGCCCGCGTACAAGGACCAGGACAATACAACCTCTCCCACGGACGCGACTTTCTGAACAATGCGGCCGTAGTCGGCAGCGACCCGGAATACCGCGAAATCATGAATGTCAGGGTGCTCGACGGACGCTTCCTGAACGATACCGACCTTCGGGAGCGGCGCAAGGTGATCGTCGTGGATAAAAACGTGCGGGATGTCCTGTTTCACGGTCAAAGTCCCGTCGGACAGCACCTCCTGGTCAACGGAACATCGTACAGCATCATCGGTGTTTTCGAGATGGACCAGTTCGGCTCCTACACATTCACCTTCATCCCGCTGACGACCGCCCAACTGCTCTTCAACCACAGCGATCCGAGCGTAGGACAGACCTATCTTTCGGTGAAAGACATCGACACCGATCAGAAGATGGCCGAATTCGAACAACGGCTCCGCAATCGTCTGGCTGCCGAACATACCTTCGCGCCCGACGACGAAAGCGCCGTCTGGATCTACAACCGCATGGAAGGTTACAAGAACATGATGCTCGTCTTCGGCGGCATCAACCTCTTCATCTGGATCATCGGTCTGGGGACGCTGCTCGCAGGCATCGTGGGCGTGAGCAACATCATGCTGGTAACGGTGCAGGAGCGCACCTTCGAATTCGGCATTCGCAAGGCTCTCGGAGCCAAACCCTCGTCGATCATCCGGCTGATCCTGACCGAATCGGTGATGATTACCGCCGCATTCGGCTATATCGGGATGGTGCTCGGCGTATTCGCCATGGAAGGAGTGAACAAGCTCATGACACAAACTCCGCCCGGTGAGGAGAACACGTTCAACATCTTCGTCAATCCGACGTTGAACCTCTCGGTAGCGGTAAGCGCGACGATCGTTCTGGTGCTGGCCGGACTTATCGCAGGTTACATCCCCTCCCGCCGGGCCGCCCGACTGAAGACCGTCGATGCCCTTCGACACAACAAATAACCGACACGAAAACCGCAGCGGCCGGGACAAAAGATAAAAGGAGCCGCAACAACTGGAAGCGAGAAACGGAAGAAAACGCAACGGCCGGGGACGACAAGCCGGGAAAAAGATAAGGAAACGCCCGCAACGCCGGTAAGGAACCACCCCGGCGTCAGAAGGACGACCAAAGTTCCCTCCCGAGGAGGGGATTCAGGGAAGGATAAAATTGGAACACGCGGCTCTGCCGCGAAACTACAACCAAAAGGAACGAAAAGAGCAACGAAAAACCGGGAACAAGACAAGGAGGCAGCCGAACTCCGAAGGACGGCCAAAGTCCCCTCCCGAGGAAGGGATTTAGAGGTAGGTAAAATCAATACGCGCGTTGTCGCGCAACTACGACCGACAGAAAAGAAGATACGAAAAAGATAACAGCAAGATAAGGAACCAGACTATGACAGGATTTTTCGATACGGATCGCTGGAACGAAATCTGGCAGACGATCTCCCGCAACCGCAGGCGCAGCATCATGACGGCGCTGGGTGTCTTCTGGGGTATCTTCATGCTGATCGTCCTGCTGGGTGCCGGCACGGGGCTGGGCCGCATGTTCCGTGCCCAACTGGGCGGTACGGCCACCAACGCCATTTTCATCATGTCCGACCGCACCTCCGTCCCATACGAAGGTATGCCTACGGGCCGTAGCTGGGAACTGGACTGGGACGACCTGGAAGCGCTCCGGAAACTGCCCCGCATCGAATACATCTCGGCCATTTGCTGGGGCAACCAACGCAACATGAGCCACCAAGACCACAAAGGCGAATTCGGACTGATGGGCTACTCGCCCGACATGCAGCAGATCGCCCCCCAACAGATTCTCATGGGGCGCTACCTGAACGAAGTCGATGAACTGCGCCAGCGCAAAGTCTGCGTAATCGGGCTTCAGGTCTGGCGCGACCTCTTCCCCGGCGGAGAAGATCCCACAGGCAAAACGATCCAGATCGGCAGTTCCTACTTCACGGTCGTCGGCGTTACCAAACCCCTGGGCGGTATGATGGCCTTCAGCGACCCGGAGCGGACCGTCGTCATCCCGGCGCTGCTCGTACAGCAAATGTACGGACTGGGACGGACGATCGACATGCTGGCACTCACCGGATATGCGGACGAACCGACCCAAGAGGTGATCCAGGACTGCCGGCAAAGCATCGCCGCACGGCACCTGATCGCTCCCGACGACAAGAAGGCGATCTATTTTCAGGATACCTCCGAGGTCTTCGGCAAGATCATGGGGCTCTTCCGAGGCATCTCCCTGCTTACGTGGATCGTAGGTCTGGGCACGCTGCTCGCGGGCATCGTGGGCATCAGCAACATCATGCTGGTGCTGGTACGCGAACGCACGCAGGAGATCGGCATCCGCCGCGCCATCGGCGCTTCGCCCCTGACGATCCTTTCGCAAATCCTCTCCGAGAGCTTCATCCTCACTTTTATCGCGGGCATCTTCGGTTTCGGTGCGGGCGTAGGCGTTCTCTCCATCGCCGACAGTTTCTACGCGCGGGCCGCCCAGATGGACCAACACCTGCCCGATATTTCATGGCAGATCTCCTTCGGTATGGGAATGCTCGCGCTGGGGATCCTCGTCCTGGGCAGCCTGCTGGCAGGCATCATCCCTGCGACCCGGGCACTGCGGATCAAAGCCGTAGACGCGATCCGCGAAGAATAAACCCCGAAACTCGCAACAAACGCAAAAAACCGACATAATATGAAAAAGTTTCTGAAGATTTTCCTGGGCATCCTGTTCCTCGCGCTGCTCGTCGGCACGTTCGTCTTCCTCTGGAACAAAACCCGCCCCGTGAAGGTGGTTTACACCCTCGCAACCCCCGTGCATGACACGATCCGTCAGTACGTCATCGCCTCGGGCAAGGTCGAACCCCGCGACGAGGTGCTCATCAAGCCCCAGATCTCGGGTATCATTTCCGAGGTGCTCTGCAAGGCCGGCGACCGTGTAAAACAGGGCGACGTCATCGCTACGGTGAAGGTCATTCCCGAAATGGGAACCCTCAATGCCGCCGAATCCCGCGTGACGGTGGCCCGGCTCTCGCTCGACCAGACCCGCAAGGAGTTCGAACGCACCGAAGCCCTCTATGCCAAAGGCGTGGTATCGCAGGAGGAGTTCGAGAAGGGGCAGACCACCCTGCGCCAGGCCGAAGAGGAGTTCCAGAATGCCGAAGACAACCTGGAAATCGTCAAAACCGGTATTACCAACCGATACAAAGATTTAAGCAACACCCAGATACGCTCCACCATCACGGGTATGATCCTCGACGTACCGATCAAGGTCGGCAACTCGGTGATCCAGGCCAATACCTTCAACGACGGCACCACGATCGCCACGGTCGCCGACATGGGCGACATGCTCTTCCGGGGCAATGTCGATGAAACCGACATCGGCCGCCTGCACGCCGGCATGCCCGTCGTGCTGACCATCGGTGCCATGCAGGGTACCGTCCTCCAAGCCACGCTGGAGTACATTTCGCCCAAAGCCGCCGATGTGAACGGGATCATCATGTTCGAGGTGAAGGCCGCCGCCAAGATCCCGGAATCGGTCTTCGTCCGTGCAGGTTACAGCGCCAATGCCAGCATCGTGACCGACAGCCGCGAAGGTGTTCTCACACTGCCCGAAAGCACCATCCAGTTCGAAGAGGGCAAGCCCTGCGTCTATATCCTCACCAGTCCTGAGGAGAGCCCCGAACAAACCTTCGAGAAACGGGACGTAACGCTCGGTCTGTCGGACGGCGTGAACATCGAAATCGTATCCGGCGTCACCGAAACGGACAAAGTCCGCAACCTCCAACAACAGTCCATCTAAATCCCTGCCACCATGAAATTCGGAACTCTTTTCATCGCACTGCTGCTCGCGGGCAGCACGGCGCAGGCCCAAATTCCGACTCCGACATCCGAAGCAGGCCCTTGGAGCCTGGATGACTGCATCCGATACGCCCACGAACATAACATACAGATCCAGCAACAGGCGCTGCAAGTCGAACAGCGCTCCGTCGAACTCAACACCTCGCGCCACAGCCGCCTGCCCGACCTCGGTGCCAACCTCGGTACGAACTTCAGCTTCGGACGAAGCCTCATCAGCAACAACACCTACGCCGACAACAACCAGGTGTCGGGTTCGCTCGGTGTTTCGGCCTCGCTGCCGGTCTTCATGGGCGGACGCATCAACCACGAAATCGCAGCGGGCAAGCTGAGCCTGAAAGCCGCGGCCCAGGACCTGGACCGGATTCGTGAAGACGTATCGGTCAATATTATGTCGTATTACCTCGACGTGCTGGTCGCAAAGGAGTTGGTTGACGTCGCAGAGCAAGCGCTCGCCTTGAGCACACAACAGGTGGAACGCAGCCGGGAACAGGTACGAACGGGCAAAGTCGCCGAGTCGGTGCTTTACGAAAACGAAGCCCTGCTGGCGGCCGACGAATACAAACTAACCCAAAGCCGCAACGACCTCTCACTCTCCCTGCTGGCCCTGAGCCAGGCCCTGAACCGGACGAGTGCCGAAGGATTCGACATAGTCGCCCCGACTTTCGACAGCCTCACCGTGGAGTCGATGCGTCACCTGCGTAACCCGGCCGAAGTGCTCTCCTACGCCCTGGACAACCGTCCCCGCATACAGGCCGAGCGCTTCCGCCTCGAGCAGGCTCTCCGGGCGGTGCGGATGTCCCGTGCGGCTTACTACCCCCAGATCACGCTGACAGGAGGATACGGCACCAACGTCTATCACTCGTTCGCTACGGGTGCGGTAAATCCCGCTTTCGGACGCCAGTTCCGCAACAACAGCACCGAATACGTAGGGGTGGCGATCAACATCCCCATCTTCAACCGCATGGCGACCCGCAACAGCGTGCGAACGGCCAAACTGGGCGTACGGAGCCAGCAGCTCGTCCTGACCGAAGCCGAGCAGACCCTGCAAAAAGAGATCGAAACGGCCTACTACCAGGCCGATGCCGCCCTGTTGAAATACCGTTCGGCGGAAAAAGCGCTCAATTCCGCACAGGTCGCCTTCAGGTACGAAGCCGAGAAATACGCTGCGGGCCGCTCGACGACCTTCGACTACAACGACGCCAAGACCCGCATGCAGAAGGCCGAATCCGACCAGATCCAGGCCAAATACGAATTCATATTCCGCACCAAGATCCTCGATTTCTACGCGGGTTTCCCCCTGACGCTTTAAGCGCGGTAAACGGAACCCGAAGACTCCGACCGCAAGCAGTACAAGAGAGAAGCTCCCGGAAACGCAAATCGTTTCCGGGAGCTTCTCTTGTCGATGTAGATTCTCTCTCTGCAGATGTTTCCGGGCAACTCTTCTCCTGTCCCAAGCGGAAAAGAGAGGCAATCCGGCGGATTCGTTCCGCAGCCTTACTCCGCGATCGAAAGATCGGCGAAGGAGAAAACTTCGGTCGAAACCTCGCCCAGCGGACCGCTCTTGGCATTGACCCCCACCTGTACTTTGACGAAGTCGATGTACTTCAGTTCGACAGGCGTTCCGTCGGGCTGCATGGCATTGGCGATTCGGAATCCGTTGCTCTGTCCCTTTCCGTCCATTGCATCGCCGCCCGCAAGACAGTCGCTTCCGTAATTGTCGGCATAACCCCACTCGTAAGGGCGGTTGATCCAAAACCCTCTGTCATCGACCATATTCCGAGATTCGAGCAGCGTACCGCGCAACGTATAAGTATCGGCGGCCCAAGCCGGATAATAGAAATCCTGGTCGTGAAACTCACCCCTGTATTCGACCGTGCCGCTGCGACCTTCCGAATCGGTCCACTGCACGTCCATCCCCCTTCCGGCAGGGCGGTAATAAGTCACGGCATAACCGGAAACAGTCCCTTCCTTACCCGTTTCGCTGCCCCGCAACTCGTACCACTCGTCATCGGGCTCACCGTTGCCGTTCACGTCCTGCATGACCCACACCACGCCCGGCTCCGAGCTGGTGTCGAATGCATTCCCCTCAATGGAAAAATCATAGCCGCTTTCCATTCGGGCGATACTGTGGTCGAACCCGACGATCAGATAACCGCCGAATCCCCCGAGCGAAACATAACTCCGCGCCTCCAGCCTCCCGGCTGCATAAGCCACGGCATCTTCATGGGTACGCTCGTTGCCCGTATATCCGGCTTCGGTCTTTTCGCCGACCAACTGCCAGGGAGCGGGCAGAAATTCGTAAACCGCATGCTGGAAACGACTGCTCGCCACACTCGCCGGGCGTCGGCGCTGCTCCTCGTCCGCAAAGGCATGAACGACGATCTCGGCAGACAGCGTAGCAACCCCTCGGACGATGTTTCGCGTAAGACGCTCGGAAGCATCGCCGCCTTCGGTCACATCGACCCGAACGGTATAGTCGCCCGGCCCGTCGGGTGTAAACTTAAACACGGCACCCGTTTCGGCTACGACCGGTTCCCCATCAACCGACCAGACGAACTGCGGATCGGCGATATAAGCCAGCGACGGCGCAAGATAGACCGCACGGCCGACGAACGTGCTCCGATCGGTCGTTTTGCAGTAATGAGAGAGCTTTTCGAAGCGGACCTCCGAAGGCATCTTCTCCACGACCTCCACGACAAATTCCTTGAAGGAGGTTCCGTCGTCGTTCGATGCCTCGATACGGATCGGGTAGCTCCCCACCGCCTCTTCCCGGAAGGTATAGCTCATCTGCGTAGAAACGACCTCGCCGGCACAGAGCCATCGGCAGCGGAAGTCCTCCTGGTCCGAATGCTGAATATCGGGAGTGAAGGTATATTCGACACCCGGCAGAACCTTGAGCCCCTCGGCAGGCAGTGCAAGCGAAATGACGGGCGGAGTAAGCTCCAGCACATCCACCCGCAGCTCCGCTTCGGCTTTTCCGGCAGCCGTTTCGACACGGAACGTGATATACACTTCCCCCAGTTCGGTAAAGACGGCCGTATAGGTCGGTTCGGAACCTGCCAGCTTGCCATCGACGATCCATGAGTAAGTAGCTCCCTCGGCATACTCCACCGTCGGAGCGATGGTCAGCTCCCGGCCCATCTTGACGGTATAAACCCCCGACTCGCTGTCGAGCGTAATGACGGGAGCATGATCCCGGTCGTCCAAAATCACTTCGTCCTTGTTGCAGGCGGTCGTCAGCAGCGCCGCAAACACCGCCCAAAACGGGAAATATCTTTTCGAAAAAAACCACATAGCACGTTACATATATTCGCGTTTACGGCACGCGGCAGAGCGGAAACCCGCCCTGCCGACGCACACAAAAACGATTTATCTTCAAAAGTCGTCGCCTCCGCCCGGTGCAGTCCGTCACGGACTTTTCCGCAAGTCGGAAACGATCGCCGAAATCGGTCCGGAAACTCTCCGGAAAAACATTACAGCTCGATCGTAATGTCATCCAGAGCATAATAGGCCGGCATCGAGAAGCCATAGCCGTTATCGGGGCCGCCCGTCATATTGAAACGAACCTTCGCCACCTTGCCCAGCGAAGAGAGGTCCCATTTGGTCCACTCCTTAATCAGCTTGTCCTTCGATGCGAAAGTCATCGTCACGGTGCCGGTCTCCTTACCTGCGGCATCGTAGCCCGTAGCATGAATCAGTACATCCTGGCCCTCTTCAAGCGCAGGTGCGAGAGCATTGCCCTTGGCTGCCACACTCAGGAAATAACAGGTCGAATTGATATAGCAGCTCTGGATCGTACGCGCCACACCATCGGCGAAAGCGAAAATAGGACGGCTGTCGCCATAGTCGGGATGCGCCTCGTCGTAGTTACCGTAACCGATAAGGAAATTATCCGATCCGTCGTGGCCGCCGCCCGTAGTAGCATCCTCGTTCCGGGCATTGTATAGGTAAAGGTCAAGCTCGTAGGTGTTGAACTTCTCGATATCCTTGGAGTTGTAGGACGATACCATAAACGGGTATCCCCAACCTTCGGGACAGGGCGAAGTCAGCTGCGTGGTCTGATCGGTCCAGGTGTACGCCTTATCTTCGTAAACTACGGACATCGCCTTACCGCCGTTATAGTTCGCCACCACCAGCGGCGACCAGTCGTCGCCCTCGAAAGTGATCGTATAGGTCTGGGGTCCTTCGTCCGGCCCGTCGTCGTCCTTCGAACATCCGACGAAAGTTACCGCAGCCGCAGCCAGCAAAGCCAAAAATACTCTTTTTTTCATAATCTTTTATTATTTAATAAATTGTATGTTTCCTCCTGTACGAAAGATCGCCGCAAAGCATACGCTTCGGGGACTCATGGCAACACCGGGTCCGGAAAAATCGACTGAATGGGGAAATCGAGCAAACAGAGCAACCGACATTCGTGATTCCATCCCGTGACCCGCAGGTGTAAAATCTTCGTGCAAAGGCAGGTCTTCTGACTCATCCCGTCCGTCGCGCCTTCCCGGCTTCATGGCCAGTGGCAAAAGAGAGCGATCGAACTATTCCCCGAAAGGAAACAGGACTTACAGCAGCGAGCACTGTTCCGGATTCGCACCGGATTCCCTATTACTCCGCACGCTTCGAAAAAACATACGGATACCTTTTGATGTTGCAAAGTTACTACAAAAAAGTGAAATGCGGAAAGATATAGTGATAGAATTGAGT
>ENA-OURV01002852-OURV01002852.1-human-gut-metagenome-genome-assembly--contig:-NODE-2852-length-11454-cov-2.783051_pt1 | contig 11454 bp, 12 predicted proteins | sample MGYA00242141_ERZ509072 | MGnify/ENA primary metagenome ERZ509072 (study PRJEB26280, sample SAMEA2338763) | human gut metagenome | biome: human gut; feature: human-associated habitat; material: faeces... | reverse complement strand
CAGCGGCTGGGTGGACAACGACATGATGTACGAGGACGTCAGGTACTTCAACCGGGCATACGGATTTGCAAAGCCGTATATCGTCCGCGGGAACCACGACATGGAGGGCAAAGAGTTCGAACTCTCGGAAACCGGTTTCATAGCCCCGGAGGACGACGTCCTGCGCGAGATTTTCCCGCTGTCACACCGCGATTCCGACAGAAAGCCCGACACGACCTACTATACGCTCTCCCGCGAAAAGACAAAGACCGTCTTTATCGTCATAGACACAAACGAGATTCACGAGCGCATCGTGAACCCCGACGGAAGCTGGGGAAGCTATGTCTGCCCGTCGGAGGAACAGATTAAATGGTTCGCCTCCGCCCTTCTTGCAATACCGGCGCACCGTTCGGCAATAGTCGTCGGTCATACTCCCGTCTATAAGGAGCTTGCATGGTCATATGACGGCTCGTATGTTTTCGGAGAGATGATCGAGGCATATAACCGCCGGGAAAAGTTCACCGCCGCCGGAACCGGGTTCGATTTCTCCTCCGCACGCGGCAGAGTCATAATGACCCTCTGCGGTCACGGACACGTTGACGATTTCTTCGTAACCCCGACGGGAAACCTTGCCTATGAAATAACCTGCGACGCAAACATCGACAACGGCGGCGGGATCTATCCGCGCATTTCCGGAACCCCGTCGGAGTCGGCAGTCGATGCGGTCATCATCGATCCCCCCACGGGAAGGATATCCACCGTCCGCTACGGCGCGGGGATCGACAGGGAGTTTGTCATCAGAAACTGACCGGACACGAAAATACCCCCTCACGAAAGGAACATATCATGATAAGAACCCTCGCCCCCTCTGACAGAGAGCTTTATAAAACCCTCATCAGCGAATTCTACTCCTCCCCGGCGGTGCTTCACAGCATTCCGGAGAGCCATATCGACAAAACCTTTGACGAGCTTATGCGCTCCGACTGCTATGCCGAGTGCTTCATAATCGAATGTGATGGCGAACCGGCAGGCTATGCGCTCATCGCAAAGAGCTTCTCTCAGGAAGCCGGCGGGCTTACCGTCTGGCTTGACGAGTTCTATGTCAGGGAAAAATACCGCGGGAAGGGGCTCGGAAAGAGCTTTCTCGACTTCTTTCTCGAAATTTACTCCGGCAAAGCCGCGCGCCTGCGTCTTGAGACCGAGCCGGACAACAAAAGAGCTGCCGCGCTCTACGCCTCATACGGCTTCACCCCGCTCGACTACCGCCAGATGGTTGTTGAGTACGGCGACTGACAAACGGTTAAGCGCGAAACAAACGACAAAAATCCGCCGTCCCACGGGAATTCCGCAGGACGGCGGTTCTTCATTTTTCCTTGTAATAGAGCATACAGTGACAGTAGCCCTCGAAATCGGGATCGGCTATCTGGCTGCGGAATTCAAGACAGGGGCATTTTATGTCCTCGCTTTTTCCCACACGGCAGGGGCAGTAGCCGCCTTTGGCTTTAAGACCCTCCTTCACCGTCCGGACGATCTCCTCGTTCTCATTCAGTCTGACCTTCATACGCCGCGCACCGTCAGATAAGCCCGTCAAGCACGGCACGAAGCCCGTCGGCATCAAGATACCCCACCGACTTCTTTATAATTTTGCCGTTCTTCATGAAAACAAGCGTCGGGATGGACACTATTCCGAACATCTGCGCAAGACCGGCTTCCTCGTCAACGTTCACCTTGCCGAAGGCGACCTCCGGGTACTCCGTCCCGATCTCCTCAAGCACCGGCGCAAGCATACGGCACGGTCCGCACCATTCAGCCCAGAAATCAAGGACAACAAGTCTGTCCTTTTTCCCGGTGAATTCTTTGAAATTACTCTCGTTTACTTCCATTGCTGTTTTTCCCTTTCAACTCCTTGACTTTGTCTCTATCTTATAGTATAATATTTGATGAGACATTGATTTATTTGCCCGAAAAGGCAAATAATCTGAAAACAATTTCTGAACACTCCCTGATTTGCGGTGAAAGGAACAACTATGAACACAGAAAACAGGGTACCCGATTACGATTACTCCGCCGATTGCAAGATACTGTCTGCAATGCTCTGCACAATGCTGACCCCTGCCGCTTACGGTGCCTTTGCGGGTTATTTTCTCGGAGCAATGAAATACGTATGGATATTCGGCGCGGCTGTACTTGCCTCAGCACTCTTTCTTTGCGGTCAGGCAGTACAGACAGCGGGCGCAAAGCTGCTGAAATTCGATAAACCGAAATTCGACCCCGACAAAACCGCCGGGGGATATATAAAGCTCGGCAAAACCGTTTTTTCCCTGCTCTTCTCCCTCGCAATGGCGGGGCTCTGCTTCGGTATCGCTCATGCGGTGCGTCAGAACTACATAAACTCCGTCACCCACGAAACCACAGAATTCGCAAAGGGCTTTGTTTACGAAAGCATTGCCGCGGTTTTCGGATTTGTCGCATCATACCTGCCGTCCCTCCTCTGGTTCATACCGGACGATATCCTGTATGCCCCGTATAATTCCGTCGGATACCTCCTGATACCTATCGGAATGCTGATAATCCCGCCGGTATTCATGGGCGTTCCGATGTGGCTCACCATCGTTTATCTCGCTGTCTATCTCGCCCTTTTCCTGGCAAGAGCCGCGAAAATCAAAATCTACCGCCGCACCGTCGCCCGCATAAAGCGCGACAACGCCGCAAATTCCCATAAATCCCGCTTCGACTGACTAACATGACCGGCTCCCTTCACCTCCATGTGAAGAGAGCCGGTTTTTAATTATCTTTTTGACAAAAGTTCTTGGAGTTCTCAGAACCTTCTTTCAAGAAGGTTCTGAGCGGGTGCGGGCAGCGCCCGCGTCTGCTCACGTCCCCTGTCTTATCTCAACCACTCCGTCGGCAATCCCAAAAGGTATACCGGAAATGATCGTTCCCGCGGGATGCTCACCGAAAATCCGGCACTCGACAAAATTCCCGGTGTGACCGACAGTGCAGCCTCCGGACGACGTTTCGGCAAGAATTTCAACCGGCTTCCCGGAGCTTATCATCCCGGAAAGGATGCGGCTTTTCTCCCCGGCGGCAATTGCTTCAAGACGGTGAAGCCTCTCGTTCTTGACTTTTTCCGGAATCTGTCCGTCCATCTCCGCCGCCTCGGTGCCGGGACGCTTTGAGTAGGTGAAAATATGCAGATGCAGGAATCCGACGCGCTTCACAAACCGGCAGGTCTTTTCAAAATCCTCTTCCGTCTCACCGGGAAAACCGACGATAACGTCGGCGGAAAAATTAACATCGGGCATTTTTTCGCGGATGTACGCAATGCTGCGCTCCATTGCCGCCGTATTGTATTTTCTCCGCATAAGCGCAAGAATCCTGTCGGAGCCGTTCTGAACCGATATGTGAAAATGATGACAGAGCGACCGCACCCCGGCGATTTCGTCAATGAAACCCGGCTTCAGGAACGACGGCTCAAGCGAACCCATCCTGATGCGCTCTATTCCGGGTATCGCGTCTATCTTCCGTATAAGCCCGGACAGCCCGGAGCCGTAGCCGGCAGTCTCGATCCCGGTCAGAACCACCTCGTGACAGCCGTTTGCGGCAATGACCTTAACCTCGTCAAGAATCTCACCCTCATCGCGCTTCACAATACCTCCGCGGAGCGACGGAATGACGCAGTAGCTGCATCTTCCGTTGCACCCGTCCTCGATCTTGACATAAGCCCGCGCCCGCTCAAAGCTGACGGCAGAGGTCTTTGTAAGCTCCCCCTCCGGAGGAACAATGTCAAGGACGCACGTCTCCGGTCTCCCGCTCTTGAAAAACATCACAGCGGCGCGGAGTATCTCGGCACGGTTCCTCGTCCCGCAGACAAACGAAACACCCGGAATCGCGGCAAACGCTCCTCCGTCAAGCTGTGACGCGCACCCCATCACCCCGACAAATGCGTCGGGATTGTTTTTTATCGCCCGTCTCACCATCTGACGCGACTTTCTGACGCTCTCCTCGGTCACGGCGCAGGTGTTGATTATGTAAATGTCGCACTTCCCGCCGAAATCGCCTCTTTCAAAACCTATCCTGAAAAGCTCCTCGGCAAGCGCCTCCGTCTCATACTGATTGACCCTGCATCCGAGAGTCAGAAATCCCGCTTTCATCTCTTGTACGTACCTTTTCTCCGACCTTGTCGGAATGCTCCTGTAATTTTTGACAATTTGCGGGAGACAAAGCAGCTGCCATGCCTCCCGCAACGGTTATACCGTTATTTTCCGGCGGTTCAGGGCATCAGAAAGCCCACTCTCCGTCCTTGAATATCTGAACCCTCTCGCCGTTCTTCTTAACGCCGACGATCGAGGTGTCTGCGGTGCCTATCATGAAGTCCTCGTGGATAACGGAGTCGTTGATCCCCTTCTCCTTTGTCTCCTCAAGGCTGTATTTTTCGTAGTCGCGCAGGCAGTTTGAGAATCCGCGTCCCAGCGCAAGGTGGCAGGCGGCGTTCTCGTCAAACAGCGTGTTGAAGAAGAGAATTCCGGTCTCTCTTATCGGCGAGGTGTACGGAACAAGCGCAACCTCTCCGAGGAACGATGCGCCCTCGTCCATTGCGATCATCTGACGGAGTATTTCGGTCTGACGTTCGTCTCCCGCTTCAACCGAAACCGCCCTGCCGTTCTCGAACTTCACGCAGAAATGCTCAATAAGCTGTCCGCGGTAGGAGAAGGGCTTTGAGGAGTAAACGGTTCCCTCGGCAGAGCCTTTTTTCGGGGAAACAAACACCTCTTCGCTCGGGATGTTCGGGTTGAACACAATGCCGCTTCCCATAGCCGCCTCGGCGCCGCCCATAAACAGCGCGTCGGGAATAAGACCGATCTTCACGTCAGTCCCGTTCGACGACTTTATCTCAAGCGACTCAAGCCCGAGGGAGTTGAGGTACCCGCAGCGCTTCGACAGGTCGGCGTTATGCCCGTCCCATGCGCGTACCGGGTCGTCTCCGTCGGCGCGGGAAGCCTTGAGAATGACCTCCCAGAGATGCTCGATAGCTCTTGCGGGACGCTCTTCCGGAAAGACCTTCTTTGCCCATGCCTTGCCCGGAACGGCGGCGATGACCCACTGATACTTGTTTTCCATTCTGTCGCGGATCGGCTTGATTATCTTCATCCGCGCCTGCATTGCCTTTGCATATTTGCTCTGATTGATGCCGGCAAGCCCGTCGGGGTCGGAGGATTCAAGGTAGATCACAGCCGGAAGCCTGTCCGCTCTGTACTCCCACTTTTCGACCTCCCACTTTTCAAGCCTTGAAAGCACCGTCTGAGAGCGCTTCTGTATGTTCAGCTTTTCAAGCGGCTGGTATGACCATTCGACAGAGACCTTCGCAGCTCCTGCACGGTATGCCTCCTCAACGACCATGCGGACGAACTCCGGCTGGTCAAGGTCGGCAAAGACCATGACATCCTGACCCCTGACAATGTTTGCGCCCTTTTTCACTATAAGCGCGGCATATTTTCTGAGAACTGTTTTTTTCATTTCTTTCCCCTTTTTCCGAATAACCGATTTTATATCTATTGCCCGACTTCGGGAACCTGCACGCACCGCGTGTACCGAAATATAATTATAACCGTATTTCCGGGGTTTGTCAAGATTAATTCCGGAACGCCGGGGTATAAACGGCTGACCTCAGATCAGCACGTTTTCGCCTTTTTTCAGTCAGTATGCTCTCCCGTTCACAACAATCTCCCGCGGTTCGGGCGATGTTATGATAAGCCCGGTTATCTCCGAATTACGGGCTTTCGCCGAAACCGTCAGCCCGCCGCGCGACCGCAGCTTGTCAAACGAAACGGTGCGGTTTCTCCATTCCTCCGGTATCGCAGGGAACAGCTCGATACACCCGTTATGGTCCTGCAGCAGCATTTCGTGAAGCGCATCGCAGAAGCCGAACAGCCCCTCCAGTGTAAACGGACGGTAATGGAACTGCGTGTAACCGTAATGCCTGAAATCGCCGTTCAGGTGGAACCCGTTTTCACCGACAAACCCGACGCAGAACTGACGCAGTCTTTCGTATGCCGCATTCCCGTGCTTTGCCATTGCATAGATCTGCGCTGACATCGCAAAGGAGAATCCCGTCCACAACCCGGTTCCGAGTCTCTCAAGATCGCTTATCGTCTGCTCATATATCTGCCTGTGCTCATCGGTATCATAATTTATCAGGTGAAGCGGGTACATACACATAAGATGCGAAAAATGCCTGTGCGTTTCGTTCAGCCTCTGCGTTCTGTCCAGCATAACCACACCGTCCCCGTCAACAGCAATTCCGTCGAGCTTTGAGAGGATCAGCTCATACTGCTCCGCGCTTTCACCGAGGATTTCCGCATATCCGGCAAGAGTTCCGAACAGATACCGTATCAGCGCAAGGTCGAAATTTGAATTCGGCTGAAGATATGACCTCCTTGTGTCGTCAAATATCTCCGGCGACGACGAAAGAGGAAGAAACAGCCGCCCGTCCTTTTCCTCCATTATCCCGGAAATCGCCTTCCCGACACCGCGGAAAAACGGATACTTCGCATAATGTTGCTTTACGCGTCTGACAACATAGTCTCATTCCGCCGCTCGGCAGACAAAAAACACGCGGCACCCCTCCCGATTCCGGAAAAGCACCGCGTATTTTCCATATTGATTTTTCAGTGACCGCTGCCGTTGAGGTTTCCGCCGTTCCCGTTGTCGGGGACCTGAACGTCGGCTGTTGCGTCCCCGCCGTCGGTCGCCTCTGCCGGAGGATGGTTGATGTTGTCGCCAGTCGTGCCGCCCCCGACGTTTCCGCCGTCAACACAGCCGGCAAACATCGACATCACCGCCGCCGCAATAACCGCCGCGGCAAGCTTTTTAATTATCATGCGTTTTTCGCCTTTCGGTGAGATTTCGGGTGTTGCCCGGAATCAGTATTCCCTCATCCGCCGCAATTATTATCGGCAAAAATTCACACCGGAAAAGAACTCACCCCTTCACGCAAAAGCACCCGAACATCCTTGCAAGCAGTCCCCCGAAGCCGATCCGCGCCACGTTCTCCGCCGCCATGATATCAACACTGCCGATAACGGTGTCTCCGGCTTTGTAATCGATGGTGCCGACAACATCCCCGGCTTTCACCGGAGCGTCAATGCTTTCGGGAAGCTTGACGACCTCCTCTATCCCGTTCGCGGCTTCTCCTTTTTCAAGAACCGTGCCGAACTCACCGTGTGTCAGCTTCACATTGTCCGAAACACCGCCGAGAACCTTCATTCCGCCGGAATCGCCCGCCTCGCGGAAAACGTAGCGGTAATTGGCAAACCCGTAGTCAAGCAGTCTCTTTGCCGTCACATTCCGGCTGTCGCGGTTCGGAGCGCCCATTATGACCGCAATAAGCTGCATCCCGTCGCGTTTTGCCGCCGCGCTGATACAGAATCCCGCCTGATGAGTAGAGCCGGTTTTAAGCCCGTTTGCACCGCTGTAAAAGCGTATCAGCCGGTTGGTGTTCGTCAGCCCGAACGCTCCGTTCCGTATCGTGTCCATCCATATCGTCGTGTAGTTCAGAATGAACTCATGCTTCATCAGCTCCCGCGACATTATCGCGATGTCACGAGCAGTCGTTTTGTGGTCAACGGTGCTGTCGTCAAGCCCGGTCGGATTCTCGAAAACGGTATTCTCCATTCCAAGCTCCTTCGCGCGCTGATTCATGCGTATGACGAATTCCTCAACGCTCCCCGCCGCCTGCTCGGCAAGCGCGGTCGCCGCATCGTTCGCAGAGGCAATTATCACCGATTTCAGAAGATCCTCCACGCTCATTTCCTCGCCCGCCTTCAGATAGACCTGAGAACCGCCCATGTGTGAGGCATTGTCGCTGACCTGAACGGTATCGGTCAGCTTCATCGTCCCCCTGTCAATCTCCTCGGCGATAAGCAGGAGCGTCATCACCTTCGTGACCGATGCAGGCGGAAGACGGACATCGGCTTCATGCTCATAAAGCACCCTCCCCGTCGCCGCCTCAATAAGAATAACGCTCTTCGCCTCGCCGTAAAGCGCGGTGCTGTCAGCCGCTGACCGTCCGGCATTATTTTCCGCGGATATTCCGGTCGGCAGGAGAAACAGCAGCACCGCGGCAAGCAGAACCGAAACAAATGTTGCTTTTCTTTTCATTTCAGTATCCCCTTTTTATCAGATTCTATCCGGATTATATTCGCCCGCGCGCAAAGATATGACCGGCGGCAAAATGTTAACAATATGTAAATCCAGCGCCGCCTTCATTGACAACCGCCCGGTTTTTTCATACAATAAAGGTGTTCCGGACGGCAGTCCGATAAATTTTGCCGCATATTCCGGAACCAGTCCGCATATACGGAATAAATAAAGAAAGGCAGAAAAACGCGTGAACAACTCGGCAAAAAGGGTGCTCGATATCCTCGGGCTGATAGCCTCCTCCGAAACGCCGCTCACCGCAAGCGAGATAGGGAAAGAGCTTTCGATACCGAAAAGCAGTGTTTTCGATATCGTGAACATCCTCTCCGAGCGGGGCTACATCACAACAGTCTCACCGTACGGAAAAGCCTACCGCATCGGAATCTCAGCCTATCGCACAGGAATGGCATTTGTCCGGCGCGACGGTCTTTTCAATTCGGCTCATCCGATCCTGCGTAACCTCTCCGACGCGACCGGAGAGACCTGCTATCTTGCCGTTGAGGCTGACGGAAAGATAGTCTACCTTGACAAAGCCGAAAGCAGTGCGCCGATACGCTCAAGCCTGAACGTCGGCTCCCAGAACGGTATGCACTGCACCGGGCTCGGAAAAGCACTCCTTGCGGCATATCCGGAGGAGCGCGCAATTGCCGCAATAGGCAAAAATCCGGAAAGGCACACCGAAAACACACTCTGTGACCTGCCGTCAATCATGGCGGAGCTTGAAAAGACAAGAGAGCGCGGCTATGCGATCGACAACGGCGAGGACAACACATTTCTCCGCTGTGTCGCCGCCCCGGTACGCGACGCAGACGGAAACGCCGTCGCCGCAATAAGCGTTACAATGCTCGAAAGCAATTTCCGCAGGGAACACGTAACCGACGTTATCCGGAAGCTTACCGAAGCCGCACTTGCCATATCTCACATAAACGGCTATATCGGGAACAATCTGTACTGACAAATAATAAATACAGGAGAATATCATGAAAAACGAGATCACCGCAAAAATCAAAGAGGAAAAAATCATCGCCATAATCCGTCACCTCGGCGCAAAAGATGCGGAGGCACTCTGCTGGGCACTTTATAAAGGCGGGATACGGCTCACCGAGATAACCTTCGACCCTACAGGCACCATCCCGGCAGAAGAGACCGCAAAGACGATATCCGTCCTGCGCGATAAATTCGCCGGAAAAATGCTTATCGGCGCGGGAACCGTCCTCGACATGGATTACGCGCGAATCGCCATAGGTGCCGGAGCGGAGTTCATCATCTCCCCGAACACCGATCCGGACGTGATACGCTATACAAAAGAGTGCGGAAGGGTGTCGATTCCCGGCGCAATGACCCCGACAGAGGTCGTTTCCGCATACCGCGCCGGTGCCGACTTTGTCAAGGTATTCCCCTCAGATACCCTCGGGCTGAAGTTCATAAAGGCTCTGCGCGCACCGCTCCCGCACATCCCGCTCATACCCACCGGAGGAATAAACACCGGAAACATCGCCGATTTTCTCTCGGCAGGTGCTGCGGCTGTCGGGATCGGCTCGAACCTTTCAAGAAACGACCTTGTGAAGGCGGGAAGGCTTGACGAAATCACCGCGCTTGCGGAAGAATACCTCCGTGCGGCAAACGGAGGCGCGGCAAAATGCTGATAACCGACCCTTCCCTGCTTGAAAAATACAGTACCGCAAACCGCAGATGGCAGGGAATCCCCGGAATTGAAGTAACCCCGAAGGGTCGGATGTTCTGCACCTTTTACAGCGGCATGGACACCGAAACAATGGGCAACTATGCGGTGCTTATAAAGAGCGACGACGGCGGAAACAGCTGGAGCGAACCGATAGCCGCCGTCGATGTCGGAGAATCCGCGCGGGCATTCGACCCGTGCCTGTGGATATCCCCGGACGGAAAGCTGCGCTTCTTCTGGGGTGTCATGCCAGACACACACATAGAATATGCCGTCTGCGCCGACCCGGATGCCGATATCCTCTCATGGAGCGGAACAGGAACCATTCCCGGAGAGGTCATGCTGAACAAGCCGACCGTGCTTGCCGACGGGACATGGATATTCCCCTGCGCCGTCTGGAAATACGGACTTTTCCCGGAATGCCCCGGAGAGAAGGGCAAAAAAACCGCATCCCTCTGCGTCGCCAGCCACGACATGGGAAAGACATATGAGGTGCTCGGAGCAGCCGATGCCGAGAACAAACAGTTCGACGAGCATATGTTCCTTCAGAAAAAGAACGGCGATATTTCGGTATTCATACGCACATTCTACGGTATTGCCGAATGCACCTCCTCCGACGGAGGCAGGACATGGAGCCGTGACACCGACAGCCGCCTCGGCGGTCCCTGCTCAAGATTCTTTATAAGACGTCTGCCCTCCGGCAATATCCTGCTTGTCAACCACTACAAATACCGCGGCAGAAATAACCTGACCGCCATGATATCCCGCGACGACGGCGCGACCTACGAGGGCTTTCTGCGGCTCGACGGACGCCCCGAGGTCTCCTATCCCGACGCCGCCTTCCATGACGGAAAGATATATATCGTCTACGACGATGAGCGCGGCGACCAGCCCGACAAAGCAGGCGGCCATGCAGAGAATGATGGATGTGGGCGACATGAGACGATTCCTCCTCAAAAATAATGAGCTTCCGCCGCGGGCATTCATTATCCCGCGCGGAGCGTGGCAGCTTGGAGAGGGCACAGATGACCCCCCTCCCCTTACGGCAGGAGCCACGCAGAAAAGAGGTCTCATGTCTCTTCTGGAGTGGCGAGCGGAATGCTAAAGCCATACTGCAAACCGGGGTTTTTCGTCCGCCGGGCAACTTCCCGTCCCGACGGCACTGCGCGCCCGTTGGGCGCAAACACATGACTTCCTACTCTGCCAGAGCGTATTTTTGTGTAAAAATACACATATAGAATAGCAAACTCTCCGCCCATCGTCAAGCAATTTCACACGGGAAAGCGCGGTTTTTCCGCGAATTTTCTTTTTTAAGGCGAGGGCGCGTTTATTTCTTACAAAACACGCGGGCGCGGCGCGGCTTTTTTCTTGACAGCGCGGCGCTTTTTTTGCTATCCTACAAAATAGGACGACAAATGGGCCGGCCCGCGCGCCGCCCGTCTGCACAACATTTCCGGTCATCATTAAAGAGGAGGAACTTTCATCATGATCAAGGAAACCATGGCTTACCTGTCCCAGTACGATCCCGAGGTCGGCGCGACCATTGAGAACGAGTATCACCGCGAGCAGCGCAACATCGAGCTGATCGCCTCGGA
>ENA-OURV01002851-OURV01002851.1-human-gut-metagenome-genome-assembly--contig:-NODE-2851-length-11460-cov-18.972381_pt1 | contig 11460 bp, 7 predicted proteins | sample MGYA00242141_ERZ509072 | MGnify/ENA primary metagenome ERZ509072 (study PRJEB26280, sample SAMEA2338763) | human gut metagenome | biome: human gut; feature: human-associated habitat; material: faeces... | reverse complement strand
AATACATATAAGCACGTGCAAAATGGGCTTCACCAGTCATACGATCCGCATCTGCAACAGAAATTGTTCCAGCTTCTTTGGCTTTTTCTACATTTTGCATAAAAATATTCACCTGACGAATATCTCCATAGGGCCAATAATTGAATCCTTCGTAACCTATATCCACTCCTCCGTCACTACGGGTAGCTTCGTCGGTAAGAAATGCTAAATTAGTAGTTTCATTCACACCATCATAACCGCGTTGATTAAAACCAGCATTCGGACGATAATTAAAATCTTCCATAGGAATCATGGTATATATGTTTGCCAATAGTGCCTTTACACCACCTTCTGTCTCCAATAACTGATCGGGAGACACTTTATCCAGCGGTTCAAGTTCCAAGAAGGCATTACAACCGGACAATCCCATCAATGCACATAACGAGAATATCGATAAAATATTTTTTTTCATGGTATTTCAGAATTAAAAGTTTATGTTTAACCCAAAGTTATAAGTTCTCATCAACGGATATGCCAAGTTGGCTCCCCAATCCCTTTCCTCACGTTCGGGATCAGCATCCTTCAAAGCCTTGTTACAGAACGTAAGCAGATTTGAACCATTGACAAAGATACGGGCACTGTTCAACCCGATTCTTTTCATAAATGATTTTGGCAGATTGTAACCGATCTCCATACTCTTCAAACGGAGATAAGTAGCTTGCGGAAGCCAAACGGAAATACCATAATTCCATCTGCTACCATTATCCGAAGTATTGGAGAAATTGTGGCGTAATGCCGGATAATAACCGGCTACCCATTGTGTGGCAGGATTATACGGATCATCTGTTATATTTGCAGGATGCCAACGATCTACATACTTCGCAATTAAATAAGATTTATTTGTCTTGCCACCATATCCCCAAACATCATCATTGGCATATCCGATGGAGTAACCGGAAGCTCCTTGAAACAGCATATTGAGATCAAAATTCTTATAAGAAGCCGCCAAAGTCAACCCATACTGGATAGGAGGATTTGCACCGGTTGCCCAAAACTCCGGAACACGGTCACTGCTGTTAATCCTGCCATCACCATTCAAGTCAAGCAATCTGTAACTACCCGGAAGCATCTTAGAGTTACCCAAGTTTCCACCAATCAAAGGAGCCGTTTCATACTGTTCCAAAGAAGTATATTGGCCATCGTATTTATACAACCACATCACATTACTGTTACGGTTTTCCTTTCCATTCAGCCATCTATCCATAGAACTGGTATATTCGGCATGTTCCACATGCAGACTTCTTTCACGTGCATACGTAAAATTAGCACTTACTGAATATGAGAAGTCCTTACCGATTTGTCCTCTGTGTCCCAATTCAATCTCAAAACCCCGGTTCCGGTTAGAATTCAGATTTTCCTTCGGGAAACTTGCACCAAATGTATCAGGAGCAGATTGTGCACGGTCAGCCAAAATGCCTTCATTCTTACGATTGAACCACTCGATAGTACCACTCAACTTACCGTTCCATAAGTCAAAGTCCAGACCTACATTGGAAATAGAAGATGTAACCCAAGAAAGCCGGTCGGTCACTACACCAGGAGCTACCATACCCATAATCTGGCTGGCACCATCAAAAACATAACCATTAGAAGCTGAATTATAAGCAGATACATATTGGAAAGGATCACCGGCATCATATCCACTTTGCCCAAAAGAACCCCTGATTTTCAAATTAGTAATGAACGGCAAATTGTCCTTGATGAAACTTTCTTCCGAAAGTCGCCATCCGGCACTTACCGACGGGAAGAACGTCCAACGCTTAGAAGGAGCATAACGATAAGAACCATCATAACGTCCTACTACCTCCAACAAGTATTTACCGGCATAATCATAGTTCGCACGCATCAGATAGGCTGCCAAACGGCCAAAACTACGATACCCTGAATTGGTAGCTGTACCCGGACTTGCCTGATTCAAAATATCATTAGTAAACAACTCTGAATATTGCCGGGAACCGGATAATTCATCGCGTCGTGTACTGCTCAACTCTGCCACAGCTGTCACATTCAAATTGTGCTGATTGAAAGAACGCATATAATTAGCCTGCAACCTACCATAAATCTTCTGATATATTCTCATCGTATTGGAATAAGCATCAGTACTACCTCCCGTACCGGCAGGCGCATCTGTATAATAATCATACAACGGATAAGAACGATTTAAAGAAGAGTTGTTACGATTGTTACCGTCAAATGACCCCAAAAGACTCAATGCCAACCCTTTTACAAAAGGAACTTGCCAATTCAATTCCACATCGGCAGAATACGTCAGGCCTCTGTTCTTGCGATAACCGTCTATATCCGGATCAACCAACGCAAAAGGATTCTTGTTTTCAGGACCGATTGCAGACAAATGATTGGGATTATTAATCGTATGAGTACCGATACCACGGTCATTAACCATCAAAGTCTTAAAAGTCCACATAAAATCCTCTCTCGGCCTTTGGGTTTCATCCCAACGCCCGGACAGATTCACATTCAGTTTCAGCCCTTTCGTAAGCTCTGCAGTCAGGTTACTTCTCAGATTATATCTATGATAGTATTGGATACCACTCTTCAGCAAACCATTATCGCCATTATAGCCGAAGCTCACATAATATTTTACCTTATCCGTTCCGCCTCTCACAGAAACAGTATGCGATTGCTGGAACGCCAGTTTATTCATAAACATGTCAATCCAGTTATTGTCTGTATAACCCTTAGCCCCGGTTCTATACAGTTCCAGAATATCGTCAGTGTATTCAGGGGCAGCCTGGTCATTACGTGCCCTTTCATTGGCCAACATGCGATAAGTATAAGCATCTACCGTTTCTTCCATACCCGTGGCATTCTTCATACCGAACAATGCTGAGTAAGATACTCTGGTCTTTTCGGCTACACCTTTTTTGGTAGTAACAATGATTACGCCATTAGCCGCATTCATACCATAAATAGCGGCAGAAGCATCTTTCAAAATAGAGATACTTTCTATATCCTCAGAATTCAGCTGTGCAAGTTCTTCGGTACCTTCACGTGTGATACCGTCAATTACCACCAACGGGTCACCATAACCGCGAATGCTCACCATATTGTCGAAAGTTCCCGGCTCTCCGGTTTTCTGACGAATCAATAACCCCGGCATCTTACCTTGAATATTGCTAATCAGATTCTCGGTCTTGGTCGTAGCTATTTCATCAGCACCAATGGCTGCAATGGCACCGGTCAGTGATTCTTTCTTCTGTACACCATATCCTACAACAACCACTTCATCCAATATCTCAGCATCTTCTACCAAAACTATCTTGAACGAATTTCGGCCTGCAACCTTTATGTTTTGCGTCTTATAACCTACATAGCTTATTATAAGAGTAGCATCAGAGCCCACATTGGTCAGAATGAAATTACCGTCAATGTCTGTTATGACACCGTTGGTAGTTCCCTGCACCAAGATACTGGCACCAATCACCGGTTCACCGGTTGCATCGACCACAGAACCTTTCACTGTCGCAGCCTGCAAGGTTGCCTGTATCCCATCAGCTCCTATAGCTTTATCATAAAGGATTATATTACGGTCCAATACCTTATAGCCTATATTGGTTCCTTTGAACACATCGTTCAGAACCTTGAATATGGTTTTGTTATTTGCCCGGACCGATACACGGCGCTTAACGTCAATCTGCTTGTTGTTGTAGAAGAAAACGAATTCAGTACCCTGTTCCAATTCTGTCAGTACTTCATCAACGGTCTTGTCTTCAAGAGCAATGTTTACCATTGTCTTTTGAGCATAACCTTCATTGGCAAAAGTCATACCAACCAAACAAAACAACATAAATAATGTGCATCTCATAGCAAGAGGAATTTTTTTCATGCATCTCATCAGGACACTTTTTGCCCTAAATGATTGGATACAATAGTGTTTTTTCATAATTTTGTATTGATTTCTAGTGAAAAAATAAAGTTACTTTATCTGTCGCCAAACAGATATTTAAAAGTTACTGTGTTTCATGCAGGAAAATGCGCCAACATTTTCCTGCATGTTTTTCTAAACGGACTTGTGTTTCATCATACTACTTTTTAAAGGGTTAATAAACTTCTATTACCTGTCTCTCGGCATTCACATCACCATCTTCAACAAACTTGAAATGAATATTCGAGGATATTCGGAAGTGCTCCAATATTCGCTCCAAACGTTGTTTGGTAAATGTAGCCGTAAAGGAATTCTGCTTCAATGAAGCCTTTTTCAGAATGAATTCCACATTATACCTTTTGCTCAAACTCTTCAATATATCTTCAAACGGAGTGTTCCTGAAAATCAAGCGTCCGTCCTTCCAACATGTTTCCACGTCTACATTGACTTCTTTCACAACGACCTTTTCCCGCACTATATCATAAATAACCTTTTGCCCCGGTATCATCATTACATTATTTCTCCTGCCGTTATTCACATAGGAGAAACTGACTTTACCCGAAACCAAAGTGGTCTGTACCGTCCTGCTCCCTTTGTAAGCCTCTACGTTGAACTCCGTTCCATGTACCACTATCTTGGAATTGTTCAGCGTGCCGACAATGAACTTCTTTTCATCTTTTGCGACAGAAAAGAATGCTTCACCCACCAACTTCACTTCCCTTTTATCATCGGCAAATCGGGAAGGATAGCGCAACGACGACGACGAGTTCAGAACGACTTCCGTTCCATCCGGCAATTCGACAGAAGTAGTCATTCCCGGATTTGTCCTGACTTCCATCATATGTATCTCTTCTTTATCCTTGTCCCAATAAAGGATAGACCACGATACCATCAAAGGGATGAATAAAATGGCGGCCGCCCGTTGCATCCCTCTAAATAATACCTGATACCTATTGACCTTTTTCTGTTTCATCTTACGATGTACATCCTCCAAGGCCTTCTTTACATCCAGCCTGGATGAAATCTGCGCCATGTCCGCCGCCAGACCGAGTGTCTGAACCTGGCGGGCTGTCCTGCGGTTCTCTTCCGATGCTTCCAGCCACTCCTCTACCAGAGCAGTTTCATCCTCCGTTGTCTCTCCTTCATAATACCTGAGAAGCAGGTTCTCCATTCCCTCTCTTTTTACCATAATTTTTATTGCTAGCTTTAATCTAAAGACAAACGGGTGAAAAGAACTCCTAAACAAAAAACTAAAAATATTTTATATACTTAGATTATAATAGGAAAAAAAACTATTTTTGCCCAACAATAATGAACCCCCACCCTATGAGAAACATACCATTAGAAGATACATCTTTATTATCCGCCATACAAAAAGGAGATAGAAGTGCTTTTGATGTGTTATTTCAAAAGTACTATTCAATGCTCTGCACCTACTGCTATCGTTTTGTCCGGTTGGAAGATGCAGAAGAGATTGTTCAGGACGTCATGCTATGGCTTTGGGAAAACCGCGAAAGACCCGTTATCGAATATTCGCTCAAGCAATATCTGTTCAAGGCTGTCTACCATCGTTGCATGACCCGGATTGCCCAAAATGAAGTGAAGCAACGGGCAGACACCGCTTACTATGAACGAATGTTCGCCATGCTGCAGGAGGTGGATATCTATCAAATCAACGAATTAAGCAAGCATATACAAAGGGCCATCAACGAACTGCCGCCTACTTATAGGGAAGCTTTCATCATGCATCGTTTCCAGAATCTGAGTTACAAGGAAGCTGCCGAACTACTCAACGTTTCCCCAAAAACGGTAGACTACCGCATTCAGCAGGCTTTGAAGATATTAAGGGTCAAGCTGAAAGATTATCTGCCACTGATATTGATGCACCTGCTCACCTCGCATTAAGACCATACACAAGCAGAACGTCCCCTATACCGTGCCGACTACACACCGGGACTTAGCCCTAAAGAGTATAGGACTGAGAGGTCAAAACATCCGGATGTTTTACCCCAATACATGGGGATGTTTTCACCCAAAACACCCGGATGTATTACCTCAAAACATCCGGGTGTTTTAATGGAAAGGATGCGGATGTTATGACCTCTCAGTATACGGGTCAGACCGGTTCAGTCTTGATGGGAGAGGCACTAAGTCCCTATATATCCCGTATTCATTAATTATTCTAAAAAAAGTTAGGGAAAACTCCGGGCCACCGGTCATATAAGCAAGAAGCAACCCTATTATTATCATAACCTCAAAATGCACGCAATGAGAAAACTGATTATCCTATTGTCGGCGCTGGTGTACGTCATCCATGCACAAGCGCAATTTTCAGTGACAGCCCATCAGGAAGGATGGGACAATATTCCTCCACAAGTACAAAAACCGGGATTTTCCTTTCAGCAATCCGTATTTGCCAATATGGACGGGGACGATGCCCTTGAAGAAGTAATGCTTTTCGGACGTGACAACGGACACTACCCCACTTTCGACCTTTTCAAGGCCTACTATGCAATCGTAGACAACTATACCAAAGAAGTACAATACATTTCCGACGAGATTTATGTCACCGACAAGTACAATCTCCTTGTAGAAGACCGCAACAAGGACGGCATCTCCGAGCTCTACATATCCTACTTCAAAGACGGAAAGTTCAGCGTAGACGAACAAGGTTACAATTTGCGCACCACACGCTGCTACGACCGTATAGAATGGAACCCTACTGGCAAAAACTTTAAATCTTCCGGAAAATGAAAACAAGACTGACACTTATCCTGGTACTCCTTATTTATATAGGAGCTGCCTCGCACACACACGCACAGCAAAAGAAAGTAATCAAAACCATGATGATAGCCGGGCAGGACGGCAGCCATTACTGGCAAGGCGCCTGCGAAGCCATGAAGCAGATATTGGAAAACAGCGGAATGTTCAAAGTGGACTTCGCCTTTACACCCGACTTTGGTGGAGACATCGCTACCTTCAAACCCGATTTCCACCAATATGATTTAATCGTCATCAACTACGGCGGAGCTACATGGACAGAGCCCGTACGCAAGAATTTCGAGAAATACGTTGCCGATGGAGGCGGTGTGGTAGTGATACATTCTTCCGTCGTCCCGATGGCCGACTGGAAAGAATACAACGAGATAATAGGCATGGGGGCCTGGGACGGACGCAACGAAAAGGACGGTCCGTATCTGTACTGGAAAGACGGACAATACGTCTACGACTACTCTCCGGGGTATGCCGGCTACCACGGCTTGCAGCACGAAACCGTCATAGAACACCGCGCCCCCCATCATCCTATCCTGCAAGGATTGCCTCCTCAATGGAAACACTTCAAGGACGAGATATATACCCGCCTACGCGGTCCGGTAAGAAACATGGAAATATTGGCAACCGCCTACGAACGCGGACGGCATGAACCGTTGATGTGGACAGTAAGCTACGGGAAAGGGCGCATATTCGTCGACCTCCTGGGGCACTGCGGCAACGACCCGAACATGACTTACTCCATGCGCTGCACCGGTTTCCAGGTGACTTTACTCCGGGGATGCGAATGGGCTGCCACCGGCGCCGTCACCCAAGAAGTTCCCGCAGATTTCCCACTGAAGGATACTTATACATTACGTCCGGAGTTCAAGGCTCCTTTTCATGCTTACCCTAAAACCAAACACTGAATACCATGAAATACATCATCCGAACACTACTGCTGGCATGCTGCTGCATGCAGGCACAAGCACAAGCTCCGTGGAAACCCGATACGGAACTGGAGAAACAATTACAGCAAAGCAATCATGTGCACCGCATAATGAAAGCTAATCCCGCACACGCCGGACTGACGCGGTGGGAAAAGAAAGAGGTATTGAAAAGCAGGGTACTCCCTCTGGCCGAAGATTTCGGTGCTCTGCGCCATACCAGACCCGGAACCATACATGTAGACCGTAAAGTCACTGTCTCAGGCAAAGGAAGTGTCCGTCTGGACACTCCTGCCTCCCTGGGCAAGAAGAATCCAACAAACCGGAATTACGCCACCCCGGAGATTATCCGTCCCCTCGACCGGGAAGACTTGCGGGAATACAACCGCTTTTCCGTTTGGGTATATGTGGATGCACCGGGCGTTTATCTGACCTTTGCCGGATTCACCCTATACAATGAAGGAGAGAAAATCATGCCGACTCCCGGACGCTTTGAAGGACAACACTTCGAGACTGTCTATCCCAACAAATGGCAGCACATCATATGGGAAATACCGGACCTATACCGTGATTGTGTCACCGGCTTTTCGGTAAACATCATGCTGGCAGGTGCTCCTGCAGGAGCCAGCGAACACATGAGCCTATACATAGACGACATGCGCATCGAAAAGGTAGAAGCGGAAAACAGCCGGGGATTCGACCTGCGAAAAGATGCAATGGCCTACTGCCACAGCGGATACAAGCCGGGAGCACGCAAGCAGGCTTTGGTGCAGCACATGCCGGAAAGGGCTTTCAGCCTGCACGATGCCGCCACGGGACAAACCGTTTATCAAGGTACGGCCAGTCCTCTGAATCAGGACAAGAAGCTGGACAAAGGATTTCTTGTACTGGACTTCAGCAGTTTCAATACGCCCGGACAATACTTCCTCTCCATCGGTGATGTACAATCAAAGCCTTTCCCCATCGGAAATGATGCCTACCTGTCTACCGCCTGGCACACGCTGAACTTCTTCTTTTCCGAACGTTGCGGTTTCGACCAGCCCGGCATTCATCAGGAATGCCATCAGGATGTATTCGCCTATCATCCCGACGGACGGAGCATGAGCATTGCCGGAGGATGGCACGATGCAGCCGACCTGACTCAAGGAACGGGAAATACAGCCGAATCGTGCATCGCCCTCCTCGAAATGGCCGGTGCCGTACAAGGCAAAGACAGTATCTTCTACGAACGCCTGCTGGAAGAGGCACGCTGGGGAGTGAACTGGATTCTGCGTACCCGCTTCGGTGACGGCTACCGACTGGGTGGACTGATTATCGGCATTTGGACAAAGAATATCCGTGGTGACAAAGACGACATGCAGACAGAAGCACGAAATACGCCTACGGACAATCTGAAAGCCGCTTCCAGTTGCGCACTCGCCGCCCCTCATTTTGAAAAGAAAGACCCAGTGTTTGCACGGTGGTGCCGGAACAGTGCCATTGAGGACTTCCAATTCGCCATCGACCTGCTGGATACGCAAAGGACGGAACAGAACGAAACCGAACTTTATGCCCTTGCCACCGTCACAGCCATGCGTTTGTACCGCCTTACACAAGATGTTTACTATCTGGACTGGGCAACCCGGCTGGCACGTACCGTCATGGCGGGCCAACAGTTGGAAAAGCGTACCGACTGGAAAATCCCCCTACGAGGTTTCTTCTATGAATCTTCCCGGAAAAAACGTATTCTGGCCTATTATCACCAAAGCCAAGAGCACTTGATGGCCGAAGGACTCTCGATGCTACTGACAGATGCCCCTACCCATCCGGACGTCCCGTTGTGGAAGGCATCCTGTGAAGCCTATGCAGACTATCTACGCGGGATTTCACAACTGATTGAGCCGTACGGCATACTGCCAAGCGCCGTATACGAGGTGGATAATACCGATTATAAGAATCTGTACCACGAAGGAGAGCAGGTAGGGCTTCCCAGCCTGGAAGAATACAATGCACAAGTGCGCAACGGCATCCCTCTCTCGAAGGATTTCTATCTGCGCCGTTTCCCCGTCGCCTATCAGTTCAGGGGATTCCACGCTGTTGTCATGGGCAAAGCCAAGGCTGCCTTTATCCTTGCACGCCTATTCAACGACAAAGCGTTAAGGGATATTGCAACCCGCCAGATAGAGTATATATTGGGCTACAACCCTTTTGCCATGAGTACCGTTTATGGAGACGGATATGACTATCCGCCGCTTTACGGGGCATACGCCGGAAATGTGGTGGGAGCTGTACCCGTAGGAATCGAAACATTCGAAAATGAGGACAAACCCTACTTCCCGATGCAAAATAACTGCACTTACAAGGAAATCTGGACACACACCACCGCACGCCTAATGTGGTGCGTAGCAGAACTGTTCAAATAAACAGTTCATTATACCGCTAAAAAAAGCTCCGGAGTTGAAGGTTCCGGAGCTTTTTCTCTGTTTTTATGTGACGGACAGTTATGCCTTTTTCAATGCTGCAATACTTTCCTTGAGAGATTTGATGATACTTTCAGCATCTGCCTGCTTCTTGCGTTCCATCTCAAGAACGGCGGCAGGAGCATTATTCACAAACTTCTCGTTACCCAGTTTCTTCAGCACGCCTTGCAGGAATCCTTCCTTGTGCTTCAGTTCAGCCTCCATACGGGCTATCTCGGCTTCCATAAACAAAGTCCCATATGCTTCTAAGGGTATTACAAATTCTATTGTCCCCACCATAAATGCAACAGATGCGTCGGCCTTGTTCTCCACTACATCGATTGACGAGAGATTACACATTTTCGTGATAACCGCATTGAATGCCGCAACCGGATTCTCACCGATAACCTGCAACTCAAGCGCTTCCTTTTGGGCAATGTTCTTCTGCAAACGGATGGAACGGATATTACTGATTACCTCTTTCACGGTTTCAAAGCGGGTAAGCAAGTCCTTGTATACCACCGTATCTATCGTTATCCTATCCACCATCAAGCTGGCTTGGCTTTCTTCTATCTCCTCTTCTGTACGGTAGAGGTGTTGCCAGATTTCCTCGGTGATGAACGGCATAAAGGGATGCAACAAGTGCAGCAAGTTATCAAAGAAACGCAGGGTACAGTCATGGATGCCGCTTGGAATACCTTCACCATAGGCAGGCTTGATGATTTCCAGATACCAGGAAGAGAACTCATCCCAGAACAGCTTGTAGACAGCCATCAAAGCTTCACTCAAACGATATTTGCTGAAAAGGTCAGCCACCTCGGCATCCATGATTTCAGCAAGGTGATCGCCGCGCCGTGGTTCGGCGTCCCGGATTTCGTATTCCCGGAATTCCGCTGGGAAGCCATCCTGTTCATCATCCCCATTACCCTCGCCCCCGCCATTGAGCATTTCGGGGACATCATCGCCATCAGTTCGGTGGCGGGGAAGGACTTCCTCAAAGATCCCGGCATCAAGAGCACCATGCTCGGCGACGGCATCGCCACGATGCTGGCGAGCTTCCTCGGCGGGCCGCCGAACACGACCTATTCGGAAGTGACCGGGGCGGTGGCCCTGACACGCGCATTCAACCCCGGCGTCATGACGTGGGCCGCCATTTGGGCCATCGTGCTCTCATGCGTCAACAAACTCGGCGCGTTCTTGAGCTCCATCCCCGTCCCGGTCATGGGCGGGATCATGATCCTGTTGTTCGGGGCCATCATGGTGGTGGGCCTGAACACGCTGGTTCGCGCCGGTGAAGACTTGATGGAACCCCGCAACCTCGCCGTCGTCGCGCTGATCATCATCTTCGGCGTGGGCGGCATGACCTTTAATATCGGCTCGTTCCGTCTTGGCGGCATCG
>ENA-OURV01002844-OURV01002844.1-human-gut-metagenome-genome-assembly--contig:-NODE-2844-length-11478-cov-5.730719_pt1 | contig 11478 bp, 9 predicted proteins | sample MGYA00242141_ERZ509072 | MGnify/ENA primary metagenome ERZ509072 (study PRJEB26280, sample SAMEA2338763) | human gut metagenome | biome: human gut; feature: human-associated habitat; material: faeces... | reverse complement strand
CGTCATTTTTTAGTTGATTTCATCCTCTTTGCGCCGTTCCTGTCATTCCGCCGGCCACCGGCCGCGCAGGTACTCGAGCGCGCGCTTTTCCAGCCGCGAAACATTCCGCCGCGCCTATTGTAAACGATTGGCCCTAAGAAATCGCTTTCAACTCACGGAAGCGGAATTTGATGATGATTTGTTTGTTTTCGGTCAGTTCCACACGCTCGATGAGGCTGACCAGAAGCTCCCGGCTGGTGTAGGCAGAATCCAAAAACTGCTGCACCAGCTCTCTTGCTCGGTCTTCTGTGCTGACCGGGCTTTCTTTTTGTGATTCCAGCTCTTTCAGCTTCTCTTCCAGAGAAGTTCTGCCCATCTTTACTCGCTGATAGATGCGCTCGAAGTCCGCTTCGGCAAGAAGTCCGGTCAGCCGATCCATATACATCTTATCCAGGTTGGCAGTCAGACTGTCGATCTTATTCTGAATGGACTGGATTTCTGCTTCATGGTTTTCCGCCTTGCGGGCTTTCTCTACTGCATCGGCAGCAATTGGCTGAAGCTTATTTGGATCAAGATAGGCTTCACAGACTTCTCTTACTTTAGCCAGAACTGCTTCGGTAACGACCTGCTCTTTGATGGAGTGGCAGGAACAGACACCTGCTTTGGTGAAACGCTGGTAGGTTCGACACACGAAAAACAGTCGATCTTCACCGGATACCGGCGGACGATTTAGCACCGCCATTGGATAACCGCACTCATGGCAGAAAATCAAGCCTTTTAATAAGAAGTCATAGGTTCTGCTTCGGGTGTGCCTGCGGCTGTTGACCAGCATCCGCACCTTCTGAAAGGTTTCTTTGTCAATCAGCGGTTCGTGGGTGTTTTCAACTACAACCCAGTTTTCCCGATCTTGTTTCAGACATTTCTTGGACTTGTAGCTGATTTTCACCGTTCGTCCTTGAACCATATTGCCCAGGTAGGTTTCGTTCTGCAGCATTTCAGAAATGCGTTCGCTGGACCAAAGTCCGGCATAAGGACCTTTGCGTCCCATATTCCAGCCACAGTAAGTTGCAGGCGTCGGAACACCTTCTTCGTCGAGAGTCGTCGCAATCTTTCGGCAGCTCATACCATCCAATGCCATGGCGAAGATTCTGCGCACCACAGGAGCCACTTCCTCGTCGATGACAATTTCGTTTTTCTCCGTCGGATGCATCTTATAGCCATACATGGGCTTGCCGCCAATGAACTGACCTTTCCGCTGTTTATCCCGCTTGACGGATTTGATCTTCTTGGAAATGTCTTTGGCATACATATCGTTCATAATGGCACGGAACGGGGTAATGTCATTGGCGGTGGATTCTACACCGGTGTCAATACCGTCCAACAACGAAATGTAGCGCACTCTCTTTTCGGGGAAGTATCTCTCCATATAATGACCGGTCATGATATAGTCACGGCCCAGACGGGATAGGTCTTTGGTGATAACCATGTTGACCTTCTTGGCTTCGATATCCTCAATCATGCGCTGAAAGTCAGGGCGGTCAAAACTGGTACCGCTCCAACCATCATCGACATAGGTATCGTAAACGGAAAGGCGATGCTGCTGAACAAATTCATTGAGCAGGGATTTCTGGTTTGTTACACTTTGGGATGGTCCTTCGGTCTCATCCTCCTTTGATAAACGGATGTACAATGCGACATGGTAATCCATAGGGTTGCTTATTTCTAAGTACATAGTTTCCTCCTTGAAATAAGCGACCACTCATCGCAAACATTGTACAACGGTTTCCTCAGATGTCGCAAGGATGCGGACAAGATAAAGCCGAAAAGACTCCTCCAGCAACTCAGCGAGGCTCTTTTCGGCTTCGGTATATATGCAGTGCACAACAGGCAAGGTTTGTTTCATACGTTCTACCTCCTTTGTTCATCGTATGTAAAGGGGCAAATTTTCTTGCCTGTCCATGTTGTGAAATTGATCCATTCCGTGACAGGAATGGAATTGTCTATGGGAAACTCGAAATTGTCCTTGGATTCCATGTATGATTCCTCTTTCTTTCGTTATTTGAAATATGATTTGATTCCACAAGCATAGCGGCCACCAGCCAAAGCCGGTGACCGCCATAATCTGAAATCAAAGTTTATATCCTATTCGACACTACTTCCCGGATATAAGGGCGAACCCCCGGTCCGGCTGCTGGAAACAGCTCCCACTTCCTGTACCACATTGTTGGCAGTACCGCCGACGCCTTGAGAGCATCGCCACGGTGCGTATCATGATTGCTGACCTTTCGCTTGAGGTATGTGTTCCACGCCACCTCTCCCGGACCGTTAAGCGCTCCGCTGCCGATAAGGCGGCATCATGGCGTCTGAACAGCCTGGACGCACCTGCCGACGCTCCTTGGGTTGCGGCAAGGTCAGTTGTATGTAGCCGGTGATTCGGATATTCGGTTGCCAAGGTACATAAGGGGAAAGAGGGCTTTTTGTCCCTCTATACTATAAAGATGCAGGTTAGCCTTATTTTGTTGATGAGAAAATCAAAAATAGCAAAATGCACAAATATAGCCGCGGTATTTACGCACTTTTGCCAACTTGTGTCTGCGTTCTTCATAAAAAATCAGCCATACACTGTAGTGTATGACTGACGTATAATTATTTTAGGAAGTTTACCAATCGTCTCAGCAGCTTAGCGCTTCGGTCTGCATTCGGATAAGCCTTCTCTCATAAACCGCAGCCGCTATGCACCAGCGGAGGAACTTTTTCGTTTCTTCTTTTTTCATTACGCTACTGTCCTTTCCTCACACTGTCCCGTTTTCATTTGACGGCTTCGGGTACTTGATCAGGTCATACATCTTGCCATAGGCGCCAAGATCATGCGTTTCTGCAAGTTCCATACCCAGATGCACATATTTGTCGCACTTAGATTTTGCATCCGTTTCCAGAATCACCGGCACACCCAGCCGATTGCCCTCGGCAAAGGCAATGTTCAGCACCTTTCGCATATTGACAGCCCCTTTTGTCTTATTTTTGCCCGTAATAAGCGTTTTTCTCATGCTTACGCAGATAGTGCTTGTCCAGCAATGGCTGTTGGATCTGCCGCAAAGACGGGTTTAGCCGCAAGCTGTGATCATTCATGAATGCCGTCAGTCCAGCAAAACAGCTACAGCCGTTCTTTCGATTTCCAGAGCCTGACGATAGCGTGCCAGGAATGCCGCAAAGCCCTCAATTTCCCGCTGCTCCGCCATAACCGTGCGGGCTTCCGCCTCCGAAAACACCTTGTCTTCCAGAAAATCCTCCAGCGTCTCCCCAGACCGGTGCCACAGCAGATATCCGCACAGCAGCGCCATGCCATAGGGTCCTCCCTCTCCCGCTGTTTCCATAACAGCCACAGGCGTCCCGGTGGCCGCGGACAGGATCCGCTGTCCCACCTCCGGCGTCTTGAAGAATCCGCCGTGGGCATAGAGCTTGGTCAGCTCCACTTTTTCCTGCTGCGTCAGAATATCCAGCCCGATTTTCAGGGTGGCAAGGGCAGACAGGAGGTGCGTCCGCATAAAATTTCCCAAGTTCAATCGGCTGTCCGGACTGCGGGCCACCAGCGGGCGTCCCTGATTCAGGCCCAAAACAGGCTCTCCGGAATAGAAATTGCAGCTGACCAGCCCGCCGCCATCCGGGCTGCCCTCCAGTGCCTTTCGGAACAGCAGGGTATACAGCTTTCCCGGCTCCTGGGGCGCACCGATCGCCTCCGCAAATTCCTCAAACAGAGAAACCCACGCGTTGATGTCCGAAGTGCAGTTGTTGCAGTGTACCATGGCGACGGGAATCCCCGCGGGCGTTGTCACCATGTCAATTTCCCGGTGTACCGCCATTTTACAGTCCGTAACCAGCATTGCGAAATCTGAAGTTCCGGCGGATACGTTGCCGGTTCCCAACCGGACAGCATTGGTAGCTGTCATACCGGTTCCCGCGTCTCCCTCACAGGGTGCCAACGGGATTCCCGGCTGCAAATTTCCGGAAGGATCCAGCAGTGCGGCCCCCTCCGGAGTCAAAATTCCCGCTGGGGTTCCCGCAGGAACCGGTTGGGGAAGAATTTGCTCCAATGTCCAGGAATAGCCCATTTCCGCCGCCAGCGCGTCAAATTTGTGGACCATCTCTTTGTCGTAGGCGCAGCTGCCCCGGCCAATGGGGAACATGCCGGAGGCCTCGCCCACGCCCATGCGCTTCTCTCCTGTCAGCTTCCAGTGCAGGAAACCCGCCAGCGTCGTAAGAAACGAAATCTCCTTTACGTGTGGTTCCCCGTTCAGCATGGCCTGATACAGATGGGCAATACTCCAGCGCTGGGGAATATTGAAGCCAAACAGGGCGGTCAGCTCTTCCGCAGCCTGTTCCGTCATGGTATTTCGCCAGGTTCGGAACTGCGCCAGCTGGTTTCCTTGTGCGTCAAAGGGCAGATAGCCGTGCATCATACCGGAAACGCCAATGGCCCCCACCTGCCGGATGGTCTGGCCGAAGCGCTGCTGAACCTGCCGCTTCAAGTCCGCGTAACAGGTCCGGAGTCCCTGATAGACCTGGTCCATGGCATAGGTCCAGACCCCATCGACCAGCTGGTTTTCCCAGGCAAAGCTGCTGGAAACCAGCGGCCGGAAATTCCTGTCCACCAGCACTGCCTTGATTCTGGTCGAACCCAGTTCAATACCGAGGACCGTATCCTTCAGCTCCATATGTTCCCCCTTTTCAGCGCAGCTTCCAGGCGATGTCCTGCAGCACCAGCTGCTGTTCCAGCTTCTCTTGGGTGGTGTCCTTGTCGATATGGACATACTCGATACCCATAATCGCGGCCCAATCCCGCATCTGCTCGGCAGTTACGTCATAGCTCAGAACCGTATGGTGGGCACCGCCTGCGGTGATCCAGCATTCCACACCCGTAAGCAGATCCGGCATGGCCCGCCACATGACCCGGGCCACAGGCAGATTTGGCATGTCCATAATCGGATCCACCGCCTCGATATCCTGAACGATCAGCCGGAACCGGCCACCCATATCGATCAGACTCGCCACAATGCCTTTCCCCGCCTTGCCGTTGAATACCAGCCGGGCAGGATCCTTTCGGTTCATGCCAATGCCCAGAGGATGTGTTTCGATCCGGGGCCTTCCCTGGGCCACGCTGGGGCAGACCTCCAGCATATGTGCACCCAGCGAATACTCTCTGCCCGGCTCCAGATGATAGGTGTAGTCCTCCATAAAAGCGGAAGCGCCGTTTTCGTCTTTGCCCATGGCTTTCATGACCGCCAGCAGCGCCGACACTTTCCAATCGCCCTCGCCGCCGAAACCGTAGCCCTGCACCATCAGATCCTGGGCCGCCAGACCAGGCAGCTGCTCCAGGCCGTACAGATCCTGGAAGGTATCCGCGAAGGCCCGGCAGCCCTCCCGGTCCAGCATCCGCTTGATGGCGATTTCCTCCCGGGCCTGATAGGCAACGGCCTCCCTGTTTTCCGTGGCAAGATCGTATTTTTCCAGATACGCCGCCATTTGGGCCTTGACCTCTTCTTCCGTAACCGTGGCCATTTCTGCCACCAGATCGCCTACCGCCCAGGTATTGACCTGCCAGCCGAATTTCAGCTGGGCCTCGATTTTATCGCCCTCGGTCACGGCAACATCCCGCATATTGTCTCCAAAACGCATGACCTTCATGTTCCTGGACACGGCAACGCCAATCGCCGTTCGCATCCAGCGGCCCAACCGCTCCGCCGCGGTAGGGTTTTGCCAATAGCCCGCAATGATTTTCCGCGGCAGGCGCAGCCTTGCCCCCGCGAAACCATGCTCCCGGTCTCCATGCGCCGCCTGGTTCAGGTTCATGAAATCCATATCGATCTCGTCATTGGGGATATCCCGGTTATATTGCGTCACAAAATGGCAGTAGGGCTTCCGCAAAACCTCCAGACCGTTGATCCACATCTTGCTGGGCGAAAAAGTGTGGCACCAGGTAACCAGGCCGCAGCATTTCTCCTGATAATTGGCCTCCCGCACAACTGCGGAAATCTCTTCAGCGGATTTGGCGGTTCCCTTGTATACCAGAGGATATGGCAGCCTTTCCGTCAGATAAGCCGCCATCTCCCTTGCCCGGGCGTCCACCGTTTCCAGCACTTCCGGTCCATAAAGGGTCTGGCTGCCGACGATAAACCAGAATTCGTAGTTTTTCATAAATGTCTCCCTAAGAAAATCTCCCTTTGGCATCCGCAAACCCGGAAACATCCTGTTTGCTCCGATGTCTGCAAATGTCAAAGGGAGATTGTTAATCATTCACTGCTTTTTCAAAGAATGTATCGGTGTGCGCTTTGCGCCATTAAGGAATCAATCCCAAATTGGTAGAAACCTGCGTGACCTGCATCATGGTATACAGCATCGCTATGGTAAAGCTCCCCAGGTAAATGCTCCCGGTTTCCTTGAAATACCGTCTGGTAATCAGGGTTGCCACAGGTACCTGTACCAGGAACGGGAACAAATTGTGGGTTCGCATAGCGTTGAAAACAAAGGTTCCGGTCTGAGCATAGACGATGTACTGGATAGAAATCAGGATCGCCAAACCCAGGAAATTTGCCAGACAACTCAATGTCGTGACCGCCCACTCCGGCATCCCCTTGATTCGGTTGCCACCCTCAACGACCAGAGAGTTGACCAGATAGAAGACCGCAAACGCAGGGAGATAGGCCAGCCAATACATTACCTTATTGGCATTGAAAGTGCGCATAGCAATGAGCCAGAAACGGAAGTCTGTAACAAAGAAGAAGTCTGCAATAAAGACAAAGGCGTAGGCAGTCAGGAACGTCATAAAGGCCAGCAACAGACTTTTAAAGAAATTGGGTGCGCTGGTTTTGTAACCCCAGCCTTCGGTAGACATTCCGTACTTCCGGCTGAACAGAAAATAGGACAGCAAAAATACGGCCAGAATACAGGCAGATGCAACCAGTGCCCAGGCGGCAATCTCCGTTGTTGTACCTTCGCCAAACCACTTTGTAACCGTCATAGGTGCAAAGGACTGCTTGCCAACCCAGTAGTGCATAACCGGCATCGCAAGTGCCGCCGGAAGCAGCATATTCAGCACGTAACCTACCCAATAGACCCAGCGCTTTTTCGGTGTATCCAGTGCGGGGGCCTCCGGAAGAACTTTATTTCCTCGTTTCAGTGTAGAGAAGAAGGGAACCGCATCCATAATCCAGGAAGCGAACTGGAACAGGAACAACAGAATACCAGCAAGCCCAAGGCCATTGAGCAGCTGCTTGCCGAGCCAAACCTGATTACTGGGGTCAATGTAGCTGTAACCATCCGGCACACCCAAGCAGGTGTAGAAGAATTCCGTTACATCACGAGAAGTATTGGTAGAGAATGTATTCTGCGGATGAATCTCAGGGTTCTGATAGTAAACGCGGTAGCACTCCTTACCGTTAATCTCCCCCTGATAATACTTGCCCTCCTGAACAGGCCCCTCCGCTGTAGGGTCTACCTGGTGGATAAAGTCCAGTGCCGCCTTGCTTTCCAGAATATGGGCAGGATCATTGCCCGCATCGGGCTGACGGAAGAAATATTCGTCGTATTTGCCAGCAATGACGCCCCAATCAGAATCCGCGTAAACTGGTTCTTCAATCCCCTCAAAAGTATAGGGGACATACTCCGGGTCATAACCAATTTCCAGACATGCCTTGATTTTGTTGACCCCCAGGCCTCTGGCTTCCTGCTCCACATAGTACTTTAGCGTTGTCGTGGTGATGGCAGCGCCCATGGAATGGCCGCAGATTCCAATTTTGTCCATGTCAACGCAATCCAGATTGTTGCAGGCGTATTCCAGCAGATAGCGCATATTGGCAAAGTTCATAGATGGGTCGACGAAGCCTCTTGGCGTAGAACTGCCATGCCCAAAAGCGTCTCCGGAGATTACGATAAAGCCACGGCGCGCTAATTCCACCATATTCATGTCCTGCATTTGCAGGTTGTGCTGGCTGCCATGCTGTACAATTACCAGAGGCAGCTTATGATCTGCGCTGGCCTGCTCGGGAATGTACATCTGCGCATACAGCTCCGCACCATCAGCAACCACCAGATTCACTTTGTGAATTTTTACTTTCCCGCCATCACTTTGCACCAAATTGGATCCAATCATACTCACGAGGATCATAGCGACCGCGATGATCAGCCAAAATCGCTTGGGCAGCTTACTCTCTTTCATGTTGTTATCTCCTTTAGTTCTTTCTGTCTGTGATACGGCGTTTCTATCTGTGATACGGCGTCGCGATCACCGTACAACATACATGGACACTGATTATTTCGCCCTGTCTTTCTTTTTGTCTCACATTGGCGTTTTTCATAAATATAGCTTGTCTTTTTCTTTCTTTTGTGTTAATATTACCCCACCACTTCATGATTTGAAAGTCTTTCTTTTTTCTGTTATAGACATTTATTGACTTATTAAGGAGATTTGTCTAATGTTAGCAAAATTTGAGAAACGAGCGTATGCAGGCAATGAGCACGTTTGGGTAGGCAAATACAGGAACTTACACAACATCTCACATTGGCACATGGAACATGAATTAATAGCATGCCGTGAGGGAAGCGCTCAGGTTATGCTGGATGATACCATGTTCAACATTACCCAGCAGCAATGTATCTTCTGTCATAGTGGCTGCGTTCATTACATCAGCGCAAGCCCGGACAGTCTTCTACTCGTCTGCCTGTTCAATGAGAAGATGTATGATCCCATTACCTCCCCCTTCACATTAGAAAACCCAGTGTTTGAGGACCGGTATGGCATTCTTCCAAAGCTATCTGAAATAAGACATGAACTCCAGAATCAGCCTATCTTCTTTGAATGCCGTACAGAAGCCATGATAGGAGAAATTTTAGTTGACGTCTTTCGAGGAGAACCATTAAGGAAAGCTCAGTGGCAATTCAGTGACGTAATCACCCGCTATAAGCAATTGCTGAACCATATTGATCTGGAATATGAACACATCACATATCGGAATGCCGTACAATTTATGAATATGTCTGATGCTTATTTCTCCCGCTATTTCAAGCGGCAGGCTGGCATGACCTTTTCACAATACCTAAATGTAGTACGCATTGAAAAGGCTGTACAGCTGCTTGACAGTGCCCCGACTATGAAAATTACAGATGTCATGCTGCGCTGTGGATTTAATACAATTCGCAGTTTCAACCGTGTCTTTAGAGAAGTCACTGGCTTTACCCCCACTACGCTACCCCCCGGCTATGTACTAAATACTCGCTCCGTACCCACCATTCAAGGCAGTTTTGACCCCACATTGTCTGATGCGGAATTGTTGAATGAATAACGAAAATGAAGGGGCTGTCTCAAAACGATTTTTCAAAATCCCTGCCCCTGATATTTCTCCCGCACACAGACAAGTCCAACGAAAATATAGGGCTTCTTTTCCTTGTCCATGCTGCACCCTCAAATTCCTTGTCCGCATCCGGCAAAATTTCGTGCCCGGCGTTTCGGATTGCTCGATAGCCCTCGATATTGGCATCGATCAGCCGATGCAGGTAAGCATCCATAAGGTAAACAGCGTTCTTGGAATTGAGGTTCCGGCAGAGGAGATTGTACGTCTGATGAAGAATTTAAACTTCAATCCGACAGTTGACGGTGATGTACTGACTCTTCAGGTACCAGCTTACCGTGAGGATATGCTGCCAGAGGGTGAGAATGATGTAGAGCGTTATCCAGATGTGGCAGAGGAAGTAATCCGTATGTATGGTTATGACCATATTAATTCAACATTTATGCCATCTGCACAGGTAACAGCAGGCGGATATAATAAAGAGCAGAAGGGCGAGCTTGCATTAAAGCGTACTCTTTGTACTATGGGTGCATATGAGTGTATGCATTACTCATTCTTCTCACCGTCTGATTTGGATCTTTTGAAGTTCCCGGCTGATGCTAAGGAGCGTTTCGCAATTCAGATCATGAATCCAATCAATATCGATCTGTCATTAATGCGTACTACACTTGCTGCATCAATGCTCAATGCTATTTCAAGAAATGAAAAGCAGGGTATTCTTGACGGAAGACTTTTTGAGGTTGCAAATATCTTTATTCCGAAAAATCTGCCGCTTACCGAGTATCCGGATGAGAGAAAAACACTTTGTGTTGGTACCTTCGGTGCAAAGGAATCCTTCTACACAATGAAGGGCATTGCAAACGGAATCGCAGACAGCTTAGATGTTGCATTTACTTATGAGCCAATTCAGAAATCCTTCCTGCATCCGTATCAGGCAGTAAAGGTATTATGTGAGGGTGAAGAAATCGGTTACTTCGGTAAGGTTGCATACGATATTCAGGACAAGTTAAGCATGCGTGCAAGCGCATATGTTATGGAGCTTGATCTGGAGATTCTGTCTAAGTGGTATGATAAGAAGAGAACCTTCATTCCGCTGCCAAAGTTTGCAGAAGAGAAGCGTGACCTTGCATTCGTAATGGATAAGGCAATCACATGTGGAGAGATCGAAGACTGCATCCGCAAGGAAAATAAGTATGTAAAGGAAATCAAGCTGTTCGATATCTACGAGGGCGGCCAGATTCCGGAAGGAAAGAAGAGTATGGCATTCTCCATCACATTCGTTCCAAAGGATGAGGCATTTGACGATGCACGCGTTCAGAAGTTTGTTGACAAGATCTGTGCAAAGTTAAATGCGGAGTATGGCGTAGAGCTGAGAGCGTAAGGTGTTCGCTGTATTTCGGTGAATCGCATTCATGTATAAAATTTATATTGAAATTGCAAATATATAAAAACAAAAGAATTCGATAGGATTAAATAAAATCTCACGCGTAGTTCGTATGAATTGCGAGGGAGATTTTTCGTTAAGGTGCAGGTGGGATACGTTTTTCCTTTGGTTTATTATTGATTTTCTTTCGGATTTTTTGTAAGATAATAAAAAAATTCTTGTCTATATAAGTGAAGACGTCTTTAAAGGAAAGAAAATAAGCAGAGATGCATGTTAACATTCTAGAGTCTGGTGATGGTGGAACGATAAAGGAAAACATAGCGAGAGGAGGGATTTTTATGCGTGATCAGGAAATCACAGAGCTATTCTGGGAGCGAAAAGAGCAAGCAGTAACAGAGTCCAACATTCGATACGGCGCGTATTGCCGGCGAATTTCCTATAATATACTGGCAAACAAGGAAGATGTTGAAGAGTGTATGAATGATACCTGGTATCAGGCTTGGAACGCAATTCCTCCGCAGCGCCCATTGTGTTTAAAAGCATTTTTCGGGAAAATTATTCGCAATCTTTCTCTCAACCGTTGGAAGTGGGATCGGGCAGGAAAACGGATTCGACCAGAAGCAATGTTTGTGCTAGATGAATTAGGCGAATGCGTGTCGGGGCGTGAACAGCCAGAGGACGTGGTACTCGCAGAGGAACTCAAAAAAGAAATTAACCGATTTTTGCATGGACTTTCCACTCGTGAACAAGGCATGTTTGTTCAACGATATTTTT
>ENA-OURV01002827-OURV01002827.1-human-gut-metagenome-genome-assembly--contig:-NODE-2827-length-11537-cov-2.565407_pt1 | contig 11537 bp, 16 predicted proteins | sample MGYA00242141_ERZ509072 | MGnify/ENA primary metagenome ERZ509072 (study PRJEB26280, sample SAMEA2338763) | human gut metagenome | biome: human gut; feature: human-associated habitat; material: faeces... | reverse complement strand
ATGGTGATTTCCATGCTGGTGCAGGCGCTGTACAATGTGGTGGACAGCGTCTTTGTGGCCCAGCTGAGTGAGGATGCTCTGAACGCCGTGTCTCTGGCGTTTCCGGTGCAGAATCTGATGATTTCTGTAGCGGTGGGTACCGGCGTAGGTATCAACGCCCTGCTGTCCCGGAGTTTGGGGCAAAAAGAGCAGCAGCGGGCCAACCAAGCGGCGCTCAACGGCCTGTTTCTGGCCTTGGTAAGCTGCTTGGTATTTACGGTGCTGGGCTTTACTGCCTCCCGTTTATTTTATACCATTCAGACCGACATTGCGCCCATTGTAGACTATGGCACGGATTACCTGACCATCTGCTGCGGCGTAAGTGTAGGCATGTTTGCCAGTGTCACCCTGGACCGGATTTTGCAAGCCACCGGACGTACCTTCTATACCATGATCACCCAGGCGGTGGGCGCGATCATCAATATTGTGCTGGACCCCATCCTGATTTTCGCGTTGGGTCTGGGCGTGCAGGGCGCGGCCATCGCCACCGTGCTCAGTCAGGCCGTGGGTGCCATCTGGATCCTGCGCTTCCTCACCGGCCCCAAGACCACTCTCAAGCTGAAAAAAGAGTACTTGAAGCCGGAAAAGAAGACCATCCTGCCCGTCGTAGCGCTGGGCATCTCCTCTTTCGTCATGCTCTCCACCGAGAGTCTGCTCTCCATCAGCTTCAGCTCCAGCCTCGCCCGGTACGGCGGCGACGTGGCCGTGGGCGCTATGACGGTCATCACCAGCGCTTCCCAGCTGGCGACCCTGCCCCTTCAGGGCATCTGCCAAGGCGGCCAGCCGGTGATGAGCTTCAACTTCGGCGCGGGCAAAAAGAGCCGCGTCAAGGAGGCCTTCCGCTTCCAGTTGACCCTCTGCTTCGGCTACACGACCCTGTTCTGGCTGCTGATGATGCTGGTTCCCGGCGCGGTGGCGGGCATCTTCACTTCGGACGCCGCCCTCATCGAGTACACCACGTGGGCCATGCGGATCTATATGGCCGGCATCTTTGCCATGGGTGTTCAGATCGCGTGCCAGCAGAGCTTCATGGCGCTGGGGCAGGCCAAAGTCAGTTTGCTGCTGGCCTGTCTGCGCAAGATCATCCTGCTGATCCCCCTCATCTTCATTTTGCCGCATCTGGTTTCTGAACCCGTTTTCGGCGTCTTCCTCGCCGAGCCGGTCAGCGACATCCTTGCTGCAGCCGTTACCGCCTTCACCTTCTTCACACGGTTCAATAAGATCTTGGACAAGGGTGCGGGCAAAGTCTGATTGAACGGAGGTACACCATGGAAAAGAACGTTCTGAACACCGACCTCTCCGGCAAAGTCGCCGTTGTCACCGGTGCCAGCGGCACCCTCTGCTCCATCTTCGCCAAGGCCTTGGCCCGCGCGGGGGCGAAAGTTGCCCTGCTGGGCCGCAATATGGACAAGCTCAAGGCGCTGGCCGATGAGATCGAAGCCGAGGGCGGCGTGGCCAAGGGCTACACCTGCAACGTCATGAACAAGGCCAACTGCTTACAGGTGGCCGAGGACGTGCTGGCCGACCTCGGCCCCTGCGACATCCTCGTGAACGGTGCGGGCGGCAACAATTCCCGCGCCAATACCGACAAGGAATATTTCGAGATGGGCGACCTCGACACTGACACCGTAACCTTCTTCGACCTCGACGAGAGCGGCGTGGAGATGGTGTTCAACCTGAACTTCATCGGCACCCTGCTGCCGACCCAAGCCTTTGCCCGCCAGATGGTCGGCCGCGAGGGCTGCAACATCCTGAACATCTCCAGCATGAACGCCTACCTGCCCCTGACCAAGATCCCGGCCTACTCCGGCTCCAAGGCCGCCGTGACCAACTTCACGCAGTGGCTGGCCGTCCACTTCAGCAAGGTGGGCATCCGGGTCAACGCCATTGCGCCGGGCTTCTTCGCCAGCGATCAGAATGCAAAGCTCCTCTACAACGAGGACGGCACCCCCACCGCCCGCACCGGCAAGATCCTTGCCGCCACCCCCATGGGCCGCTTCGGCGACAGCAAGCGTGACCTCGTGGGCGCACTGCTCTTCCTGCTGAACAACGACGCCGCCGGGTTCATCACCGGCATCTGCCTCCCCGTGGACGGCGGCTTCTCCGCCTATTCGGGCGTGTAAGACTCTGTAAACAGCAAAACTGCCGCATCCGAGCGTTTTCCCGGATGCGGCAGTTTTCTTTGTTATTGGTTCGCCAGCAGCACTGCCAGAACAGCCTTCTGGACGTGGAGGCGGTTTTCCGCTTCCGTGAAGATCTCGTCGGCGTGCTCCTCAAAGACGGCAGTGGAGATCTCCTCGCCGCGGTGGGCGGGCAGACAGTGGAGCAGCAGGGCGTCGGATCTTGCCTTGCTCATGAGCGGACTTTTGAGGTTAATCCGCACCTGACAAACGCATCAGTACGTTCTCTCCAATACTATTGATACACACAATATTATTTGTCGCGTTGATATACCGCGAAATTTCCGCGTTATCTTTATTTTTAGTTATCCATACATTCCCCACTGTCACATGAGGGCTACGACTACCAAGCAGAGTTTGTCCGAAGGCAAAACTCTTGTTGTACACATTGCCGACACCAATCTGACTCGTCCCATCAAATTGTCCGATTGCTGAATACAGCATCTCAATCGGATTGCCAAGCAACGTCGAGTAGTTGCCATGTACCAACAAATGCCCTCGCCGCAAGTTCTTTTTGAATGCACGCGAGACATCCTGCACAAACTCATGATACAGTTTTGTCCCAGAAAACTTATCAGTAAGCCCAAGCATCTGATACACAACATCATTTGTCGTTGCAGCAGACGAGATTTTCTCATCAGTTCCACCGTGCTTGATATGAAATCTCAAGATGGTCGGGTCGCTCTGAATAAGACTCAGATAGTCAAGAGACGGTTGTACAAGTTCTGATACATCGTCCTGAGACATCTGCAAGGTGTTCAAGAGTTGATAGTGCGTCTGAACCATGTCGCCGTCAAAGAAATGCGTTGGTTTCTCGTATTTCACTACACCGAAGTCTCCGTCCTCATCAAGCAACTGCAACCATTTTTCAAGCGTACCAAATTTCAGGTATTTGATACTGCTCGGCGTCGTAACGATCTTAACATCACTAATATCATTGGCAAATGTCCGGCCATTGAGTTGACTGACATCCGTAATCCCGTGATCTGCAAAGAATTGCTGAAGGTTACAGTTGAAGCACGCTGACTTGAAGAAACGGTTTCGCAAGAGAACCATGCCCTTGTCCTCGTACTCTCCAAGCAAACTCTTATCAATAAGAGACTGACCGTCCCAAATGCTGTTGCTTACCTTAACTTCCTCCGGCGCAGATGTGAGCCAACCATCGCTGTCCGCCTTGACAGCAATAACCTTGTCTTTGAATACGCTATTATAATCGTCAATGACTAAGAAATTCTCAGGCCGGATGCTAATCAGCCCGATAATGCTGCTCAACGACAGCGCAATATACGCTTCGAGAGCTGCCAAGTCAACCTGCTGCCCTTCCTTGATCTTGAGTCCACACATTTCCCATTTGTGGATACGACTGTACAGTTTTTCGTCTATGAACAAGCATTTACCTACACGGCTACTGCCGCTGCTCCGCTTAAACCGGCAGAATCGAATGCCATCACAAACGAATCCATCCTTGTACAACTTTTCACGAAGTTGCGCCACCGAGTACAGGACTTTCATTGCCTTGCCTGTAAGTTGGTACGCGCCATCCTCGAAACAGAAGTAATCGCCGAGCAATTCATCTGAAATTGGGTTGTCTACTGGCTGTCCAAGCTGAATTGCGGCCAACTCACCGTCAATTAGACACACTCCATCTTTCATAGTTACATCTGACTGGGTATAGCCAAATTTGATATAGAGGCCACTCCCAAAGCGGTTATACTCCTTTACGCTATACTTAAACGTGACGTTAATAACTCTTCTGCAATACTCCTTGCCTCGGATATTGAATGAAAAGTCCATTCGCCTGTAGACTTTCTCATAGATTTCAGGAAGTTTAATAAGGTCTTTACTGTAATCTAAGGTGTTTATAAACTTCCTCGTGTTGATCGCGCCACGATTATCCCCCGTCCGATACCTAATTCCATACCCGCTACAGAAGTCATTGGAATAGTTAGAGAGAAATAAATCCTTGGCATCCGCTGAAATGATATAGACCGCTTTAGTGTTACTTATAAAATATCACCACCGTGACTAAAATCCTTAGTTATGTTGTTATATGTCCTTGCATTTTCACGAAGGATTCTCATGTAAAATGACTCGCTCATATTAAAATCATCTTCTGGTGTGTAGTGCCCGCATCTGGCACTGCACGCCTCACATTGTTCGCACCACAGGCACGTGCCTCGTCTATTTGCCATTACGTTTTTGTTCCCCTCATCTCTCTTGCTTTTTTAAGCCGCTCAACAGACGCAGCTCTTTGCTCATCTGTCATCTGAACCTGTCTGGGCTTCGAAATCTTTACCAACTTAAACGGAATCTTGGCGTATAGACTGCCATCCTCATTGTCCGCAACAATCTGTATACTGTCAGGAAATTTATCTTTGAGTTTCAGAATCTTATTACGCCAAGTCCATTCGCTCGTAGAAACACCCCACCAGCTATCACCATAAATGTGCTCAATGACAGTTTCTTTGATGTCGTTCACTCAACCACCCTTTCTTTAACCCTTTGCCAGCTCGTCCAGCCAATTAGAAAACAGCCGTCTCATTCTGGAACTCGGAATATAAATCCAGATTTCATTGCCGTCTCGAATCGCGCTTCGCCACACCCACTGGATCATCTCACTCAAAGCGTACTCGTCCTCTTTCACCTCAACGCCATAGCTGCTGAAATATCGCTTCATAAACGGATTCAGATATGGGTTGATACAATAAGCAAGATGGCATCTATCTCTATACTCATTAGTGGCTCGTGCAGCACATTGAAGGTAGCTCTTCTTCCAGCGTCCATTTGCAACATCATCCATATAGCGTTTGTATGTTGTCCACAAAGCCGTTTTGCTGTTCGCGTTATAAATGTTGCCAAAAACGTTCGCCAAATTTTTGCTGAGTTGCCGAACTGATATTCTTTCGTCCTTACCACGATTTTTCTGATACCATGCGACTGACAAAGCGGTAGATTTGTCGCCAATTGAATTGATTTTTTTATTATTCAGAATGTGAATCTGATATTTTAGCAACCGCGCATATTCTGGATTTTTTCCCTCTGTGCTAAACCGATAATGCCCGTCTTCGACCACAGTTCCAATTTTCTCAAATTCAATACCGTATATGTCAAAATAATACTTATGAACCTGCGAATCAAATAAATAAGTTAAGATGATGACTTCCTCAAACGCCTCGAAAACTTTAATTGGAAAAGTCCACACAAAAACCGTATTGTTAAAGCGCCTCACTCGACCAGATGTAAATATGTCTTTATATTTCTGAGCAAAAACATTTTTATCATCCGTAGAAATCCAATCAATATATCCATCAGCATCAATACTAATAAGCCTCAATTCTTGAAGAGTATTGAAGTCGCTTTCACCAATGCTAAGTTCTTTAACGGCTTCAAACGATTCATCAAAAATGAGCTTATAATGACCATCGTGAATAAGTTGCGTCATCTCTGGATCGCACCTTTTAAATAAAGCGTGCGTTGTCGCAATACACCGTTTTTCTCCCAAGAGTCTAAGGAAATCGACATACTTTCCTCGTCCATAATCTTGCGGATCAACAAAATTGCGCTCCGGACAACCATTCTTGATACGCTCGACCTCACTAAGATACGGCGTCACAAAAATGTACCGACTGTCTAAGTCCTCGTTCATCTGAGTAATGGCGCTCTCGGTCTTCCCGCTACCCATAATGGAATCGCAAACCTCAATTTTTATCAGCATTCACCTCATTCAAATTTCCTCATTTAACCAGTCTCGAATGATTTTGTGGCAAACTTCATTTGAAGAATATTGAAGATTCGGCAAGGCTGCACAATCTCCGTCACAGACAATATCGCAAATGCTGCGAATGCATTTCTGACTCATGGCGTATGCCAATAGGTCGGGACTCATCGCCCGATAGAATTCAATCCGTCTCACTCCATATCCTCACTTTCGTATCTGGCTAACAAGAAAGCGTACCGTGCGTTGCGCAAGCGCTGCGTAGTCTTGCATCTGCTCAATATACCGTTTAATTTCTACATCCGCCTGCTTTGAGCCATCAATATAAGCGTGAAAAATCTCATAGTCCGTCTGCCTCGCCTCAATCATATCCTCAATTACCTGCACAGCTTGCGAAACAGCAGCACTCGCAGACGGAGAAAGATGTATATGATTCCGGTTGTTGCGAAGCAAATATTTCAGATCAGCGATAACGGCTCTCGCATCGTCAACATTCGGTTCGAAATTCCTATCGAATACCATAGCGCACCTCTCTGTACTTCCCATTCACGCACCGACCAGATTTGATGCCGGGCGTCTTACGGATCTTCTCTCTACGATAGCCACACTCCACACAAAAATGGCAATCAATCAGCACAGACGCATGAATCGTCGTGTGAAAGAGATTCGCGCCACACACTGGGCACACATCAACTTCCATTTGCCAACACCTCTTCACATAAGACTTTAGCATTCTCTTTAGTCATTTTTCTCTGACACTCCCCCTTCCTGACTTTAGTCATGGGGATTCTCGCTTCAACGACCGTTGCTTGCTTAACAAGTCTTACATGATCTCCACGAGCTTAAATTCGGGCGTGTCCCGCCCTATTATACGGTTACGCCAGCAGGCGCAATCCTTCATTAAGAATATTCCTTGCGGCGTTCACGTCCCTATCGTGACGTGCGCCGCAAACAGGACACGTCCAGTCTCTCACAGACAAATCTTTTGTTCCCGCCCACTGCGTCCCGCAGCAGGAACAAAGTTGGCTTGACGGATAGAAGCGGTCGATCGCCACGACTTTCTTGCCGTACCAGTCCGCCTTGTACTGCAACTGTCTACGAAACTCTCCCCAACCTGCATCCGAAATGGATTTCGCAAGCCTATGATTACGCACCATGTTTTTAAGTGCTAAATTCTCGATGCAGATCACGTCATTTTCCCGGATAAGTTGAGTAGACAGCTTTTGCATTGTGTCACGTCTCTGATTTGCTACGTGTTCGCTCGCTCTTGCGACATGGATTCTAGCTTTATTCCAGCGGTTGCTCCCCTTTGCTTTTCGGGAGAGACTTCGTTGTAATTTGGCTAGTTTCTTTTCAGACTGAGCAAGATACTTGTGATTCAAATATTCCCCGCCATCCGATGTGACTGCAAAAGACTTAATGCCCATATCTAATCCAACGGTTGCACCAGTCTTTGGTAACGGTTTCATCTCTACGTCTGTGCAACAAATAGCGACGAAATACTTTCCACTAGGATTCTGACTGACCGTCGCAGAAAGAATCCGACCTTTTACTTGCTTTGAGACACGGCATTTGACTTTGCCTAGTTTCGGAAGCTGAACTGATTTGTCAAAGACCTTAATGTTTCCGTTGCTAAATTGACTTCGATAACTCTGCCGGTGATTGTGCTTACTTTTAAACTTTGGAAAGCCCGGTTTCTCACCATTCTTTACTCTTCGGAAGAAATTTTTATAGGCGACATCTAAATCTCTAAGAGAATTTTGCAATGCCCATTTATCGACTTCTTTGAGCCACATCGTTTCTTCTTGTCTTTTTAGGCTGGTTAAATCCTTATTCTGCTCGAAATAATTCAAACATTTCTTATTATTCTTATACGTTTCAATTCGTTCGGCAAGATAATGATTAAACACAAACCGCGCACATCCAAATGTCTTCTGAATTTGCTGTCTTTGTGATGTAGTTGGATATATTCTGAATTTATATGAATACTCCATTTGAAACCTCAAACATCCCTTGGTTTGTTCTTACTATAGCTCATGTCCCCATAGTTAAAGCTATGGGTTTACGTTATCGCCGATAAAAAGAGCAGCAGTCTTACTCATGTACTCTTCTCGCCGCTTCATCGTCTCATCAGCAACTTTCTTCGCAGCCTCCTGAATCTCGTTCGCTCTGAGCATTCCCATGTGCGACGCAACGTTCCATAGTGAACGGATCCAGTCCTTCATTTCTCCGTCGCTCATAGCCCGGATTTTGTCATATTCATTCACCACATCACGTCCAACAGCCGGGCAAATGCAACAACCACCATTCAAGCTGCTCGGAGAACCGTAGGCACACAACGAACACAGATCAATACAATCTCCCACTTAAATCACCCCATTTCATCCGGGTCGCTCAAGAATACCGTCTTGCCAATATCATCAGATCGAAACGCTAAAAGCGTTTCTGGCTTTTCGCTACTCGTAACGCCAACGGTATTCCTCCAGAGCCTTGACGCACAACGAGTAAAATTCCGCTTCTGCCGGAACTGCGTTTTCAGAATACGTTGCATTATACAGGCGCACTTCAGCCAGCTCGATCGCATCACAGATATTCATGATTGCACCATCTCCACAAACCGCGCACCGATGACATCGAACTCATCGTTAAGGCCATCAATATTATCGCTATCAACCTTAATCGTCAGGACTCCAGCATCATTGTAGACGCAACCATCATTGACTTTATAGGCTTTGCCGGGCGTGAACATTTTCGCATTAGAATCTACGCAAACGATTGTGCCTTCGTACCGTGTCGCAGTAGGACTCGCGTCAGTAAACGGAATAAATTTTGCACCCAAGACAACCCAGTTTTCATCCATCGTTGATGCCGCAGCATAACAGACCCCGTTGTCGCCAACAACGTACTCGTTGCTAAACTCATATACCTTGCCAATGGTAAAACGCTTAGAAATGGGGCATGACTCATTTTTCTCCACGCACACAGCCTTGCCTTCGAACGGCTTAGACATATCGGAGCACTCAGTACGCTCATAAGCATCCATATCAACCGGCCGGTCAAACAGTCTACCAAGCGCAATGCTCGCACCAACATACTGGTCAAAATCATCTTCCAGATGGCAACTTGCCGTCGCGCGTCTCAAAACTTCATCGCCACGTTTGAGAACCGCTTTTGTTTTTTGGCCTTTGCAAGTAATTACGATCGACGGATATTCCATTTTGCTTTCCAGTACCGACTCCTTGCCATGCACGAGCCGTGCAACGACAGGCGTTTCAGATGTGGCCGCAGAAATACTGCCCGATTCAAGAGATACGATTTTGCTCCATAGGTTGTAGGCATCATCATCGTCATATTTGACACGATAATCAAATTCATCGTTTTGTGGCGGGGTCTTATAAATAGCAGTAATAATTCCACGTGAACCATTCGGATGCTTACCGATATTATCAACCGCAATAACACGATCGCCGACTTTATATTCCATATCGGCATCTCGATCTGCGTCATAATGCTCAAGACTATCATCAAAGAAATAATATCCTGAGGCAAAATCGACCTCATATCCGTACACATCAACATCAACAAGAGCAACACCAGTAATTTTGCCGACTCTTCCTCTGTACTGAGAATGTAATACTTTCGAACTATCTTTCACGCGCACCTTGTCGCCCAACTTAAATTTCATCAACAACCTCTCTTTCTAATGCCCATGCATCAACCGCTTCCACACACTCTGGACACCCAACGATAACGTTATCCATATCTCGCAAAATCGTGTCCGTCTCAGATCCGCACACGGGACAAACCGGCACACGATATGCACGCGGCTCAAGCGGCGGCTCAAATCCAATATCAATCATGCTAATTCCGCTTTCCCGGACAATCCGGCGTGATTTCCGCCCACCATGCAACATCGTCTACCGCGACATAGCCCCATTCACTATCAACATCGTAAAACCCAGGACGGCGAATACCAGCGAATTCATCGTCCACTTTAGACAAATCAGTTGCAAAATCGAGCACTCGATACAATAAATACGGTGTATCACAGCACAGGTACTCGCCATCCTTTTTCGGCAACTTGTTTCCCTTATGCCAAACGATATTGGTTTGCTGAGTATGTTTTTTCTCTTTCTTCAAAGCCGCCTTACGCCTCTCAGGATAAAAATCACACTTCGTCTCATCGCCTCCGCAACTGCACGGGTCGCATTCTCTCGTTCCCCAGCATCTATCTGCCGGATACACGCCCCTATCCTTGCTGGCCTCATGCCAACTTGCACATTTGTTTATCTAAATCACCCCATTGTTCTGCCATCGCTTTTGCGATGCCTTTAAACGTTACACTTCTTGCCTTTCCTTCATGCGGTATTGACGCGCCGTATGTTTTGCCGCCAAGTTTACGCCCTGTCCCACTCGGAACAAACGGATTATAGTCCGCCACAATTTCTGTCGGCTCAAGCGGATCCAAGCCGCGCAACCACAGCAACGTGCGCTTACTCCATGGTTCCCCAAACTGGTACGGCTGAATAACCTGCGTCGCTTGTGGCAGACCAACGACCTTTAACGGCGTCGGGTTCTCGATGCACACTCGATCGCAGTCAGCGTTATACAACTCCATGAAGAACTCTTTCGCAGCCATCGCCTTTTCGAGTCGCGCCGGGTCAATCTGACCTTTGTGCGGATACATCCGGCAAGCACCAGCTACACTCATGTACGTGCAAGGCGGATGAGCAATTATCATATCCCATCGTCCAACAATTTCGTGCTCAACGCCATCACACGTTACGAATTTGCAATTACCATTCATCACCCGGCGCACATCCTGAATGGCATATTATTCAGGATGTGCGCCGGAGCACCACTGAAGGTCGCACGAGTACGCCTCCCAACCAACCGCGCGGAACGCCGCACACACTGTCTGGCTTTCTTCACAGGCCACCAGCAGTTTCTTACTCATCGCCCACCTCAGTCACAGACTCCGAAGCTTTCTCAGCAAACCGCTTTACAAAAACCGGCCATTCCTCATCCGTAATGACACCCATGCCATATAACCCCATCATTGCATACCCAAGCGCGCTCCACAGACTTGCATCCTCGCCCAATGTGTAGCCATTGGCTTTCATGTATTCTTCAAGGCTCTCCATCCATCAGACCCCTTTCGTATACACAGACTCAAAAACATCCTTAGAGCACATCTCGATCTCACCGTTGCCACAGAGAATTAGATAATCCCCGCAAGCCACGCTATACTCATCATCTTCAACTCTTAGGAACGGATTGCGCGGATACCCGCCAAACTCGTCTGAGTCCCAAAACAGCACCCCATCATTGAACGCTTTCGTCACCCACGGCTCACCGTAAAGCACTCCGTTGTACTGAAACGCCTCAACCTGCTTCGGCAGGCCATATCTTTCTCCGTCCTTCAGCTTGTACTTCATTTCTTCATCCTTTCAAATTATGCATTTTGGATAACTCATGCCTTTAAAAAATTTCGGCAGATCTTGCGCTCACCGAAAAATTCATTCGTAAACCGGCACACGGCCTTATGCACACGATATAATAGAATAAGCTTTTTAAAGGCAGACAGAAAGGTCTGCCTTTTG
>ENA-OURV01002797-OURV01002797.1-human-gut-metagenome-genome-assembly--contig:-NODE-2797-length-11638-cov-17.340154_pt1 | contig 11638 bp, 10 predicted proteins | sample MGYA00242141_ERZ509072 | MGnify/ENA primary metagenome ERZ509072 (study PRJEB26280, sample SAMEA2338763) | human gut metagenome | biome: human gut; feature: human-associated habitat; material: faeces... | reverse complement strand
AAAGAGCCGGTCCGTTTTCTTACTTATGAAAAAGAAGGAGAAGAGGAATACGAGGAATTTGATCCGTTTCTGTATTCTATGCTTGTAGATGCGAGAGATGCAATGCTTGGAATTCTGCAGGACCGGGAGCATTCATTAAAAATAAGAGTGGGACTGATTCTTGGAATGGCGCATGATCTGCAGGGCAGATTTAACCGGGAACAGTTATTTTCCTGCGAGGAAGTCATTGAACGTTATCAGAAAGTTTGTACGGAAACTTTGGAAAGAAGAAAAGCCGTCTGTGCAGGAAAAATGGGAGATGGCGCATAAGATGTTCCGGGAACTTTATGAATTGGAACTTCTACGTGAGGACTGGGATATGCTTCTGATGGAGAGCGAAGAACTTCTGTATTCACATGGAGCAGATGCGTATAAAGGAATCTCGTCTGACTTTAAGAGGTGGGCGAAGGAAGAGAGCAATATCCAGATCCAGGCAGAGCAGCTGCTGGTGTATTTCATTTTCACTTATTTCTGTGGCGCAGTTTATGATGGAAGGATTTATGCGAAGGTGCAGATGGCAGTAATAAGTACTTTCCATATTTATGAGCTGTGGAAAGCACGGTGGATAAAAAATGAAGGAGAACTTACACCAGAAGAGATCGTAGAGCTGGTGTACCGGTATTCGCGGGAGATTGAGCATTCGGATAAGAATCTGGAGCGGATGGAAAAGATGATGCTGCGGGACAGGCTGCCGTGGTATAGGGGATAATAAATAGATGCCTGCACGATTTTTGATGCATTTGAATAAGAATTTTTGTTAAAAAGGGCGTATGAAAAATGATTTCTCATTTTTCACACGCCCTTATAATTTTAGTCTCTATGCATAGAGAACTTATCCATATCGTAATTCTTCAGATTATCAAGAATTCCACGATCGTCAGCCTGAGAGATCAAGGCATCACGGTTCTTCTTGGAAGTCATCTGGTCATTGAATGAACTTGGACCGCCGACACATCCGCCGTCACATGCCATACCTTCGATGAAGTCTTCCGGAAGACGTCCAACCTTCATGAGAAGGAGGGCTTTCTTACATTCCTGAGAACCATTTGCACGACAGACTTTCGCATCGATGCAGTTGTCAGATTCTTTCAGACTTTCCAGAACGGCTGCTGTTACACCGCCGGAATTTGCAAAGCGTTTTCCGAAGGTAGAAGCGGTCTGGTTGTCGTTCGGACAGGCCTCGAGTTCAACGTCTTTTGCTTTCATGATCGCACGGATCTCGCTGTATGTAAGAACATAATCTGCATTTCCTTCGATCTGCTGATCGACAACTTCGGATTTGAAAGCATATCCGGGCATCCGTGTCAGCATGGAAACGGAGTTTGACGGTGTGATAACGCCGCTCAAGATCGACATTTCCACCGGCGACGCCATCACGCCCCGCGAAGTGCGGTACAGCTTCAAACTGATGCTGGAGGATCGCTCCATTGAGATTTGGGCGTACAATCTGGAAACCGTTCTGGCTGAAAAGCTGGAAACCGTCGTGTCCCGCGCCACCACCAACACCCGCATGAGAGATTTCTATGATCTGCACATTCTGAGCCAGCTCCACGGCCAGAGCATCGTCCCTGCTGATCTCCGGGCGGCGCTCATTGCAACGGCCAAGAAACGCGGTACAGAGAAGTATCTTGCCGACGCGCCTGCGGCCTTTGATGAAGTCGAGGCCGACCCAAATATGGAAAAGCTGTGGCAGGCTTATCAGAAGAAGTTCTCCTATGCTGCCGACCTGTCGTGGCATACGGTCGTGGAATCCATCCGCAGTCTATATAGATTAGCGCGGGCTGAATAATATGGGAAACAGTAATAAGGTCTGCCCGAACTGCGGCAGAAAGATGAAGCAGCAGTTCATAGGCTTGCAGCATTGCAAATGCGGCATGAGCTGGAAAAAGGACGAAGGCTTTTTCGAACGCACCCCTGATATGATCTTTGCTCTGGAACGACGAACCATTGGAGGAAAGGTAAAACAGGTTCCGATTATCCGCTATCAATCCGATAAATGAAGAATAAAACGGTCTGCTTCGGCAGGCCGTTTGACTTTTCAAGGAGGTGTCAACATGGCAACCACGCGCCTGATGCCCCTGCACACCGGCAAAGGCCGCACGGTGGGACAGGCCATCAGCGACATCATCGACTACACCGAAAATCCGCAAAAGACGGACGGCGGCAGGCTGATTACGAGCTGGCAATGCGACAGCAGGATCGCCGACGCCGAGTTTCTTTTCACCAAGAATCAGTACATTCAAAAGACCGGCAGAGTGCGCGGCGAGGATAATGTGATTGCCTACCATCTGCGGCAATCCTTTGTCCCCGGAGAGATCACACCGGAGGACGCGAACCGTTTGGGCTGTGAGCTGGCCAAGCGCTTCACCAAGGGCAATCACGCCTATATCGTCTGCACCCATATCGACAAAGCCCATATTCACAATCATGTGATCTGGAACTCCACCGCACTCAGCCAGACCCGGAAATTCAGAAACTTTTGGGGCAGCAGCCGCGCTGTGCGGCGGCTCAACGATACCATCTGCATCGAGAACGGCTACTCCATCGTGGAGAATCCGAAGCGCCACGGCAAGAGCTACAACAAGTGGCTGGGCGACAAAAAGAAGCCCTCCCACCGGGAGCGAATCTGCACAGCCATTGACGATGCGCTGACACAAAAGCCCGATAGCTTTGAAGCGCTGCTGGAGCTGCTGCGGCAGGCCGGGTATGAGGTCAAGGGCAAGAAAGTCCCGTCCCTGTTAGGCGGCGAACAGAAAAAGTCCATTCGCATGGATACCCTCGGTGACGGCTATACTCCCGCAGATCTCCGCGCGGTGATTGCAGGTGAAAAGGCGCATACGCCGCGAAAGAACGCCACCGCGCCGGTCAAACCGGAAAAGCGCAGCGGGAATCTGCTGGTGGACATTCAGGCCAAATTACGCGCTGGCAAGGGTGCCGGTTATGCGCGTTGGGCGACGTTGTTCAACCTGAAACAGATGGCACAGACGGTGGCCTATCTGCAAGACCATGAGCTTTTAGATTACGCCGTTCTCTCGGAGAAAGCGGCGGCAGCGTCCGCTCACTTCAACGAGCTTTCCGCAAGGATCAAATCTGCGGAAACACGCATGGCCGAGATTGCCGTGCTGCGGGAGCATATCGTGGGTTATGCCAAGACCCGCGATACCTACGTTGCCTATCGCAAGGCCGGGTACTCCAAGAAATTTCTTGCAGAGCATGAAAGCGAGATCACGATCCACAAGGCCGCAAAGAACTATTTTGATGGACTGGGCTTCAAGAAGCTGCCCACCATCAAGGCGCTGAATACCGAGTACGCCGAGCTGCTGGCGGAGAAGAAAGCGGCCTACGCCGACTACCGAAAAGCCCGTGAGGAAATGAAAGAGCTGCTGACGGCCAAGGCCAATATCGACCGTATTCTGGAGCTGGACAAGGAGCAGGAGGAAGCGAATGAACGACGGGAAAAAGAGGCGGAGCAGCGCTGAGCTGCCCGCCCACAAGCGATTTGAAAAATCGCGCAGCCGATGGATTTATCCATCGTTCCAGAACACAGTTTTTGTGTTCTGCGGGGATTGGGGCAGCGCCCCAACAAGCATGAAACAGGCGGGCTCCGTGTAAACGGAATCCGCTTGTTTTCGCAAAGTGGGTACCGCTTTGCATTGCTTGCCAGTTTCTTGTTCCCGTTCGTAACCCCTCTGAAGCCGTGGTTTTCGATGCCGCATATAGCGTAACGCTTCGCCTCGCACGCGGCCGGTTGACCGTGTCTGCGTCTGCGCCTCGTCGTACCCGAACTGCGCGACATGGCACTCTGCCCCTGCGGGAACGTCCCTGATTTTTTCTGTAGCAGCTTGCATTCGTGCTGAAAATTGACTTTCAGGCGTAAATCGTGTAAACTATATTAGTACATTAGTCACTGCTAACCGAAAAAAGGAGGGCATCCAATGACAAGCGAATACATGAACAACCTCTATCGGGATCTGCTCTCCAATTCACCGCAGACCGTAACGATCCCGATTCCTTCTGATATGGGAACCGGACAAATTGCGCAGGTGGTGACAAAACAGGGTGCCGTTGTTTCAGACTGGAAGATGAATTATTTTTCTGACATGAATGTGCGCGGGATTAACAGCGAGGACTATATTCAAATGCTGTTCTGCCTGAACGACGGCGTGTCGTGGAATATTGCAGGCAGCAGAGAGGGCGCTTGTCTTGCAAAGGGAGAATCCTGCATTTACCGTGGACACGGGAAAATGGAGTCTCTCTGTTATGCGCAAAACAGCGACTTCTATTTTAAGAACATCAAAATTCCCGTTCCATATTTCAAACGTTTATTACAGGACTACTTCGAGGATGGCGAGATTACCGTCTATGAAAAGAAACTGCTGACCGGAATTTCAAAGGTGAGCATAACGCCCTATATGGAGCATATTTTCGCAGAGTTACAAGACTTTACACATTATCGGGGTGGGCTTGGGTATCTGTTTCTGGAAAGCAAAATCCACGAATTGCTGTCAGTATATTTGAGCGAAGTGTTGGAGCTGCGAATCCTCTCGCCGGAATACTGCTGCATATCAAAAAGTGAACGTGATTGCATCATCGAGGCAAAGAGAATCATTGACAGCGAGCTTGCCTTTGCGCCAAGCTGTGAAGGACTGGCAAGGCAGGTTCAAATCAGCGTCTCTAAATTATCAAGGGGATTCTCCATGATGTACGGCATTTCGGTTCATGCGTATGTTATTGAGCAGCGGTTAGAGCGAGCCGCAGGATTGTTATTGGAGAGCAATATGAACATTGGGCAGATAGCGGTTCTTGTGGGTTATACAAAGCCCAGCAACTTTTCTGCTGCATTTAAGAAAAAGTATGGAGTTATGCCAAAAGATTATCGAGAGGCCAGCCGAATCAAATAGGTGCTTTGCATACCCAAAATAAATACCGATTTTGGGTAGAATGAAATTGCTTTTGGGTTGGATATTGGGAATGAAATTGCTAAAATGCGTGGTGTGGTTAGAACACTCTAACCACACCACATTTTCATTTTCTCAGAGATAAGGAGGATACTGGTATGAGTTCCCAGAAAAAAAGTTCCCGGCTTGAGGGAAAAGATTTAATTACTATCGGCATCTACACCGTCATCTATGTCGTGATTGTTATGCTGGTGGCGATGCTTGGCTTTATCCCCATTTTTATTCCGCTGATGGCGGTGCTGTGCCCTTTGATTGGCGGCATCCCCTATATGCTGTATGTTACAAAGGCTAAAAAATTCGGGATGACTGCAATCATGGGTTTCCTGATTGGCCTAATCATGGTGTTCTTCGGCAACGGCTATCTTACTATGGTAACTGGTCTCGTTGGCGGCCTGTTGGCCGACGTGATCCTGAAAAAGGCGGACTACAAAAGTGCAAAGAGTACAGTTCTTTCCTGCGGCGTGTTCAGCATCTGGGTGTTTGGCAACTTTGCTCCCATTTTCCTGAACCGTGAAAGCTATATGGTAATGTTGACTGAAGGATACGGCGCTGAATATGCAGCTACCCTTAATACATATATGCCTATGTGGATTGCGCCTATTCTGCTGGTTGCCTGCTTTGTGTTTGGCCTTGTCGGAGGTGTGATTGGGAAAGCTATTTGCAAAAAGCACTTCCAGCGTGCCGGTATTGCATAATGGCGCGGGAAATTCTGCTCAGCAAAAAAACAGAACAAGGGTTACGGCTCGATCCGCGTACAAAACTGTTGCTCATCTTCATCATAAGCATTTTTGTCATGGGTGGAACAGGCGGAGAAGCTATGGGGCTGATCCGCCTTGTTCTTTGTACGGTTCCGGCTATATTGCTGCTTACCTCGAAACAATGTGCAAAAGCTGTGGGCTATATTGCTGTGTTTTCTGCTTTTTATGCTGTTCAAATTTATGTTTTGCCGCACCTTACGGGAATATTGAATTTCCTCGTTCTGTTTACAACAGGATTCTTCTGCCGAATCCTTCCCAGTGTTGCGATTGCTGCCTATGCAGTGAAAACAACAACGGTCAGTGAATTGATTTCCGGCATGGAAAGAATCCATATGCCTAAAGAAGTGACGATCCCCTTAACGGTCATGTTCCGCTTCTTTCCAACTGTCTTTCAGGAGTCAGAAGCAATCAGTGACGCTATGAAAATGCGTGGGATTAAACTTGGAGGGAAAAAATCTTCAAAAATATTGGAGTATAAGCTGATCCCGATGATTACCTGCTCCGTGAAAATCGGTGAGGAACTTTCCGCTGCGGCAATTACCCGTGGCCTCGGTGCTCCTGTCAAACGCACAAACATTTGCCAGCTTAAATTCAATTTTGCCGATGTGGTGCTGATCTTGTTTTGTTGCTTTGTAGTGTTTTGGGCGATTGCTTCCCCGATAATTTCCGCAGGAGGGATTTTGCCATGATAGATTTTCAAAATGTTTCTTTTTCTTATGGTGAAGAATCCAGCGGCGGAGGGATTAGAAATGTCAATCTCACCATAAACACAGGGGAATTTGTTTTACTCACGGGAGAATCCGGCTGTGGGAAAACAACGATTACCCGTTTGGTAAACGGGCTGGTGCCTCATTATTACGAGGGCAATTTAGAGGGTGATGTCCTTCTGGACGGAAAAAGCGTATCAGATACGCCGCTTTATGACTTGGCTGCTATGGTGGGATCTGTATTCCAGAATCCCAAAAGTCAGTTTTTCAACGTGGATACGGATAGTGAATTAGCCTTTGCCTGTGAAAATTTAGGCTATCCTCAGGAGGATATCCTGAAAAGGATTGACCGGACAGTTTCCGATTATCATATTGAAGATTTGATGGGGCGAAGCGTGTTTGCTCTGTCCGGGGGCGAAAAGCAAAAAATAGCCTGTGCTTCATCAAGTGTATTGCTACCGGGAATTATGGTCCTTGACGAACCATCTTCTAATCTGGATATGGCTGCTATTGATGACCTGCGGCAGGTCTTGAGCCTCTGGAAAAAGCAGGGCAAAACAATTCTGATTGCAGAACACCGCCTTTACTACCTTCACGATCTTGCAGATCGTGTGCTGTATGTAAAAGATGGGGAGATTGAACGGGAATACACGCCTGCTGAATTTGACAGCTTATCGGATGGCACTCGAAAAGAAATGGGGCTGCGGCCGTTTTCTCTCTCGAAGTTGAAGCCTGCGAATCAGTATCAGGCGCATACAGCTAAACAGATGGAATTTCAAAATTTCTGCTTTGCGTATAAAAAGCGGGAACCGGAAAGCCTCCATATTCCGAGTGCAGAACTGCCTGTTGGAGAAACGATTGCCATTATCGGCCTGAATGGCGCTGGAAAATCTACTTTGGCCCGCTGTATTTGCGGACTGGAAAAGAAGTGTGGCCTTTTGCAGGTTGACGGGAAAACCCTTGATTGGAAAGCCCGGCTCAAACATTGCTACATGGTAATGCAGGATACCAGCCATCAGCTATTTACCGAAAGCGTGATGGATGAAGTGCTTCTGAGCATGGACAACGAGGATGAAACTGTTGCAGATGAAATCCTTAAACAGTTTGATCTGCTGGAATATAAAGACAGGCACCCGCTTTCTCTTTCCGGCGGGCAAAAACAGCGGGTAGCGATCGCATCTGCCATTGTGAGTAACCGGGAGATCATTGTGTTTGACGAACCAACCAGCGGGCTTGATCTCAAACATATGCGGGAAGTTGCGCGGAGTTTGAAGTCACTCGCGGATCAGGGCAAAACGCTTCTTGTTATTACGCATGATCCGGAGTTGGTGATGGCGGGATGTTCGTATGTAGTCCATATGGAAAAAGGGCAAATAAAAGAAAGCTATCCATTGGACGAATCCGGCAGTAAAAAGGTTTTGGATTTTTTCCGAATCCGCCAGTGAATTTTAGAAATTATGAATGTCAGGGCCGCCTTGACTGGACAGAAAGATAATGATAAGAGGCCGCTTTACTTTGGCGGCCTCTTGTTTTTGAAGCACAGACAGTACGGCTCAATATAAGGAGGGCTTATGTTCAAAAAAATCTTTGAGTACGCAGGGCCATATAAGAAAAATATGTATGTGGCCACGGTTGTCGTACTGGTCAGCGTTCTTATGGGCATCCTGCCTTTTGTGCTGGCCTATCAGGTCATTTCGCCATTGGTTATGGGCGATTCTGTTGAAACAGAATTTGTTTTATTGCGTGTTATAGGGGTTTTGATCTGTCTTGTTTTGCAGGCGGTTTTATATGGATGGGGATTATCAATTTCTCATAAAGCAGCATATAACACATTGTTCCGGCTGCGGGTATCTCTGCAAAAGAAGTTTGAGAAACTTCCCCTTGGCATTGTGGAGGAAAAAGGGACAGGGACAATCAAAAAGCTGTTTGTCGATGATGTGGACAGCTTGGAATTGCTCCTTGCTCATTCAGTCCCGGAGGGTATCGCAAATTTACTGATCCCGCTGGTGATTTATGTTGCTATGTTTTGTGCGGACTGGAAACTGGCTCTTATGTCTTTGGCCTCTATCCCGATCAGCCTGCTCTCCATGGTCATTATGTACTCTGTTGGAATGAAGCGCATGGGTCCCTACTATCAGTCTGCACAGAAAATGAACAACACGATCATTGAGTACATCAATGGTATGGAGGTTGTCAAGGTTTTCAACCGGGAGAGTGAATCTTACGAGAACTTCCGCAAGGATGTAACGGACTATCGGGATTATACCTTGGCATGGTATAAGGCCGCCTGGCCCTGGATGGCGATATACGGAAGTCTGCTGCCCTGCACTGTTATTCTGACTTTGCCTCTTGGGGCATGGTTTGTTCTCTGTGGCATAAGCACTTTACCTGATTTGATTTTAGTCCTCTGCCTTTCCCTCAGCATTGGGATTCCTCTCCTGAAAGCACTGGGCTTTATGGAGACGATTCCGAATCTGAATTATAAGATCACGGCACTTGAACAGATGTTAAATGCGGCACCGCTGCAAGCTGCTGAGGATGATTTCCACGGACAGGATTTTAACATTTCTTACGATCATGTTTCCTTTGCGTATCAAACGACACAGCCTGGCCCAGATGGGAAACCGATAATAGCGGAAAACGAAGTCCTCCACGATATTACCCTTGTGGCAAAAGCAGGACAAAAAACTGCCCTGGTTGGTGAATCCGGTTCTGGCAAGAGCACCCTTGCAAAACTGTTGATCCACTACTATGACCCGCAGAAAGGGAGCATTTCCATTGGCGGGCAGAAACTTTGTGATATGAGCCTGGAGGCATTGAACAGCCGCATTTCCTATGTGGCTCAGGATCAGTACCTGTTTAACACCTCCCTGCTGGAAAATATCCGTCTTGGACGTTTGGATGCTACCGATGAGGAAGTAATGGAGGCGGCGAAGAAAGCCCAGTGTATGGAGTTTCTGGAAAAGCTGCCGCAAGGTATTCACTCCATGGCGGGCGATGCGGGGAAAATGCTTTCCGGGGGGCAGCGCCAGCGAATTTCCCTGGCGCGAGCAATATTGAAGGATGCCCCGATTGTAGTGCTTGACGAGGCCACGGCCTATGCTGATCCAGAAAATGAGGAAAAAATGGAGGCTGCTATTGCGGAGCTGGTGAAGGGAAAAACCTTGGTAGTTATCGCTCACAAACTTCCCGCTATAATGAACGCAGATCAAATATGCGTTATGGATCACGGAAAGATGGTGGCAACCGGAAAACATCAGGAGCTGATTCAAGCTTGCCCAGAATACCAAAAGTTGTGGAAAGCGGCTCAGGACAGCGCCGAGTGGAAAGTATCTACTGCAAAGGAGGGAAGATAAATGTTTGCATTGATTTCAAGAATCCTGAACCTCTCCGGGAGGTATAAAAGCCGTATTCAGGCTGCATTTCTATGTGCATTTGTCGAGTCCATTCTCTCCAAAATGCCGATCTTCATGGCGTTTATTGTCTTGGCCGGGTTTGCTGATAATACGCTGACTGGAAAGACCTGTCTGTTTGTCGGACTTGGATTATTAGCTGTTGTAGTGGTTCAGACAGTGGTTCACTATTTGAGCGACCGTCTGCAAAGTGCCGCTGGATTTATGATCTTTGCTGATAAACGGATGGAGTTGGGAAATCATTTAAGAAAAATGCCGATGGGTTACTTTACATCGGGGAATATTGGCAAAATCAGCTCTGTTCTCAGTACGGATATGGTATTCATTGAGGAAGTTTCTATGAGTACCATTGGCAACATGATGAGCTATATGCTGTCTACTTTGGTTTTAGCTGTTTTTATGTTCGTACTGGATTGGAGACTTGGGCTGATTGCGGTAATCATTACCTTGCTGGCATCACTGGTTGCAAAATATATGAATAAGGTTTCCTTCAAGGAGGCTGTCGGGCGTCAAAACCAAAGCGAGAATTTGACGGATGCGGTCTTGTCTTTTGCTGAAGGAATTGGGGTTATCAAAAGTTACAATCTGCTCGGAGAAAAATCTGACGAATTAACGGAAAACTTCAAAAAATCAAGGGATGTCAATACGAAGTTTGAGCAGAAAATGACACCGTGGACCACTGGCTTAAACATTCTCTATGGCGTGGGTATTGCCGCTATCTTCGGTTTATCCGTTTTTTTACATCAGGAAGGCGTACTCTCCCTGGCTTATCTTTTGGGCGTGCTGCTGTTTGTCTTTGATCTCTTTGGACCTCTGAAAGCTCTTTATGGAGAAGCAACCCGACTGACCGTGATGAATGCCGCATTAGACCGCATTGAAGCTGTTTTGGACGAGCCCGAACTTCCCGATAACGGAAATCAACATATTCTGTCACAGGCACAGCCGGATCAGCCAGAAGTACAATTTAGCGATGTGGCCTTCGCCTATCAGGACAAGGAAGTCCTGCACAACATCAGCTTCTCTATGCAGAAGAATACCATGACCGCACTTGTGGGACCGTCTGGCGGTGGCAAATCCACGATTGCGAACCTTCTGGCGCGGCTGTGGGATGTGAAATCCGGCAAAGTGACAATCCGTGGTACAGATATTCGGGATGTACCTCTCGCCGAACTGATGGAACAGATCAGCATGGTTTTCCAGAGGGTGTACTTGTTCCAGGATACCATTTACAACAATATCAGCATGGGTAAACCGGACGCTACCGAGGAAGAAGTCTATGAGGCTGCAAAAAAAGCCCGCTGCTATGATTTTATCATGGCGCTGCCAGATGGATTCCAGACAGTCATCGGTGAAGGCGGCGCTACTCTGTCCGGCGGCGAAAAGCAAAGAATCTCTATCGCCCGCTGCATTTTGAAGGACGCACCGATTGTCATTTTGGATGAAGCGACTGCAAGTGTTGATACCGATAATGAAAGCTATATCCAGGAGGCAATCAATGAACTGGTAAAGGGTAAAACATTGCTTGTGATTGCACACCGCCTGAATACCATCCGTCAGGCAGATCAGATTTTGGTGATCTCCGATGGACGGATCAGCGAACAGGGAACCCATGACGAGCTTATGGCAAAAGCCGGGATTTATCAGGATTTTGTAAATATCCGTAAAAAGTCCTCCGGCTGGAGCCTTGCATAAAGGAGACAATAGTGATGATTCATGCGTCCGGAGAGGATTATCTGGAGGCTGTGCTGGTTCTTCAAAAGAAT
>ENA-OURV01002796-OURV01002796.1-human-gut-metagenome-genome-assembly--contig:-NODE-2796-length-11642-cov-3.403124_pt1 | contig 11642 bp, 15 predicted proteins | sample MGYA00242141_ERZ509072 | MGnify/ENA primary metagenome ERZ509072 (study PRJEB26280, sample SAMEA2338763) | human gut metagenome | biome: human gut; feature: human-associated habitat; material: faeces... | reverse complement strand
GTGTGTTTTGAAATTTATTTTTTATAGTTGTTTTTCTATTTATTGTGTTATTTATTTTTGACATAGTTCTTTTGGTATGGATTTTGCTACTTATTTTATTATTTTGCAGCCGTTTAGATTGTACCATAAATAAGAGCAAGTCGATTACATTTTATATCAATCAACTTGCCCTTACTTATTTGCCCTATAATGTTTTATAACTGTTCCGAAACATAGAATTTATTTGAAATGTAAGTTTGTAAATTTAATGAATCGGAATAGTTAGTGTTATATACTTTGCACAGTATCCTGTTGTTATATTGCAGAAAGCCTTTTTCAAACACGCTCTAGTCTTATACCTTGTGTAATATTCTGCGATTATTCTTCAGCTTTACCACTAATCTTAGCAACTACTTTTTTCATAAACTCATCATTAAGCTTATATTTAGTCTTAAATACAACGTAAGCAAGAATGATGCCGAGAGCTGGTACAATGCACATCAGCACACGGATGGAGTTCTGTGTTGCTAAAGACTGTACTGCATTTGGAACGTATCCAGTTAATTCTAATACGAATCCGATTGCTAAAGCTGTAAAAGCTGCGGTCAGTTTTACGATTAATGTCTGAAGGGAGAATACGACACCTTCATTTCTGACACCTAATACATATTCGCCATAATCAACAACGTCTGCAAGGAAAACGGTAGCACATCCAAGTTCAAGACCTGTACCAGTTTTAACGATAATTCCCGCAATTGCAGTTAAAGGAATATTAGAAGGACATACAAATCCTACAATGAGCAGTAAGATAAGGCCGATTGGTGGAAGCGTACAAGCCATTAAGAATGCCTTTTTTCTGGATAATAATTTTGTGACTTTAGGGAAGATTAATAATCCAACTACCTCTGCAACAGATGCACTGATCATGAAAGCAGATAACATTCCGGCATTATTGCAAACATAGCTGAAATAATATGTAGCAACACCCATGATAGCCTGAATTCCAATATTGTATAATAAAATTAAGAGGACAGCCCATCTTAACTGGTCATTCTTTTTGATTACAGTGAAAATATCTCTGAATTTCATTTTCTCTGCAGTTCCGGTAGCCTGCTGTTTCTTTGGCAGGTTGATAACGCAGACAGCCATTGTAAAAATAAAGGTTGCTGCGATAATTAATGCAAATCTGTGGTAACCAGTATAGTTGCCGCCAAGTCCTTTGATAATCTGAACACCGAAGCCGGCGATGATAAGAGACTGACCGATGCTGGCAAAAATTCTTGGTAAAACAGATACTTTTTCACGTTCTTCCGGGTCGGAAGTTAAGTTAGGAATAATAGACCAATACGGAATATCCATAATCGTATAAGTCATTCCCCATAAAACATAAACGACAGATGCAAATACACAAAGACTTACACCTGATAAATGAAAGTCTGTAAATACGGTAATGAATACAAAAGCGTTAATCAATGTACCGATAACAAGCCACGGAACGAATTTACCCCACCGGCTTCTCGTATTATCAACAATCATACCCATAAATAAATCGTTAAAAGCATCCCACAACTTTGCAACGAAGAACATACTTCCGATAAATGCGGGAGCAACTTTAATAATATCTGTAAAATAAATCATAGAAAAAGTTGCAATCATTCCATAGATTAAGTCTTTTCCTAATGCACCAAAGGCAAAGCAGTACTTCACACGATTTGGTATTTTTCCCTGGTATATAACACCACTGTTACTGTTGTTTTCCATTTTTCCTCTCCTCTTTTTTTATTTGCGTGTTTCTTAACTTGATTGGAGTTTAGCATTTTAGAAAAAAGAATGACATTTGATATTCTATTTAAAAACTCGTGAGGTCCGTATTCATCAAGAATAACTTCTGTAATTGCACAGGACAGTTTCACCATTCTTGAAAACAGCCATTTTGGCGGATGGCCTCCGTGAAGTGGTAAATTGACAGCTCCCTTTTTTTGCATAATTTATATTTTTTACGCTGTGAAGTTAAAAAATGAAAGAAGATATATATGAAAATAAATGGGATAAACTACTGAAAATCCATACAATGGGACGCGATGATTCCAATGCAGGACAATATTATTATCCCTATGAACCAACGCCATATTCTGTATTAGAAAGGCTGGCAAACACAGGAATCATAAGAAAAGGCAATACACTTCTTGATTACGGGTGTGGAAAAGGCCGTGTAGACTTTTTCCTTGCCTATCAGACCAGATGCAGGTCCATCGGCGTGGAATATGATGAGAGAATCTACAATAAAGCAATAGAAAACAAAGAAAAAGCCATTTCAGCAGGAAGAGTAGCATTTAAAGCGGAAAATGCCGAATACTTTTCTGTACCAAGAGAAGTAGATAGAATTTACTTCTTTAACCCATTTTCACTTGAAATTTTGCAAAAAGTGATACACAGGATACTAGAATCCTATTACGAAAAACCAAGAGAGATAAAACTACTGTTTTATTATCCGTCAGATGAATATGTGAGTTTTTTGATGACGCAAGATGAGTTGATGTTTTCTGATGAGATTGACTGCAGAGATTTGTTTGATGGAAATGATAGCAGAGAGAAGATTTTAGTGTTTGATGTGGGGTAAGTTGGAAAATAATTTGTGGTGGAGTATATAAAATACATAACATAAAAATAGCATAACTTAAATTAGATAAAATTTCCGCCCAAAACTTCCCTCTTAAAATACACACATTAACCCACCAAATCACCACTAAAAATTGCTATCTGTGAAATTACCGACTGTGGATTGAAACAATTGTGAAAAAAGATATAGAAGATACAGCAAAGATGTGCTACTATAGTATCATGCCAACGGGGGCAACGAGTTTGCCCCCACTGTCAAAATAGTGGGTTAGTAAACTAAAACATGAGTTAGCCGCCAGATAGCAGAGTAATCAGTTGGAAAGGAAACATCAGTATGTCGAAATATTCAAAGGAAGATATTTTACGCATGGTAGATGAGGAGGACGTTGGATTTATACGTCTGCAGTTTACAGATGTGTTTGGAACCGTAAAGAATATTGCAGTTACAGCAGGACAGCTAGAGCAGGCACTTAATAATGAATGTTCATTTGATGGCTCTGGCATTGACGGATTTGTGCGAATCGAAGAGGATGACATGTACTTGTATCCAGATTTAGATTCGTTTGAGATCTTTCCATGGAGACCTCAGACAGGCAAGGTTGCCCGTCTGATCTGTGATATCCATAAGTGTGATGGAACGCCATTTGAGGGGGATAGCCGTTATATATTAAAGCGGGTTATCCGTGAGGCAGCCAAGATGGGAATTTATCCTTATATTGCCCCAGAATGTGAATTTTGTCTGTTTCCATATGATACAGACGGAGAGGTGATGCTGCAGACGCAGGGACATGGATCTTATTTTGATGTTGCACCGCTTGATACAGGTGAGAATGTCAGAAGAGATATTATTCTTGCACTTGAGGATATGGGAATTGATGTCAGAAGTTCCTATCATGAGCATTCACCTTATCAGCATGAGATTGATTTGCAGCCAGTGAATGCGCTTGCAGCAGCCGATAATATAGTGACATTTCGCATGACATGCAAAACTATTGCCAGCCGTCATGGACTTTATGCAACATTTATGCCAAAGCCAAAGTTTGGTATCAGCGGTTCTGGAATGCATATTAATATGTCACTTGCAACTGAAGAGGGTAAGAATATATTTGCAGATGAGAATGGAAAGATTGGTTTATCAGATGATGCATATCATTTTATTGCTGGTATTATGAAGCACGCAAGAGGTATGTCAGCAATAACTAATCCGCTTGTTAATTCATATAAAAGACTTGTTCCGGGATATGAAGCACCTGTATATATAGCATGGTCAGCAAAGAACAGAAGTCCGCTTATAAGAATACCTGCATCAAGAGGAAATGGAACGAGAGTTGAGTTAAGAAATCCGGATCCTACAGCTAATCCATATCTCGTGCTGGCACTCTGCCTTGCAGCAGGACTTGATGGTATTAAGAATAAGATAGAAGTGCCTGAGAGTGTTGACTGCAATATATATGAGATGACACCTGGCGAGAGAAGGGCAGCAGGAATAGAGAATATGCCGGCAGACCTTAAGGAAGCTGTTGACTGTCTTGTGGCAGATGAGTTTTTATGCAGTGTACTTGGAGAACATATTACAACCAAATATGTTGAAGCTAAGATGAAAGAATGGGAAAACTACACAACAAGAGTCTCACAGTGGGAAATTGATGAATATCTCTACAAGTATTGATTAAACATGGTAAAGCGTATGCTAAGTAGAAAAGGAGTTAATTGATGTCCACATTGATTGTAGCATTTCCTAAGTTAGAGGAGGCTAAAGCAGTAAGGAACCTTTTGATTCACAGAGGCTTCGATGTCGCTGTACCATGTACGAGTGGAGCACAAGCAATCAATCAGGCTGATACTTTGTCTGATGGAATCATAATATGCGGATATAAGCTGTCAGATAATATGGTTTATACTGAATTATATGAATATAAGCCAAAGAGCTTTGAGATGTTGTTAGTTGCGTCCCAGAACAGATGGGAAGATTGTCAGGACAATGGAATTGTATGTGCGGCAATGCCAATAAAGGTTAATGACCTTGTGTCAACTATAGAGATGATGCTTCAGGCACAGATAAGGCGTAGAAAGAAATTGCGGTCACAGCCAAGAAAGAGAAGTCCGGAAGAACAGAAGATAATTGATGATGCAAAGCATCTGCTTATGGAAAGAAATAATATGTCAGAGCAGGAAGCATTCAGATATATCCAGAAATGCAGCATGGACAGTGGCAATACAATGGTAGAGTCAGCAACTATGGTAATGGGAATATATCAGGATGTATGACAAATGTGATTTATCACTACATTTATAATATATAGGAAAAGGGAGACGCAGTATGAAGTTTACTAAAATGCATGGAGCAGGCAACGACTACATATACGTAGACTGCACACAATCGGTAATTGATAATCCGTCACAGGTCGCAATTGATCTGAGTGACAGACATTTTGGAATAGGTTCGGATGGACTTATTCTTATTAAGAAGTCAGATAAAGCTGATTTCTTTATGGAGATGTACAACGCAGATGGTTCGCAGGGACAGATGTGTGGCAATGGAATAAGATGTGTTGGAAAGTTCGTATATGACAACGGACTTACAGATAAAACAACAGTTACTATTGATACACTTGCAGGTGTGAAGATACTTGAGCTTAAAACCGGTGCAGATGGCAAGGTTGAGACAGCAAGGGTTAACATGGGCGCACCAATTCTTGAGGCAGCACAGATTCCTGTTGATACGAAGGAACTTAAAGAATATAAAGGCTGTGAGACAGAGACAATTGCCGGACAGGTTGTTAAGACACCTGTTGTGGATGAGACTATTGTTGTAGAAGGTAAGGAGTACAAGGTAACAGCAGTTTCAATGGGTAATCCTCATGCTATTGTTTATCTTGATAAAGATATTGATATTAAGAAATTTGAGATTGAAAAAATCGGACCTTTCTTTGAAAATCACAAAGCATTTCCAGAGAGAATTAATACTGAATTCATTCAGGTTGTAGATAAGAATAATCTTAATATGCGTGTGTGGGAGAGAGGTTCCGGGGAGACACTTGCCTGTGGTACAGGTGCATGTGCGAGCCTTGTTGCAACTGTTCTTAACGGAATGTGCGACACAACAGCAACACTTCATCTTCTTGGAGGTGACTTAAAGATTACATGGGATAAAGATGAGAATACTGTATATCTTGAAGGCCCGGCAAAAACAGTATTTACAGGGGACTTAGATATTTAATATGATGACAGATATGACAATGGATAATTTTCTTGCGGTTTTATCTTCAAGTGAGCCGGTGCCGGGTGGCGGCGGAGCATGCGGATATGTGGCAGCAGTAGGTATGAGCCTTGGTAATATGGTGCTGGCACTGACTACAGGAAAGAAGAAATACGCAGAGTATCAGGAAGAGATTGAAGAACTTATTGTTAAAGCGACAGACCTTACAAAGAGACTTGCAGAGTGCATGGATAAGGATGCTGAAAGCTTTAAGCCTCTTGCAGCAGCTTATGGTCTTCCTAAGGATACAGAAGAACAGATTAAGGAAAGAGAAGCAATTATGGCAAAGGCACTTGTTACAGCCTCAGAAGCCCCTCTGTCAATGATGGAGCTTATACTTGAAGCCATGAAGCTTATCGACCGTATATCTGTAATTGGAAGCAGAATTGCAATCAGTGATGCAGGTGTCGGCATAACAATGTGTGAGGCTGCAATGAAGGGTGCTTCACTTAATGTATTTATCAATACAAAGCTTATGAAGGACAGAGAACTTGCTGAAGATATGAACTTTAAGGCAGATAAGATGCTTGCTGAAGCAGCTCAGATTGAAGAAGAAACATTTGGAAGAGTTATGGATGCTGTAAGACCATAGAACAGGATTGCAAAACAAGGAGGCAAATTCCTCTCCTCACCATAGGGTTCGGATTTTGCTTCGCAAAACAAGGAGGATTAAAATGAGAATCAATGGATTTAGTGGGACAAATACGCAGACAGGAACAATGGGAATGACACAGGGGAATGATTCTGTAAGTAAAAATATTCAGAATCAGATTGCAAATGCACAGCAGAAGCTACAGGATTTATCATCGAATGAAGAAATGTCATTAGAGGATAAGATGAAAAAGCGTCAGGAGATACAGCAGGAGATTAACAATCTCAATCAGCAGTTAAGACAGCACCAGATCGAGCAGAGAAAGGAACAGCAGAGTAAAAATTCGTCATCTATGGATGATATGGTGGCTGGAACAAGTAACACTTCTAAAAAGAAAGACACCGGATTGTCACAGGCAAGTATGCAGGCGATGATTTCCGCAGATTCTTCCATGAAACAGGCAAAGGTGCAGGGAAGTATGGCAACACAGATACAGGGACGTGCCAGTGTGCTTGAATCTGAAATCAAACAGGATGCCGGAAAAGGAAATACTGAGAAGAAGGAAGAAGAACTGGCAGAGCTGCAGGCAAAGGCACAGTCTGCGACAGCAGCACAGATGTCTACACTTGCAGATGCAAATAAATCAGTAGAAGAAGCTACAAAAGCGGAGAACAGCAATACAGAAGACACTGCAACAAAGAACAATACTGATAAATCCGAGAAAACACAGGAATCTGCGGGGGCTGCGGCAGAGGAGACAGACAGCGTAAAGAATACGGATATCAAAGGGGAAACACAGGTGACATATACACCGATTGATATTCGTTTATAGTTGGTAAAGGAGAATGGTATTATGTCAGAGATTAAGAGTTTTAGTGATTACACAAGTAAATATAACAGCAATGTAGATTATTCCGCATTATTTGGAGGAACTTCCGACAGTTCATCCGTAGGAAACACCAATATGCTTTCTGATTATGCTGCGATTAAAAACGGAAGCTATGGAAAACTTATGAAAGCATATTATGCAAAGCAGGATGCAGAAAAATTATCGGGTAAAGGCGATACTTCACAGAAGCTTACACTGATGAAAACAAGTGCGGATTCCCTGAAAAAATCAGCAGATGCACTAAACGATGCGTCACTCTGGGAAAAAAAGAAAATAAAAAAGAAGGATGAAAAGACCGGGGAAGAAACAGAGGTAGAGGATTATGACTGGGATGCAATTGCCAAAAAAGTGAAATCTTTTATTGATGATTATAATGACGTTGTTAAGGAGGCAGGAGAATCCAATACAAAAGATGTCCTTAGAAATGCTTCATGGATGACAGGCATGACAGACAAAACCAGTCATTTACTTTCTAAAATAGGTATTACCATAGGAAAGGGGAATAAGCTGGAGCTGGATGAAGATGAATTGAAGAAAGCAGATATCAGTTCATTGAAAACGGTTTTTACAGGTTACAATTCCTTTGCAGGCAAAACAGCCCAGAAAGCAGCTGGTATATCAAATGCTGCGAATCGGGCAAGTGCGACTTATACAAACAATGGTACATATTCTAAAAAAGATTCCTCTCTAACGTCAAGTAAGATAGATAAGGAAGTATAGTATGTTAAGCCTAAATGATAAGAAGAAAAATCTTTTGTATTAATTTGTCGGGAAGGAGGAACCAGATGAGTTTTACAGTCAATTTATCCGGTGGAGGTTTACTGATAAATAGATTTAATAGTTCTAATATGTTGAAAAGTACACAGGAAAAATTGCAGCGACAGCAGGAACGGGATAATAAGGTGGCTTTTTTTGAAGCACAAAAAGAAAATTTGAAAAACCGAAAGGCTGACAGTTTGGAAGAAATCTCTGAAAAGCTGGAAATGTTTCATAATTATGAGGATGAAATTGCGGCAGCAAATCAGGAGTATAATAATTCACAGATGTTTCATGTCATGGACGAGGCAGAAGAACATGGCGAAAAGATTGCGGAAGCTGCTGAGAGGAATAAGCCTAAAACAGAAGAAGAACGAAAGGAAGAAATGGTGGATGAAGCTCTTGGAACAGAGGAAAACAAGGGCATGATGTCTGAAATCATGGACGAACTTTCGGAGACAACCGAAGAAATGACAGAGCAGATGACGGAAAAAACTGTGGAGAATATGGAAGAACTTCCAGACGAGGTTTTGCAGGAGCAGCTTGCTACAGATAGTTTAGAGGCAGCAGAAATGGTACAAACAGACACAATTAAAAGGTATGTGCCGATTGATATTAGAGTCTAATGGTATTTATCTGGGAAGGAAACAGCTATGAAGATTTACAATAATACAAATATTACATATTCTGCAATCGAACATAACAGCAGGAAAAATACAAAGCAAAATGTTCCGGCAGATTTAGAAAAGAAAATGACACAGTATACAGATACACTTTCCATTTCCAAAACAGGGCAGGAGAGCTTTCGACATTTATCTTCTGTCAGTTCTATGGATTATCAGAACCGTTTTGAGAAGGAAGTGACGGATATATTTGTCAAAGAAGATACAGAGAGTGTAAAAACTGATTCCTTTGAACATCATGTAAACAGAATGGCAGAAGCATATAACAAAATGAAAAACAGCATTGAAGAAAAATATGCGGAACAAGATTATGAGCCGGAGTATTATGTGACAGAATCGGGCAAAATTGAGGAATTAACCAAAGAAAAAGAACTGGATATGCTGAATCAGGCATATGAAAATCACAGTAATTTTATGGCAACTTCAACAGAAATCTGGTCAGAATTACAGGATTTTACCCCATCGGTAGTTTACCATAAAGGAAGTGGACAGACAGCAAATGAACAGAACATAGGTGAGAACCAGGAGAATACTGCAAAATCTAAAGAAAAGGGGGTTATCCAAAATTCGGCATATCAGGCATTTTTATCCGCCATCCAGTCGGATAACCAGAAATTATTGCAGCAGTATTCGGGTGACTGGAAAGATTTAAGGCTAAATCTGAATGTATCAGATGGTGATCGGAAAATGCTTAATGGTATTTGGGATTATTATGCTAATAAAAGGTAATGAAAGCTTTGTAATACGAAAGGGATGTTAGTATGGCAGTTACAGGTGTAAACAATTACTCTAATATTTACACAAATGCTTATACCGGTAATATACGGAAAAATAATGCTAAGGAAACCACAGAAAAGCAGGTTGTGGAGCAAACAGAAGATGTAAAGACAGGGACAACCCGAAAAACTGCAGCGGATGAACTTTCCTATCTTTCTAAAAAATTTGACAATTATAGTTTTGTATCAGCAAATTATAGTCCGGGGATGAAATATGGTAAATCAACTACCACGAATGTAGCGATTTCTCCTCAGTTTTTAACAAAAATGGTAAATGATTCAGACTTAGAAGATGAGTACATAAAAGAAATTGGTAACATGAAAAAATTAGATGAGCAGTTTGCAAAGCAACAAGCAGATATTGGATGGAGAGTTGAACAGGGATGGGCTATAGATAAAGATGGAAATATTAGTTCATGGGCAATAGGACATAAAGATTCAAAAGTAAAATCCTTTCTCCAGAATATGAGTGAAAAAGCCGAAGAAATCCTACAGAAGCAGTTGGAAAAAGCAAAGGATACAAAGGAAGAAAAAGAAGTATTCTCGATGAAAAAGCATAAAGAAGTTATAAAAAAGAACAAGGTTGATTTGAAGGTGTAAATAATCAGATTCGAAGTATTATGCAGAAAAAATGCATAGCATTGAGGGAGCCTTGCGTATGTCAGATGAAATCAATGCCCAGTTCGGATTTGAAAGAGTATTCAGTAAGACTAACGGCAATGCAGATACTGATACAAAAATTACAAAATTTGGCATCTCTTTTAATAGTGACGGAACTACCACATTCTTTGCAGAGTTAGAAGAGAGGTGTTGGTGAAGGAATTCGCACCGGTGGCGTGCAAAGAGAGGAACTTTTCGTAGTATCAAAAGTAGCTGCAGGGCACAAAACTTATGAAGACAAATGCAGAGGTTTTCCTGTTTATGATGGAAAGATATAATGTGAATAATAGGTTGTATTTATCCTAAAATTTGTATATACTATAGTAAATAAATCACGGAGGTGATCATATGACTATAGATACAAAAACAATGGTGTCTATTTCAGACGCTAACCAGAATTTTTCTAAAGTAGCAAGATTAGTGGACGAATGCGGTTCAGCAGTGATTTTGAAGAATAATGTACCAAGATATCTTGTTATAGACTTTAGTAAAGCAGATAAGGATTTTACTGCATCTGATGAAGATGTGTTAAGTATTTCAAAGCAGCTCATGGAGCAGAATAAGGAAGCATATGAGGTACTGGCTAAATGAAAAAACTGAGCAAAAAGCAGATTCTTATGCTTCACACTCAATTGATTCAGCAGACTGGTGGAAGCGAAGGAGTCAGAGATTACAATTTACTGGACTCAGCTTTAGAAACTCCTTTTCAGTCTTTTGGAGGGGATGAATTGTATCCTACGATACAAGCGAAAGCCGCAAGATTAGGATATGGGTTGATTAAAAACCATTGTATGATAGATGGGAATAAAAGGATTGGAACGCATTCAATGTTGGTTTTTCTTGCTTTGAACGGGATAGAACTTAAGTATATGCAAAAAGAATTATACGAAACTATTCTTGATGTTGCAGCTGGGAAAATAGAATATGAAGACCTATTGCAATGGGTTCTTGACCATCAAAACTAAATAGTGTAACTGGCAAAAGACCGCTCAGAGATAATCTGTTCGGTCTTTTGTTTTGAACAAATTGGGATGGAATTTATAATTGAAACAATTACGCCGATATATATTGTATATGAATAGGTAAACGGATTTACAATAAGATATGTGATTTTAAAATTAATTGATGTGAAAAAATTTGACAGTGATGCGGTGTGGATACGGTATCGGTGTTAGAAGTCGATTGCAATTCTGCCCCAACTTGAGGCAGAATTGGAACTTTAGTAAAGCAGATATGTGGTGGAAGTTATGTATCTGCTTTTTATGTTGTAATTTGGCTGACTTGAAAAAGTAAATTCCAGTGCAAGAGTAAATTCCATCTGCTTTTAAATTTTGTTGATTTTGCAGGAGGTTTTTTAACAAAATCTCCTGTTTTCTGTTATAATTAAGCCAACTTATCGAAATTTTGTTGTTTTTATGGCATGAAAAAC
>ENA-OURV01002790-OURV01002790.1-human-gut-metagenome-genome-assembly--contig:-NODE-2790-length-11660-cov-4.459112_pt1 | contig 11660 bp, 7 predicted proteins | sample MGYA00242141_ERZ509072 | MGnify/ENA primary metagenome ERZ509072 (study PRJEB26280, sample SAMEA2338763) | human gut metagenome | biome: human gut; feature: human-associated habitat; material: faeces... | reverse complement strand
TTAACATTAGTCTGTTCCTCCAAATAAGGCATACAGTTCTCGGTTATAGGTCGCATACTCCGGATAGCGGATCTGTATCGCCTGCCAAAAGAAAGGTGCATAGGCACAGCAGAACAAGTCCTCCACTGTATACTGCCTGCACTCGTTTACCTGTTCCTCTGTTTTTGTGTAATCATCTACACTCGGTGTACCGTTGCAATACAGGTTAAATGCCATTCGCACCACCTTCATACTGCCACTGGTCTGCCAGCCTTCATGCAAGCACTCAGTTTTTACACATCCCGTCTTAAAATCATAGATGCTATTAATATTTCTTCTCGTATCAACAACTGATGCCAAGGCAATAGCAAAGTGCCTTGTGGTACACATCCTGATAGCGTACCTCTTTTCATTTTTCATAGTAGAATTTTTCATGTGCTTCGCTGATAAAATTGATTGTCTGTTTCTTTTGTTTTCTGCCCCTAACGCTGTGTTGTTCATAGTGAACCTCCTTATAGGTATTAGAATAAAAAAAGGGAACAAACCCAAATAAAAGGGCTTATTCTCAAACATCAAACAAGGGAAAGCAATAAATGCTTTCCCTTGCAGAACTTTATATATAGACTTTTACTTCAATATCTTTAAATCTGTTCGCTTTTGTATACTCTGGACGTTCAGCCATAAATGCCTGCACATCTGCTCTCGTTACCGTTAAGCTGCAGAAATAAATATATTGTTGCCTAATTCCTCTTGTCCGCAATTGCAGCCTGTGCAGCAGCCAATCTCGCGATCGGTACACGGAACGGAGAACAGGATACATAATCCATTCCAACCTTATGGCAGAATGCAACAGAAGAGGGATCGCCGCCATGTTCACCACAGATACCGATCTTTAAGTTCGGACGCTGGGAACGACCTTTTGTGACTGCCATTTCGATCAGCTGTCCTACGCCGTTTTGGTCAAGCTTTGCAAAGGGATCAGATTCATAGATCTTACTCTTATAATAATCCACCAGGAATTTTCCTGCGTCGTCACGGGAGAAGCCAAAGGTCATCTGAGTCAGATCATTGGTGCCAAAGGAGAAAAATTCGGCTTCTTCTGCAATTTCGTTTGCCAGAAGTGCTGCTCTTGGAATTTCGATCATCGTTCCAATGTGATAAACCAGATTCGAATTTTTTTCTGCCTTAACCTTTTCAGCAGTTTCCACGATTACGTCCTTGACAAATTTCAGCTCCTTTTTATCACCAACCAGCGGAACCATGATCTCCGGAACGATCTCAAAGCCCTTTTCTTTACTTACTTCAATCGCCGCTTCGATCACCGCTCTTGTCTGCATTCTTGCAATTTCCGGATACGTAACGGACAGCCGGCAGCCTCTGTGACCCATCATCGGGTTGAACTCATGCAACTCACTGCAGGTGCTCTTTACTTCCTCAACAGAAAGATTCATATCCTTTGCCAGTGCTTCGATATCCTTTTCGTCTGTCGGAACAAACTCATGCAGCGGCGGATCCAGGAAACGAATCGTAACAGGTTTCCCCTCCATTACTTCATAAAGCGCCTTGAAATCGCCCTTCTGGAACGGAATCAGTTCTTCCAGCGCCTTTTCGCGCTCTTCCACGGTTTTGGAAAGGATCATTTTACGGATCTTCGGAATTCGCTCCGGTTCAAAGAACATGTGCTCTGTTCTGCAAAGTCCAATCCCTTCTGCACCAAGATGTACCGCATTTGCCGCATCTGCAGGCGTATCCGCATTCGTGCGAACCCTCAATTTACGGAAGGAATCCGCCCAGCTCATAATTCTGCCGAAGTTGCCGCTGATCGAAGCCTCCTGTGTCTGAATATCGCCGTCGTAAATTTTACCGGTTGAGCCATCCAGGGAAATATAATCCCCCTCAAAATAGGTCTTGCCGCCTAATGTAAACTGCTTTTTCTTTTCATCGATCACAATATCTCCGCAGCCGGAAATACATGCGGTTCCCATGCCTCTTGCCACAACTGCAGCATGGGATGTCATACCGCCGCGCACAGTCAGGATACCCTCTGCAGCATGCATCCCCTCGATATCCTCCGGAGAAGTTTCCAGACGTACTAAAATGACACGCTCACCAGTCTCATGGGCTTCTTTTGCTTCCTCTGCAGTAAAATAGATCTTACCGGCAGCTGCGCCAGGAGATGCCGGAAGAGCCTGTCCCATCACGGTTCCCTTTTTCAGTGCATCCGGATCGAAAGCGGGATGCAGCAGCTGATCCAGAGATTTTGCTTCAATTCTGCTGACAGCTTCCTGGGGCGTGATCATACCTTCATCCACAAGGTCGCATGCGATCTGCAGAGCCGCCTGCGCCGTGCGCTTACCATTTCTGGTCTGTAAGAAATACAGCTTTCCGTCCTCGATGGTAAATTCCATATCCTGCATATCGCGGTAATGCTCTTCCAGACGGTTTGCAATTTTCAAAAATTCCTCATAGCATTCCGGCAGGTCTTCTTCCAATCGGGTAATGGGCTGCGGTGTACGGATTCCTGCAACAACGTCCTCACCCTGTGCGTTGATCAGATATTCGCCATAAATGCCCTTTGCTCCGGTGGAGGGGTTTCTCGTAAAGGCAACGCCTGTACCAGAGGTATTGCCCATATTTCCGAATACCATCGACTGTACATTGACTGCAGTCCCCCAGTCCCCCGGAATGTCATTCATTCTTCTGTATACGATAGCTCTTTCATTATCCCACGAACGGAATACCGCCTTTACCGCTTCCATCAGCTGAACCCGCGGCTCCTGCGGAAATTCTTCGCCCATTTTTTCCTTATAGATCTCTTTAAAACGCCGGATCACCTCTTTTAGATCCTCCGCCGTCAGCTCCGTATCAAAATGAACTTTCCGATCTTCTTTTATTTCATCAATGACCCGTTCAAATAACGATTTGGGAACTTCCATGACAACATCTGAGAACATCTGAATAAAGCGTCTGTAAGAATCGTAGGCAAATCTCGGATTGCCTGTCCGTTTAGCAAAGCCTTCGACCGAAATATCGGTCAAGCCCAGATTCAGGATCGTATCCATCATACCGGGCATCGAAGCTCTCGCTCCGCTTCGTACCGACACAAGCAACGGATTCTCGGTATCTCCGAACTTCTTGCCGAGCTTTTCCTCCAAAAGTGCCAGTGCATCAAAAATCTGTGTCTGAATTTCTTCAGAAATTGACCTGCCATGGTTATAGTAGTCTGTGCAGGCCTCTGTCGTCACGGTAAAGCCGGGTGGAATCGGCAGCCCGAGATTCGTCATCTCTGCAAGGTTCGCACCTTTTCCGCCCAGGAGGTTGCGCATATCCGCATTTCCCTCCCTGAATAAATACACCCATTTCGCCATTGTAATGGTCCCCCTTTGGTCTGTATTTACAGTCATTTAGCATTATGCCGGACTGTTTTTCTCATAAAATCATTCTAACACATTAAAATATGTAAAGTCAAACAATATATTCGTTTTTTATTTGTGCAGTTTTTAGTTTTCCTGCCAAATTTTGTCGCAGAACAAACAAAATCTTTCACAAACAGCAAAAAATCCGCCTTCTCCATGTGGAATCCACACGGAAAAGACGGATCTTTCTAATTCACAGAATTAAGTACCCACGAAGCGCGTACTCGATTATACACAGCCAATTTAAAATTTCTTAGAAATCCAGCTTTTCTGCAAAGTATGCGTCCAGATCAGCGATCGCAACCCGCTCCTGCTCCATAGAATCACGGAAACGAACGGTTACGCAGCCGTCTGTCTCGGATTCGAAATCGTAGGTAACGCAGAACGGCGTACCGATTTCATCCTGACGGCGATATCTCTTACCGATATTGCCTCTGTCGTCAAATTCGCAGTTGTACTTCTTGCACAGCTGGGTATAGATCTTCTCTGCACCCTCGTTGAGCTTCTTGGACAGCGGCAGGATACCGATTTTAACCGGTGCCAGAGCAGGATGGAAATGAAGGACAGTACGGACATCTCCGCCCTCCAGCTCTTCCTCGTCATAAGCAGCGCATAAAAATGCCAGAACGACACGGTCTGCACCCAGAGACGGCTCAACAACATAAGGGATATATTTTTCATTCTTGGAATCGTCAAAGTAAGACAGATCCTGACCGGAAACCTCTGCATGACGGGAAAGGTCGTAATCGGTACGGTCAGCGATGCCCCACAGCTCGCCCCAGCCAAAGGGGAATAAAAATTCGATATCCGTTGTAGCCTTGGAGTAGAAGGAAAGCTCTTCTTTTTCATGGTCTCTGACACGCATTTCTTCCGGCTTGATGCCCAGAGTCTGCAGCCAGTCGATACAGAACTGTTTCCAGTATGCGAACCATTCGAGGTCGGTGTCAGGCTCACAGAAGAATTCCAGCTCCATCTGCTCAAACTCTCTGGTACGGAACGTGAAGTTGCCGGGTGTGATTTCATTGCGGAAGGACTTACCGATCTGACCAATACCGAACGGGATTTTCTTTCTGGAAGTACGCTGTACGTTCTTGAAGTTTACGAAAATACCCTGCGCGGTTTCGGGACGCAGATATACCGTATTCTTTGCATCCTCCGTAACACCCTGGAAGGTCTTGAACATCAGGTTGAACTGACGGATTTCGGTAAAGTTGTGTTTGCCGCAGGTCGGGCAGGGAACCTGATTATCTTCGATGAATTGCATCATCTGTTCCTGGCTCCAGCCGTCTACAGAGCCTCCCAGATCAATATTGTGCTCCTGCGCATAATCTTCGATGATCTTATCTGCACGGAAACGCTCGTGACATTCCTTACAGTCCATCAGCGGATCAGAAAAGCCGCCCAGATGTCCGGATGCAACCCAGGTCTGGGGATTCATCAGAATCGCGCAGTCCACACCGACGTTGTAAGGGTTCTCCTGGATAAATTTTTTCCACCATGCGCGCTTTACGTTGTTTTTCAGCTCTACGCCGAGGTTACCGTAATCCCATGTATTTGCAAGTCCGCCGTAAATTTCGGAACCGGGATATACAAACCCTCTCGCTTTTGCCAGCGATACAATTTTGTCCATTGTCTTTTCCATCGTTTTTCTCCTTTGACTGCACAGATTTTAATCAAACAGAATATAGGTCAGCATATCTGCGTCGGTTACGGATACTGTTTTGGCATTCGCTGTCGCCTCGACATCCTCCGAACCGTACCGGACCTTATCCCATACTCTGACATTAACCGCTTCCCGCACAACTGCAATGTGCTTTTCTCCCATTTTGAGGAGGTCTTCCTTGCCGATCTGCTCTCCGTCTCCCTTCAGGGAAGAAAGCGTGACATTCAGATCATAGCCTGCATTAAACGCATCTTTTACGGTTCCAACAAACAATGCCAGTTTGTTGAAAGCAGAATAAGCAGAAGCGTCCGCATACTGCATCACGACCGTTACCGTATGATCGTCATTTTCTTTTGCCGCTTTCAGCACAACCGCTTCTTTTCCAGCCGAAGCATTATAAGTATCGCATGCCTGCTGAATCGTACTTTCCAGCTCATCCAGATTATAATAGCTTTCGGAAAAATCTTCTATAATCGTGTGAACCACCTGACCATTTTTTTTGACTTCAATCGTGGTCTCGGTTACTTCCGGCTCCCTGCCGCATCCCGTCAGCATCGCTGCCAGACACAGGATACACAGTGCGCGCATGATCCATTTTCGCGTCATTTATCTGCTCCCTCTCATCTGCATCCGCTCTTTATCTGCCGATGCTATGATCTTAACTATTATAGCCGACCGCCCTTTCTTTTTCAACCCATAACTTTACAAAGTCATTTTATAACGTTTCCAGGATCTCCAGGGTATGAAATTCACCCGGAAGAAAATCCCTCCGGTATTTTTCTGCAATCTGCACAAGCTCTGCAAGCACTTCTTCTTTTAAGGTAAATGTGTAAAGCTTTTCCACGGGCGTCCCTGCGATAAACTCGACTGCATACAGCGCCGTTTCCGAAAAATTGCCCTGCGGCAGCCCCGGGAATTCCCCGTTTGCCACAATCAGCCGGATTTCGTAAATGCATCGCACAAGCCTGCGCGGGATGCTTTTTACCGTCAGCGCCCGCAGGGACTGATATAAAAGCTTTAACACCTCGCGCTCGTCGTTATTTTCCCGTGTGCAGTAATCCGCCAGCTCCAGGAAATACATTCCGTAATAGGCGCCCTCAAAATCCTGCCGCAGCTCTTCAAAATAGCAGTCCGCTGAAATATCACAGACGCTGTAGGAATTTCGCCCTGCATACAGCTCGAACGTCCCGAAGGTAAACGGACTGGTAGGAGCCAGAAAAGCGCTTGTCGGCTTTCTGGCTCCCCTTGCAAAAGCGGATATTTTTCCTTTTTCCCGAGTCAGGATCACGACTCTCCTGTCATACTCCCCGATCGGTTCTGCCTTCAGAACGATCCCGAGCACTTTGATCCGATCCTGCATGTTGTTCCCCATCCTGTCCCTGCGCCTTTGCACGGAAGGACGAAGTAAACGAGCTGCTCTCGTGCAACTTCGCCCGGTTCCGGAGCGCATTTCTTTCCTGTATCTGATTCCGGTACTGCAGATAATCCTCCACACGCCCGGTTTTTAAAAACTGATCCCAGTAGCTTCTTTCATTCATCCTTACCGCCTCCCATGTATCCAATCTGCCGTCTCCGACAGCTTTTACGTCCCTCATAGGATAAGCGGTTTGAACTTTTTTATTCCCTCAGAAAAAAGAGCGTTCTATCTGTCCGGTCTGGTATCCGCAGGGTTGTAACCGAAGTTTTTTAAGAGGAAATCGCTGTCTCTCCAGTCCTTCTTGACCTTGACCCAGAGCTGCAGATTGACCTGGCATTCCAGCATATCCTCGATATCCCGGCGCGCCTGAGAACCGATCTTTTTGAGCATGCTGCCCTGCTTGCCGATAATAATTCCCTTGTGGGAATCCCGCTCGCAGATGATCGTCGCATCGATATTGACGATATGCTCCTTAAATTCCATCCGTTCGACCGCCACTGCGATACCGTGGGGAATTTCCTCTTCCAGACAGCGCAGCGCCTTTTCCCGGATCATCTCTGCAACGATCTGACGCTGCGGCTGGTCTGTGATCGTATCTTCATCGTAGAAGGGCTCTCCATAGGGAAGATATTTGAAAATGCAGTCCAACAGCGTATCGGTATTGTTGCTGCGAAGTGCCGATACCGGGACGATTTCTGCAAAATCCATCTCTTTGCGGTAGGTTTCCATTGCATCCAAAACAGCTGTTTTAGGAACGGTGTCGATCTTATTGATCACGAGAATGACCGGCAGCCTGCTGCGCTTTAACTGCTCCAGGATATGCCGTTCCCCGGCACCGATATAGGTCGTCGGCTCTACCAGCCAGAGAATGACGTCCACGTCAGAAAATGTGCTTTCCGCCACCTTTACCATGTAGTTGCCGAGCTTATTTTTCGCCTTATGGATGCCCGGCGTATCCAGAAACACAATCTGTCCCTTCGGTCCCGTATAGACGGTCTGAATCCGGTTTCTTGTCGTCTGGGGTTTATTGGATGTGATCGCGATTTTCTGTCCGATCAGATGATTCATCAGTGTGGACTTGCCCACGTTCGGGCGTCCTACCAGCGTTGCAAAGCCCGCTTTTTTCTGTTTGTTCTGCGCCATGTATCTGTTCCTTTCCCGGTTTTTGTCTGTATCTGTCCCCGGTTTTGATTTCTGTTTTTGCCGATGTCTTTTTTCCCGCCTGATGCTTTTCACTTATCTTGATAATTATCCGTACAATCAGAATCGCAATTCCGAGTACGATTGCAATCGCAATCAGGATCGGCAAGAGAATAATAAATTCAATTGCGAAATTTTTGAAAAAGCTTCCAACCCTGTAAATATTTGCAGAAAAGCCCTCTGCAATCCGCGCACCCGCGCTCTTTGCCGCTCCTGGCGTGTAGCGCTCCACCTCGTCGATATAGAGGTTGACCGTGCTGTAATCCACCTGATTGTCATAGGTGCGAAGCTGGGATTCCATGCTTTCGATCTGATAGCGTACATCGGTCAGCTGCTCGTTGATCGCAATGATATCCTCGATGGATTCCGCCTGCTCCATCATGGAGAGGAGGCTTTCCTGTTCTGCCAGAAGTGCCTTTTTGTGGCTCTGCAGATCCACATACTGCAGCGTTACATCCTCTGTGGATTCAGATTTTCTCGTCACATTGGACTGCTTGGAAATTCCCGCCAGATAGCCATCAAGCTTCTCCGAAGGAATTCTTGCCGTCAGACGTGCGCTTCTGGCAGCAGACGTTGAACTGGCATAACTGCTATTGGAAATGCTGCTGCTTTCTATGTAGCCTCCAAGCTCCTCCGCCTGAGACTGTGCAGACGCAAGGAGCGCATCAAAGCTTTCCGTCTCTACGTCCATATCCACATTTCGGATCAGCTTGCGCCCGGTCGTCTCTCCCTTTTCTACGGTTTCCGCCTGGGACGAGCCGTTTTCTTCCGATACTTCCTCGGCATACTCATAGTCGCCGCTGTCATAATATACACCGCCAGCAGCACTGTAGTTTGACGCAGCCGTATCATAGGCGGATTCCATCGCCATTTTGCTTGCCGAGCCGCAGCCCGACAGCATGGATAAGGCTAAAACACCCGTCAGTACCTTCGTCATTTTCTTTTTCAACATGAAAATCCCTCCCTTCTAAGCTTCCCATTGTGTATATGCTCCATCGGCTGCACCGAACTTTTGTCCGGGCAGCCGCGTGCTTCAAAGCAGCTGTTCCAGTGTCCCGAAGCGTTCTTTTTCCTCTTCGATCTTCTTCGTATTTCCGACAACACACAGGCAGTCGTCTTCCAGAAATGCCTTCATGTGACCGGCAAGCGCCCGGATATCCTCCGCCGTCGCATCCAGAACCTGATCCCGCTCCTTCTGCAGCTGCTCTGCGGTCTGTCCGGTCAGATAAATGCTCAGCGCGCGCAGCGCCTTTGCAGCCGGGTTCATCGGCGCATCCATTTCACTGACCGTACCGATGACCGCTTGAGTCATCGAGCGCTCATCCCCTGCGAAATGCGCTACATACTCCACGATTCCCTCATAGGCTTCGATCGTCTTGCCAAGATTCGGATCGCGGTAAGAAGCGATATAGGCATCTCCGCTCTTTCCGAAGCTGCACATGCAGCCGTAAGCGCCGCCCTTGACGCGGACTGTGTTCCAGAGATAATCCGTATTTAAAATACCGCGCAGCATCCGCAGCACTCCGGTATATTCCAACCCGTTCTTTTTATAATTTCCGGCGCGGCACACATACTGTACCTGAGAAGCTGATAAAAAGCCCTCATTTTTCTTCGAAACCGCAGCATGCACCGGCTCTCTGTCCACCGGGCAGGTAAACAAATCTTTTTTCAGTGCTTTGGCTTCTGCTTCAAACAGCTTTTCCTGTTCTTCCTCTTCTGCGGTAAAATCAAACATCAGGTTTTCCGGACGGAACATGCACTCGCTCAGCCGTTTCAAAATCTCCGGAAGCTTCTCTTTTTCTTCGTCCCAGTTTGTGCAGAGCCTATCCACCAGCCGATAAAAGTCCATGCCGCTTAAAATTTCCTGAATTGCTACCGTCTCGGACGTATAGGACATTGCCCTGCCCGCCGCAATCGTATGTCCTGCGGAAATCATGGAGGACTGCAGTCTCGATTTCAACTCTGTCAGAATCTCGTACAGGCGCTTCGTATCCGTATAATTGGAACGTACCAGCATCTCTGCTGTCAGCTCCATCGCGTCCTTTAAATGCGCATGGAACGCTTTTCCTTTGATTTCAAACGTAATTTTGCGTTCGGACGGATTTGTGATATTCGGATAAATATTCGTAACCGGCACGATTCCTCCGGTCAAAAGGTCTGTCTGCGTAAACAGCTCCTGATAGGAATAATTCTGCGTATCCACCAGGCCGATCGCCGCCTTCAAAATGCCGACATAGGCAAACAGCTCTGCCGGAACCTCACTGATATCGAACAGCAGGCGAAAATAACTGACGCCGTTGGTTTCGATTTTATGGTAAATCAGTTTTGTGTCTTCGATTTCACGTTCTTCCAGAATGATCGGCTCGATCTCCCGACGAATATCGCTTCTTTCCAGCAGTGGAATCTTCGCCAGATCCTCCGGACGGTCGGGCTCTTCCTGAAACGCTTTCAGCGCAGCTGTCTTTTCCACAATTTTTTCGATTTCTTCTGCAGTCAGCGTCTCCTTGTAAGCCTGCAGGCGATCTGCCAGCTCCTGATCCTTTTTATCGGTCAGCCCTCTTTCGGGTACGAGCAGCAGCACGCTTCTGTGCGGATTGTGCAGCAGATGCTTTTCAATCAGCTGTTCAAAATATCCGGTCTCCACCTTTTCTCTCAGGCTGCGGTAAGTATCGCCCGCTTCGATATGGATAAACGGCCTGGTTTCGTCGTAAAGCCAGCTGTCCATTACCTGCAGACCATACATCAATCCTGCAGGGAAAATACCATAATCCGCTTCCCGATACTTAAATTCGTAATAATTCAGGCCGGCCTGCAAACGCTTTTGATCCAGTCCCTCTGCAACAAGCTTTTCCAGTGTCTCGTCGATGATCCTTAAAAATTCTTCTTTCCGGGAAGCATCCGCATTCTTAGCGACGATGGAGAAATACGGCTGTCTCGTCCCGTTGTCATAATCACTGTAGATGTCTTCGCCGATGCCTGCATCCAAAAGTGCCTGCTTTAAGGGCGCACCCTGGGAGGAACAAAGCGCGTAGTCCAGAATCTGAAAGGCAATGTATTCTTCCCGTTTTAAAACGTCCCCGGCAGTCATACTGCAGGTCAGGTAGGTATTGTGCTCCAGCGGCTCGCTCTCGGTGATCGAGTAGGGCTTTACAGCTTCCCTGGGTGCAGCAAAAGGCTCCTGCAGACTGATGTTTGCCTCCACGTCAATTTTTTCAAAATGGGACAGATAATGCTCATCCATCCAGTTGAGGCGCTCGACCATATCCATGTTGCCATACAGATAGATATAGCTGTTGGCCGGATGATAATATTTACGATGGAAATCCAGGAACTGTTCATAGGTCAGGTTCGGAATCACATCCGGGTCGCCGCCGGATTCGTTCGCATAAACCGTATCAGGGAACAGATTCCGCACGATCTCCCGATCCAGAACGTCGTCCGGAGAAGAGAACGCACCCTTCATCTCATTATATACGACGCCGTTTAATTTCAGTTCGTCGGAGGCGTTTTCCATTTCATAATGCCAGCCCTCCTGATAAAAGATGTTGGGCTGCTTATAAATATCCGGATAAAATACTGCATCCATATAAACATGCATCAGGTTTGCAAAATCCTTGTCGTTGCAGCTTGCAACCGGATACATCGTCTTGTCCGGATAGGTCATGGCATTTAAAAACGTATTCATAGATCCCTTTACAAGCTCAATAAAAGGGTCTTTGACCGGAAATTCCTTAGAGCCTTCCAGAACGGAATGCTCCAGAATATGCGCAACACCTGTGCTGTCCGCCGGAGGCGTCTTAAATCCGATATAAAATACTTTGTTTTCATCCTCATTGGATAACAGTGCGATCCGCGCACCGCTCTTTTTGTGGCGCAGCAGATATCCTTCCGATCTTAAATCATGGATCTTCTGTCGGCTGATGATCTCATAAGCTGCCAGATCTTCTATTCTCATTTTCTCTCCCTCTCCTGTATCCTGTTTTTT
>ENA-OURV01002786-OURV01002786.1-human-gut-metagenome-genome-assembly--contig:-NODE-2786-length-11667-cov-3.632794_pt1 | contig 11667 bp, 10 predicted proteins | sample MGYA00242141_ERZ509072 | MGnify/ENA primary metagenome ERZ509072 (study PRJEB26280, sample SAMEA2338763) | human gut metagenome | biome: human gut; feature: human-associated habitat; material: faeces... | reverse complement strand
AACTCAATTCTATCACTATATCTTTCCGCATTTCACTTTTTTGTAGTAACTTTGCTGATGAAACAAAAAAACTTCAGGAAGCTATTATTAATATCAGTTCATTTGGTTATGACTATAATAGTATGACAGAAGATCAACAATATGCTTTAGGTTCATACGTAAATCTCATGAACTCCGCGACACAGCTATTGGTTAATCCAATCTTAGGTCTTCAGCCCAACTATACAGATAGTGACTTAAGTGACTTTATTTCGTGGAATGTTTTAGGTAGATCGCTAATTATTAAGTCTGATAAGTATAAAAGCTTAATCGTATATTTGGTAAATCTTTTCTGGGCTATTCAAGTTGATGATTCTGACATGAAACTTTTTATTAATTCATTGAAAAAGAATAAAGATTTCTTGACAGAAATGGGCCTTTCTAAAGACGAACTTGATGAGAAGCTCATAAAATATATTCAGGAGGCAATTAGAAGAAAAAAGAATCAAATGAAAGATTAAATATTATATCTATCTAACCTTATATAGACTAAAATAAACTATAGATTACCATAGACTAAATAAATTTGCCCTATACATTATATATATAGTGCTTTTTTCTTGCTTTTTAAGTCTAAATCTAATAACTTTGAAAAATCAAGTATAATTTAGACTATGGGAGAAATAATTGGATATGCCAGAGTAAGTACAAGGGAGCAGAACCTCTCTTCTCAGATAGATGCACTGAACAATGCCGGTTGCATCCGAATCTTCACAGACAAAATCTCCGGAAAAGAGTTCAAGCGTGAAGGTCTGACTGCTTGCTTAGATTACCTTCGTGCCGATGACACACTTGTCATTTACCGACTTGACCGATTAGGCAGATCCGTAAAGGAAATGCTTGACCTTTGTGCCAAACTGGAGCAACGGCGAATCAAACTTGTTTCCCTTCAGGACAATCTTGATACTTCTACCGCTGTCGGCAGGTTTACCATGCAGATACTTGCATCACTGGCCGAGTATAACCGCAATCTTATTCTTGAAGGTTGCAAAGCCGGAATCGAGGCAGCCAAGAAGAGGGGTGTAAAGTTCGGAAGACAGGAAGGGACTAAGATGAAAAAACCGAAGAAGGAAGCTGTCATCCAACTCTACAAGGCTGGTACAGCCGTACAGCAGATAATGGAGATAACCGGCATCAAGGCAAAACAGACAATTTATAACTATCTGTCCGAAGAGGATATTCAACCAAACAGAAAATAATTATTCACAAATCACTCATAGAAGACCTTTGCGTCTTATCCGACTAAAAATGGTCAAAAGCTACTTCTTATCAAACTAAAAATGGTCTAATTTGTATTTAAAGAGCTTCTTATTTACTATATTTGTAGCAAATATTGATTTGTAAAATATGAGTATCGCACTGAATATTTCGGAAATCCTTTTCGCTGGTATAGATATGAGTGAAAGCAAAAGGAAGAAAATGGTAAATGAAGGCAGTATCCGTAAGATAACATCTAAGATATATACTCCCAATATGGTGGATTCATTGGAGGATATAGTCAAGCGCAATGTTTTTCGCATTTTAGGTTTCCTTTTCCCTCATGCTGTAATCAGTCATAGGAGTGCTTTTGAGTTAAAACCTACTGAAGCCGGAGATATTTACCTTACATACGAATATACGAAGAATGTGAAACTTCCGGGTTTAAAGGTTCACTTGATGGAAGGACATGGCGGTGGTGAACGTGACATGCCCTTCATAGAGAATCTATATATATCAAGTGCTGAAAGAAGAACATTGGAGAATCTACAGGCCAGTCGTTCACGTGGTGGTGTGTCTAAGTGCTTACCTCGTGAATATATTGAAAACTACTTGGAAAAACATCTTCAGGTGAATGGAGAAAAAGGGCTGAACGATTTCAGGGATAAGGCGAGAGAATGCTCGTTGGAGCTTGGTATGAAAGAGGAGTTCAATACTCTCAATTCTATCATAGGCGCGTTGTTACTTACAAGACCAGTATCTATATTGACTTCTTCAGGTGCCGTGGCCAGAGCAAGCGGTGAACCGTTTGATGCTGAGCGTGTCAAACTCTTCGGTGTCCTGTTTGAGGCATTGCATAACCAACCGTTTGAAACTATAGATGAACCTAATGTTGAAACATCTGCCTTTCGGAATTTTGCTTTTTTCGAGAGCTATTTCTCCAATTATATTGAAGGTACGGAATTTGAAATAGAGGATGCGAGACAGATTATAGAAACCGGACAGCCGCTGCCTGCTCGCAATGCAGATTCTCATGACGTACTTGGTACTTTTCACATCGTGGCAAGTCGCAGAGAAATGAGACGTGTTCCTTCGTCATCGGATGAACTGATAGATATTCTTCAAGACAGACATCGGGTGATGATGGCTGCTCGCCCTGAAAAGAATCCAGGTATGTTCAAGATGCAGAATAATCATGCCGGTGATACTCATTTTGTGGATTGCACGCTGGTTAGAGGGACACTGAGAAAAGGTTTTGAATATTATCAGGCATTGGATAATGCATTTGCCAAATCTCTCTTCATGCTATTTATGATTAGCGAGGTACATCCTTTTACTGACGGGAATGGCCGTATTTCCAGAATTATGATGAATGCGGAACTGGTGGCCGCTGACCAGTCGAAGATTATTATTCCGACTGTATTCAGAGAGGATTATCTAAATGCCCTTCGCAGATTGACAAGAAGAAATGATCCGAGTGTCCTTATAAGAGCTATTTCCCGTGTAAGACAATTCAGCGCCAATATTCAGGGTGATGACTTTGATGCTACACGAAATTATCTAGAACATTGCAACGCTTTTAAAGATGCTGACGGGTACATTCTTAAGTTTTGAATCTGTTACAGAATCAAAACGTACACTATTATAAATAATTTCAAATCGTTAATTCATAATTAATAGAACACTTATTATGACAAAGGAAGATTTTATAAAGAAATTCCCCGATATAAAGGTACAGCAGTTTGAAACTGAAACTATACTCAGTAAACAGGAAATCATGGATATCGTAGAGCAGGCTACACAATCTATGGATATGGGCCTTGTCTATTATGAACATTGTGGATGCAACATAACTGTTTTTACCTCAGATAAGATGAAAGCCGAACTTGCCAAGATGGTACCAGGCTACCAAGTTACAGACCCGAATACTGGAGAAACCGGAACTATCGTATCAGAAAAATATATAGTTTGCGGCAATTACTGCGTAAGGGTGGAGTTCCCTTCCGGTACAGATGTTTATGATTGTGATTTCTTTGTTGAATAATATTCTGTATAAATTCCAAACAAAATGGAACAAGGAGAAATAATACTATATCAGCCTAATGATTCTCTTAGACTAGAAGTTAGGTTAGATGGAGATAATGTATGGTTGAATCGTTCACAACTTGCTGAACTATTTGACCGTGATGTAAAGACAATTGGTAAGCATATTAATAATGCTCTTAAAGAAGAACTGGATAATGTTCCAGTTGTCGCAAAATTTGCGACAACTGCTGCTGATGGTAAAGTTTATCAGACTGAACATTATAATCTTGATATGGTTATATCTGTTGGTTTTCGAGTAAAATCAAGAAGAGGTGTTGACTTTAGAAGGTGGGCGAATACCATTCTTAAAGAATATATGATTAAAGGATATGCTATTAATCAACGTATTGAACAACTTGAAAAAACTGTCGCCTTACATTCGGAAAAGATAGACTTCTTTGTCCGTACCTCACTGCCACCGGTGGAAGGTATCTTCTTTGACGGACAGATATTCGATGCCTACAAGTTTGCAACGGATCTTATCAAAACCGCCAGAAAATCCCTTCTTTTGATAGACAACTATGTCGATGAATCTGTATTGCTTATGCTGAGCAAACGCAATCCGGGTGTGTCGGCCACTATCTATACACAGAAGATTACACCGCAGCTTCAGCTTGACCTTGACAAGCATAATGACCAGTACCCACCCATCAATATCAGAACCTACCGGAACAGTCATGACCGTTTCCTGATAGTTGACGATAAAGAGGTTTACCATATAGGAGCTTCATTGAAGGATCTTGGCAAGAAAATGTTTGCTTTCTCGAAGTTGGAGATAGATCCCGGACTTATAACTGACAAACTGTAAGAAAATATATAATGAAACCCACCGACACACCCAATACCCCAGATGGTAGCATCCCTACTCCAGGTAACTACCCTCTCTACGAATACCCGGCATATACCTTCGACAGGAAATATGAGAATGACGAGTTCCAGAAGAAAGTGATTACCCTCGACAGCGGTTATCACCTGGTTCTGGCTCCTCCGGGATGCGGCAAAACGGATATCCTTGCCGAAAGGGTGGTTCGTGCCCTCTCATGCGGTGTCTCGCCGGATGACATGCTCTGTCTGACCTTCACGAACAGGGCGGCCAGAGGTATGCGCTCGCGGATACTCGAAAGGCTTCAGGCTTCAGGGGAAATGAGTCTGTTTGTCGGAAACGTACACCGCTTCTGTTCGCATTACCTCTTTGACAACAACGTGGTGGCACGTGATACCACTGTCATTGACGAGCAGGAATCTTTGTCTATTATGGCTTCCATTTTCGGCAGGGATGAAGGTTCTTTGGCCAGCAATGGCTACAAGCGTGTTCTTACCAATGCCATCAAGTTGCAGCACCTTGGCTATATGATTGCCAGCGGATGCCCTAAGGAGTTTCTGATGCACACCGACCTGTTCCGCACGTTTGATTATAAGACGCTGTTCAAGCTGGTGTCCCTTGACTACACGATGGAGAACTTTGCCGGTCTATACAACGGTACTGTTTTTCCGAAAGTAGATACCAATGGTCAGCCGTCAAAGTATTTGGATGACTGCCTCCAGCAGTTCAAGTTTGCAAGAAAATACCAACAGTACAAGGAAGAAAGGAACCTGGTTGATTTCGATGACCTGCTTATCCTGACTTATATCCACGCTTCTCAGCATCAGGACAGGCTGAAGAAATATTCCTGGATTCAGATTGATGAGGTTCAGGACCTCTCCCCTTTCCAGTTCGGTATCATCGACCTGTTCACCGACCGTTCCAAGGAAAACGTAACTCTTTATCTCGGAGACGAGCAGCAGGCAATCTTCTCATTCATAGGTGCTAAGCTCGCAACGCTTGAATGGTTGCGTGAACGCTGTGGAGAGAACATGCACCGCCTGTATTTCAACTACCGTTCCCCGAAATATCTCTTGGATGTCTTCAATACATACGCCAACATGGAGCTTGATGTTGACCCTCATTTCCTGCCCAAGACTAACAATCTTACTGAAGCCGGACAGGATTCTCTCTGCATCATGTCCTCTCCCGAAAAGGACGCAGAAGTAAGGCTGGTGGCTGAAAGTGTTGGCAGATTCTGTACCTCTTATCCAGATGAAAGGGTGGCTGTTCTTGTGCCCTGGAATAAGGATGCCGACCAGATTTCCCGTGAACTCACCGACCGCAATATCCCCCACTTCAAGATTTCCGGAACAGACCTTTTCACTACCCGACAGGCGCAGCTACTTTTCGCCCATCTGCAGGTGGTGTACATGGATTCGAACATGATGGCATGGTCAAAGATCCTGACCGGGACAGGTATTTTCAATGAAGATGCCGAGGCACGCCGCTTCATGAAGCATCTCCGTGACAACTACCTGCTACCGTCTGATTTTCTCAACTACACGCGCAGTTCATACATGCTGGAGCTGTACAGGTGTTGTCAAGGTGAATATGTTATCTTTGATACGGAAACCACAGGCTTGAATGTCTTTGAGGATGACATTGTGCAGATTGCGGCCATCAAGGTGAATGCCGGGAAGATTACCGACCGCTTCAACATCATCCTTCACACAGACAAGCCGATACCGGCCATGCTCGGAGGCATCGTTAACCCTCTTCTTCAGGAATATGAACGTGCGGAAAAGGTTGACCGTAGGACCGGCCTGTGTGCGTTTATGGACTTTGTGGGTGACTGTACCCTTATCGGCCAGAACGTAGAATATGACTGTTATATTCTTGACTACAATCTCCGTAAATATTGCGGCTTCTTCTCTTTCTTTACCGTTCATCCTCTGTATTTCGATACCCTCAGGGTGGCACGTATCATGGCTCCACGCTTGAAGTCCTACAAGCTCAAATCCCTGCTGGAGGTCTTCGGCCTTGAAGGGGAGAACTCCCATCTGGCTGATGATGATGTCATTGCCACCTTGTCAGTGCTTGACCACTTCCTGGGTATCTTTGCTGCCAACATGCAGCAGCACATCGACTGCCTTCAGAACAACTCTGCCGTGGCCGAGCTGTTTCGCAGAGCCTATGCCGACATCTATCATGGTACACTCAGCCGTCTCTACCAGAGGTCGTCTGAATCTCCTCTGCTTGTTGACGAGCTGGAGCAACTTTACGGTACATTCATACAGAAGGAGTGGATAACAGCGAACCCGAAGATGCAGTACATCTTCAGCTTCCTCCGTAACGAAGTTATCTCCCCCGAGAAAACTCCGAGTCTGAAGGAGCAGCTTTCAGCCCACCTTCTTGATATAACGACCTACCGTGAAGCCGACCTGTGTGACAGCTCATGTATAACAGAAAAGGTGTTCGTCTCTACAGTCCACAAGGCAAAAGGCCTTGAATTTGAGAACGTGATCATCTTCGAATCAACCGATGGTGTCTATCCGTTCTTTGACAAGAAGACTCCGGAAGAAATCAGAGAATCCGCAAGGCTTTTCTATGTGGCCATGACCAGAGCAAAGAAACGCCTGCACATCACATACGCAGCATCCGTGTCAGGCATATCCAAATGGGGAAACCCTTACTCTATCGACAAGGAACCTACCCCATTCCTCCGCCACATAAAGAACCACTTCCGCTTTTGATTGTGTAACGCATTCAAAAACAATAATGGAAGAACCTACTTTATCCGTTGTTCTTCCATTATTCAAGGTCTGTGTGGTAATAATAAAAGGCTCTTGACGAGAGCCTTTACTTGCTAATAACCATTCTTTATATGTTTCTTGTTTTTTAAAATTATTATTTCCCTTGTTTTTTATATCTTTACTTCTATAATATCTTATCTTTATGAAGCAGAATAGAAAAGAAATACTTAAAACCATTTTCAAATTATTCCTTACTCGTCATTATGAAGATGTTTCTTATGACGACATGATAAAAGCTACAAATATTTCCAAGGGTGGCTTATATCATTATGCGCCTAATAAAATTGAACTTTTCCGGTTGGTTGTAGATACTTTTTTTCTTGACCTGATTAAAGTTGAAGATGATATTATGATTAAGACTTCTGGCTCTGATAAATTTGCTCTTCATGACTTTCTAATGAGTTATGCAAGTTTCTTGCACAAGCGTTTTTGTCGTATTCAGGATTTCCTTCAGCTTCCTGTTGATGAAACAGCACGTGCCTTTTCTTTTTTTATTCTTAATTCTCAAAGATATCATCCTTCTTTCTATGAAAAATACCTTTCTCTAGAAGCCAGAGAAAAAGAACTTATAAAGAATGTTCTTCTTATAGCAGAGAAAAACGGAGAAATTAAAAACAATATGAATCTTCTTTTAGTCTCTGACATGTTCTATAATTCATACAGCGGACTACTTTTTTATTCCTCATTCCATCCTACCGATGATTTTGAGAAGAAACTGCTTATGCTTTTTGAAAATGTTTACTCTCTAATAAAAGTAGATAGCTGAATTTTATTCCTCACCATCCCTTCTCCTGTCAGTCTTCACCCCACTGGCTCTGAGAATCCTGAATACTGAGCTTTTGCTTCTGAAACCAACCTGCTTTTTTATCTCATCTGTCGGAACGCCCGCTTTGTACAGCTCTACGCATTTCTCATTGCGAAGCTGCCTGGCTTGGCTTCTGCTCCTTTCTCTTTTTTCCGTAAGTATCCTTATCTTCCTGATTGCGTATGAATCTTCTGTCAGTGTCGATATGGCGTGCAGCAGATTTTCGGTGGAACTCTCATATTTCACTCCGAAACTGTCTATCCTGTCCCTTAAGAATATAATTCTGAGATTTTTAATTCTACTGATATTGAGGAATAAACAAAGCTGTCTTACTCCTTTAAAGGCATTTGCCATTGATAAAAAGATAACTTCATCCCTGTCGTTCAGATTGTCTATAAGTTTCTTCAGCTCTTTAGTTTTCCCCTCTACGTTGTACCGCTCCCTGTAGATGAAGTCGCAGTTCTCTTTCTGAATCCTTTGTTCGTCTTCCTCGATGCGCTGTTCTGGTAGTTCTGTCACTATATATCCTATTCTTGCCATAATCCCTTTTTCTTTCAAATTTATAAATTATGCATGAGAGACCTCGTTTCCTGATGTCATATTTCATAGGCTATAGAGTTAATTAACAGATAAAAATGGTACTTTCGGAAGAATTGCTTGAATGACAATGTGTTATGCTGCTTTTAAGTGAGTTTGATTTTTTGCTTGTATGATTCCTGAATTTCATACTTCGTACTTTGCTCGGATTTCCTTCCTGATGATGAAGGATTCTGTCGTGATATTTTGTACTGTTTATTGGGCGTTTCAGTAAACTGCCGGGCTATCCGCGTCAAGTCCTCGCCTTGCTGTGGGCTTTATTCTCCTATCCCTAACGCGGTTCTCATACTCCCACCACCCTGCTAAGGTATGTCCGGTTGCCTTTGTTCTATGGTGACTATTTCATGGTCACCTTCGGACAGAGGCAGCGGACATCCGTTCCGCTGCATGGCCAAAGACTTCGTTTCCGACCATGCACTCCACTCATTTCTCACCCATACACACCCAGCCGGCATCTTGGGGCACAACGGCTTTGCTGATGTGCTCCGTATGCTGTCCGGGTGTGAAACCATAAGGTAAGGCAGAGCCTTTCAGGTTGTCCTTGCGTACACGCAGTTCTCTTACTCCCACCACCCCATTAAGGTACCGTCTGTATTCTTGCCCTGTCTGGCACTTATCACTCTGCTCTCAGGCTCACAGACTGCTAAGAGCCGGTCAAGAAAGGCACCCATATTCCGGTACGTACCATGTCCGATACGGAGCTAAGGCATTTGCCTTAACAACCTTAATCTTTCACATGCTCCACGTACCAGTCTGATATGAGTGCCTGCTACAGCCGCATTGTTCACCCGATGATGAAGTACCTGAAGGTACTTCTTATTCCCGGCATCCTGTACCGTTTGCAGAGAGTGTTCTTTTCAGTTTCATTCTTTTTCTTCTTCCATTCCTTTCCCGTGTCTTTCCGAAGGCATCCTGCTTCCCTCGTTTTTGCTGCCCATACCCTATCTGAGAGCCTTTGTTTTTTGACGGCAAATTTATAAGGGTTAGTGGAAATGAAAGAGTTCCGGCTAAGAGCCTTTGCCCTGAAAAAAATAACGATGACGGCTTATCGCTGTCCCAACATTTTTTTCGTTCAAAACTTTTCTAATTCCACTTTTCCTGAAAAGACAATGCCGTAAAAAAAAGGCTCAAACTCAGATGGGGAATGATTCTCAATCTAAAAAAAAAGTCAGCGGATGCGAAAGACACAGGAAAGGAAATCTTTCAAAAAAAGGTCTAAAGCTCGCTGAAGAATAATTCGATGTTTAACCAACTAATTCAGAGCGATATGGCAGCAGTTCAGTTTATCCTTTCAGTCATCATGGCTATTTGTGCAGTGGCTATGTTCCTAAGTGCAGTTTTTATACATGCTAATCCCAGTATGGTGGTATCGGCACTTCTTTTCATCATCTGTTATGGTGCATTTTTATTGGTAAAAATCAGTTACAAAGAACTTAAATCCGAATAATTATGAAAGGTACAGAACACTTCAAACAGACTATCAAGGCTTTTTTGGATAATAAGGCAGCGAGTGACGAACTCTTTGCACAAAGCTATCACAAGCCTCACAAAAATATCGATGATTGCGTGACTTATGTACTTAATTGGGTACAAAGTACAGGTTGCTCCGGCTTTTCAGATGATGAGATTTATGGTCAGTGTATTCATTTTTTTGATGAAGACAACATCGACATAGGCAAGGAGATACAATGTAAGGTTGTGGTTAATCATCACATAGAATTGACTGAAGAAGAAAAGGCAGAAGCCAGGCAGAACGCTATCCGTCAGTATCAGGATGAAGAAATTCAGAAGATGAAGAACCGGAAAAAAGCTAAACCTGCCCAAACTCAAACTATTGTCGCACCTACATTATTCGATTTCTGATATGAAACCTACCAATAAAATTCAAAGAGAGATAGTTTCACTTTCAAGGAAATTGAAACCTATCACAAACAGACAGATGCAGTATGCTTACAGACATTGTATTGAACCTTTCGCCAAGAGAACGGCGAAAGGTATCTATACCTGTTGCGATTGTGCGCATACATGGAAAGACACACATTCCACTATTCCGGTTTATGTAACATGCCCTCATTGCGGAAGAAACCTTAAGGTAAGTACTGACAGAAAGAGAACCTATTCTTTTAAGGTGTATTTTACTATCATCATTTCAATAAAGGAATATCAGATATTACGTCACTTCATAGTTTTCGCAGATTTCAGAGTGGGTAAGGCTGCTCAATATTCAATTAAAGAAGTTGTTCAGCGATGGCTAACCCCAAAAGGTGTTACCCATACTATTGCCCTGAAAAGAAGTATGAGCAACTATTACTATGATAGTTGGAACTTTAATAGTGAACTTGAATTGAGAAGTTGTGCTGAAAGTTTCTATTATGATATAGATGCGATGTATATCTATCCTAAAATCCAATTATCCGACACGATAATAAGAAACGGCTATTGTGGAGATACCTTCGATTTGTCTCATTACACTGTATTCAAGGCTATACTCTCAGACAACAGAAAAGAAACTCTTCTGAAATGTGGACAGATTTCTCTTTTCAAATATTTTGCTCATAAGAATAATATATCGGATGATATTTGGAAAGCCATTAAGACCGGCATCCGGCATAAGTATAACTTTTCCGATATTGGTTTATGGCTGGACTATATCAGATTGTTGCAGCACTTCAATAAGGATATTTCAAACCCTCATTATGTTTGTCCTTCCAATCTGAACAGGGAACATGACAGATTGAGCCGGAAGAAACAAGAGGAGTATGAAAAAGAACAGCTAAGGGAAAAGAAACGGAAAGCTGTTCTGCAAGAAAAACATTATCAGGAAGCAAAAGCAAAATTCTTCGGTCTTGTTTTCGATGAAGGTGATATTCGGATACGTGTTCTTGAAAGTGTTCAAGAATTTGTAGAGGAAGGAGAAGTATTGCATCATTGCGTCTTTTCAAATGAATATTTCAATGATGACAATTCACTTATCTTTTCAGCTATGGTGGACGGAGTAAAAACGGAAACAATCGAGGTCTCTTTGGAGACAATGAAAGTGGTTCAGTGCAGAGGACGGTATAATAAGAACTCTGAGTTTCATGATGAAATTCTGAAGGTGATGAACAAGAATATTCCTCTTATTGCAAAACGCATGTGCGGATAAGTGGCGGACTGATGTCTATATATGATCTGAAAAGTAATTATGTTACATTGTAACGTAATTACTTTATTACGTTATTACATAACTGAAAGTCATAATCGCTTGTAAATGAACGTGAGTTCTTCCCTTCCCACCCTATCTAAGGAATACGCTGTAAACCGTATGTTTCCTTCCTTTGGCCAAA
>ENA-OURV01002783-OURV01002783.1-human-gut-metagenome-genome-assembly--contig:-NODE-2783-length-11676-cov-3.644867_pt1 | contig 11676 bp, 10 predicted proteins | sample MGYA00242141_ERZ509072 | MGnify/ENA primary metagenome ERZ509072 (study PRJEB26280, sample SAMEA2338763) | human gut metagenome | biome: human gut; feature: human-associated habitat; material: faeces... | reverse complement strand
GCAGCTGGCGCCGACATGGGCTACTGATCGAAAGACCGGAAGCTTCCATAAGCTCAAATAGCTGATATGAGGCCCGCTTCCCGATGGGGAGCGGGCCTTTGCTTATCTGGAAGGCGCCTTACGCGCGCTTTCTACTGCGCGAACAAACGCGACGCCTGCATTTCGGTCTCCGAATACAACGTGGAGGCCTGCATCAATGCGCGCTGGATTGATTCAAGCGACTGCTCCATCTGCTGCTGCGCGGCACGCCACTGTTCGGCGACCGCTGTGAACTGCGTCGCAGCCCCGCCGCGCCAAACGCTCTGCAGATTGTTGAGATTGCCGTACATGCCCTGCACGGCCTGTCGGATGGATTGGATGGAGGCGTTGACGGCGGCGCTCGAGGACTGAATCTGCTCGCTGTCGACTTGATACTGTGGCATGTGCCGGTCCTTTCAATGATGATTGGTGTGTTTCTCCATGCGATCGCGGTTGGCGCAACCGGACGGTACAGTGGATGCTATGTCATCAGTGAGCGTGTGCAACGAAAAAAACGGAGCTGTGGTCGGAGAACATATGCATTTGGGTTCCGTCGGCGTGTCGCGAAACGGCGGCAGAACGGCAAAAGGTTGGAATATCGCGATTTGCATGTTGCTGGCGGGCGTGCTGGGTTTGTGTTTGATGCTGTGGATAACTCCGCCGGTCCATGCGGATGACAGTGCCGGATTGGGCATTACAGCCACGGACGACATCACCGACACGCAGAATCTGCTCGGTTCGAATGTCTCGGAGATCACGGACGCCATCAACCAGACGAAAAAGGAGACCGGCGTCACCGTCCGTTTGGTGTATCTGGACAGTTTCAACGCCAAGGGCAAGCCGGATAAATGGGTGAGCGCGCTGCTGGAATCGTTGAACCCGAAACCGAATACCGTGATGTTGGCGGTTGCCTCGAATGACGGTAATCTGGTGGTGGCCGTGTCTTCGAACTCGGAGGAATGGCTGAAGAAGAAGTCGACCGTCGACGCGCTGTCCGATGCCGCGCAAAAACCGTTGATGGAAAGCGATCCGGACTGGGCGAAGTCCGCGACCGACATGATGAATCAGATTTCGGTGCAGAAAAAGACCTCGACTTCGTCGCGGACCATATGGATTGGCGTGGGAGGATTCGCCGGCGCGCTGCTGCTTCTGGTGGTGATTCTGGTGGTGTTCCATATCCTGCGCAAGAAGGGCGTGATCGGGCATCGGCGTAAGGGCCGCCATAGCGGCCGTCATGGTGCGGTCGCCGAACGTATTCAACCGGTCAAAGAGTGGGGCGCCGAATCGGAAAACGAGGATTATGTCAATCCGGATACCGCTTCAACGCAAGATTCAGAATCCGTTCAGGAAACATCCAGTGAAGGGAGCGATGCTTAAGCCATGAGCAAGCCTATTGAAGCATCCATTGTCGTTGTCGATGACGAGCCGTCCATCCGAGAGCTGCTGGTGGCATCCCTGCATTTCGCCGGTTTCGAAGTGAACACGGCCGCTTCGGGATCCGAAGCCATCGAGGTCATCGAAAGGCTGCAGCCGGATCTGATCGTGCTTGATGTGATGCTTCCGGACATCGATGGGTTCACGGTGACCCGACGCATCAGGCAGGAAGGCATCACCACGCCGGTGCTGTACCTGACCGCTCGCGATGACACCCAAGACAAGGTCATGGGGCTTACCGTGGGAGGCGACGACTATGTGACCAAGCCGTTCAGCCTCGAAGAGGTCGTGGCCCGAATCCGCGCCATCCTGCGTCGCACCCAGCAGCAGGTGGAGGACGATCCGATCATCCGTGTGGGCGATCTCGAAATCAACGAGGACTCGCACGACGTGTCCCGAGCCGGACAGCCAATCGACCTGAGCCCCACCGAATACAAGCTTCTTCGCTACCTCATGGACAATGAAGGCCGCGTGCTGTCCAAGGCGCAGATTCTCGATCACGTGTGGCAATACGATTGGGGCGGGGACGCGGCCATCGTCGAATCGTACATCTCCTATCTTCGCAAGAAGGTCGATGGCATCGTCATCGAGGATGAGAACGGCGACAAGCACAAGGTAACGCCGCTGATCGAAACCAAGCGTGGCATCGGCTATATGATTCGCGCTCCCAAGAACTAGATTCAGCCATGAGCAAGAATCCCAATTCGCCGTCCACGGGCCACGCCTCCAATCCTTCGGCCATTCCGGCCCCCATGCAGCCTCCCCGGTCGCTGCCGAAGCAGAACAAGGTATGGAGCCGTTTCACCCGCAGGATTCAAGCGATTCCGCTGAGTACGAAACTGGTCACCTGCATCATCGTGCTGCTGACCATCGGCACCATCGGCATCTCCTTTTCCATACGTACGTTGGTGGGCAATTATCTGCTGCAGAAGACCGATACGCAGCTGATCAACCAAGCCCAGCTGATTTTCAACAGCATGGACTCGCTCAGCAGCGACACCGGCGATGACGGGCGCAGCCTCATGAACACGTATTACGTGGAGGTGCGCGACAGCGAATACAAAAGCACGGGTGCCGGATCGGTGCCCATGCTCCGTGACGGAGTGGTTTCGGAACCAAGTCTGCCGGCCGACGGCAGCATCGACGGCGTCACTCTTGGACAGCCATTCACGACACGTGCGGTGGTGCACATCACCACAAGCCGCACCCCGGATCATTCCATCATGCAGGCCGCGCAGTCGCCATGGCGTGTTGTCGCGTTGCCTTGGAACGAGAAGACACGGACCGGGCAAGTCAAGGACAGTGGCGTCGTGTTCATCGGCCTGTCGCTGAGCGATCAGATCGACACGGCCAACACATTGACGCGATTCTGCGCGATGGTGGGCATCGCGGTGGTGCTGATCGGCGCGATACTCGGCACCATTCTGGTGCAAAGCACGCTCGCGCCCTTGAAGCGGATTGAAAAGACCGCCGCGAAAATCGCCGCGGGAGATCTCAGCCAACGTGTGCCAGACCTGCCGGAAAGCACGGAGGTCGGCTCTCTGTCCATGTCGCTGAACACCATGCTGACACGCATCGAGGAGAGCTTCCACGCGCAGGAAGAGACCACCGAAAAAATGAAGCGGTTCGTCTCGGACGCCAGTCACGAATTGCGTACGCCGCTCGCCGCCATTCACGGGTACGCCGAGCTGTACAAAATGCAGCGCGACATGCCTGGGGCTTTGGAGAGGGCTGACGAATCCATCGAACATATCGAGGCATCCAGCGCGCGTATGACGGTTCTGGTGGAGGACCTGCTGTCTTTGGCTCGTTTGGACGAAGGACGTGGCATCGACATCACGCAGCAGGTGAAGCTGACCTCCGTGGTACGCGACGCAGCCGATGACCTGCATGCGCTCGACCCCGACCGCGGCATTTCCTGCGGACAGGTCGTGCTCCAACCAGGTACCGATATGGACCATCCCACCCAATTCGCCTTCCAAAATGGCCAGATGCCCCAGATTGAGTTGAAGGGTGATGCTTCGAGACTGCGTCAAGTGGTCACCAACATCGTGGGCAATATCCACCGGTATACGCCGGCGGACTCGCCTGTGGAGATCTCCATGGGTGTGCTCCCCGCGTCGATCAGTCCCGAATCCCTATCCCGTATGCCGTCCAACGAGCAGTCGCTTCGCCATCTGGTCGAAGCCATCGAAGTGGGGCAGTCCATGCAAGTGGGTATGAACTACGCGATTGTGCGATTCAGCGACCACGGTCCCGGCGTGCCGCCGGAGGCACGGTCGAAGATCTTCGAACGTTTCTACACCGCCGACCCGTCGCGTGCGCGTCAGAAGGGCGGTACGGGACTCGGCATGGCAATCGCGCAATCCGTGGTCAAGGCGCATCATGGATTCATCTGCGCATCCGGCAGCGAAGGAACGGGACTGACCCTGACGGTGGTGCTGCCGATCGCCCCGGTCGAACCCAAGCCGCAGCCGATTACGGCGAGCGAGAATCGAAAAAACGAAAAAAAGAATCGCAAATCAAAGAAATAACGCTCTTTTCCGTCGGGAAAGCAGACGCTATCGGCGCGGAAGGATGGGTGCGGCCCACCTCTTGCGCTAAACTGTATCTTTGGTTTGAAAATGGGCGAATGGTTTTACCTATTCGCGTGAAGGTATCTGATCAGCAAAATGTGAGGTGACAATGCCGAGCGGACGTGTTCGTTGGTTTGATGCGAACAAAGGCTATGGTTTCATTCAGACGGGTGAGGGCACGGATGATGTGTTCCTGCCCGCTGCCGCCCTTCCCGAGGGCGTGAAGACGCTGCGTAAGGGCGCCAAGGTCGAGTATTCCGTCATTGATGGTCGTCGTGGGCCGCAGGCGATGGGAGTGACGCTGGTTGCCTCGGCCCCGTCGCTGGTTAAAGCCACCCGTCCGAAGCCGGACGATATGGCCGCCATCGTGGAGGATCTGATCAAGCTGCTTGACTCCGCGGGCAATCAGCTTCGTCGACATCGCTATCCTTCACCGGCTGAAAGCAAGAAGCTCGCCACGCTTCTGCGCGCGGTCGCCGACAATTTCGACGTACAGGAATAGAGTTTCATGTCCGATACCACAATGGATCCCAAGGCAATCGCCCAAGCGGTCGCTGTCACAGTGTCCGACGAGGACGGTCAGGTCGGCGACTTCGTGGAAGCCATCGACCTGGGAGACAACGTCACCGATTTCCGCTTCGAATCCCGAGTACGCGGCTACGAAGGCTGGCAATGGTCGGTCACGTTATACCATGATGTCGAACTGGACCATTGGACGGTCAACGAATCATCCCTGGTCCCGACAGACAAGGCCCTGCGTCCGCCAAAATGGATTCCTTGGAAGGACCGTCTCGAGCCGGGCGATTTGGCGGTGACCGATTCAATCGGCACCGATCCCGATGACCCCCGCATGGAAGAGGGCTTCCGCAAGACGCAGGATGCCGAAACATCGGACGATACGGAAGACAAACCGTCAGTCGCGGATGAAACCGTACAGGAACCGGCGATGGATGGAAACGCTTCGGATGAGTCTGAGAAGACGGACGTTTCGGAGGATTCCGAACAGCCTGTGACGTCCGAAGAGGATGTCGAAGAGGCGGTCGAGGAATTCGACCTGTCCCGCAGGCACGTGTTGACTCCGCTTGGCCGGTCGCAGACCGCAAAACGTTGGTACGAAGGCCCACATGGGCCAAAATCGCTATCCACCAAGACGGCCGACGGCAATCCTTGCTCCACATGCGGATTCTTCATTCCGCTGAAGGGTGAGTTGAACCTGCTGTTCGGCGTGTGCGCCAACAAGTGGAGCCCGGATGACGGCAGAGTCGTGTCCATCGATCATGGCTGCGGAGAGCATTCCGAAATCGATCCACCGGAGCCGTCGCATCTGTGGGTGCAGTCGAAGCCGGCGTTCGACGACATGCATATCGATATCATCGCCCAGGCGCCGCGTGACGAGCGGGGCTCCGTGGAGCTGATCGAACAGCTTTCGTCCGATGACGACCATAATCCGAATGAGGATGAGGAAGGTTCGGACGCGGACATCGAAGCCAACACCATCGACGACGACGCCAGCCAAGAGGATGTGCTTGAGCATGTGGCCTCCGACGATGCGCCTGAAGTAGAGACCACCGTCACCGTGGTCGACGAGAATAAGCCGGAAACGTCGGACGATACCGAATCGGCTGATACGGCTGAGCCGACTGAATCGGACGAGCCAGTCGAACAGACTGAACAGGTTGATTCCGCCGATTCCGTCAATTCCGCCGGGTCGGTTGAGCCGGTTGAACAGATGGATGAGAGGTAGTTGAGCCGACTGCTGAAACCACCGAGCAAACGGAAAACAAATCGATGGAAGACGAATCGGTGGAAACCGAGTCAACAGAAGCCGAATCGGCGGAAACCGAACCGGCGGCGGCTGAAACAACGGAAAGCGAAATGACGGAAGCTGATTCGTCGGCTCAAGCCGAATCCGACAAATAATCGTCATCGTATATGAGAGGGCCACGTACCTGAATGTGTACGTGGCCCTCTCATATCTTGTTTTCTTTTTTATGCGGTCAGTGCACGACGGTGACGGTGCAGTCTGCGAAGTTGATGATTTGCTTGGAAACCGATCCAAGGAAATGCGCGTCCAGACCGGACAAGCCGCGCGAACCGACCACTAGATGACGTGCGTAGCGGGAAGCCGCGATAAGCCCCTTCGAGGCGGGAATATGGAAAGCGTGCGATTCGATTTGGAAATCGTCGGGAATGTTCGCTGATGAAACCTGAACCGAATCGAGCAATTCATCAAGCATGCGTTCCGCCTGCGCCTGGCCGACGGAGATGGGAGCGACGGCGTTCTCATACCCTTTGACCACGCCCAAATCTTTCAGCTGCCAGCAGAACATGACCTGCAGGGGAGCGTGATGCAGGGCCGCGAAATCGATGGCGAAACGCAAAGCGTGTTTGGAGGTCTCCGAACCATCAACGCCTACAACCACCGGACGCTGGTTCCGAGGCAGGGGAGAACCCGGCATCGTGTAGGAGACCGTTTCCTCGGTCGGCGTAAGCGCATTGGCGATGGCGTCCTGCACGGATGCCTCTTCATCATCGAGGATACGCACCACGGTGACGGGCACCTTCGCCTCCTCTGCAAGAGAAGCGGAAAGCGATCCCAGAAACCATCGTGCCACGCGTCCAAGCGAACGACGTCCGACGACGATCTGTTGGGCGTCCTTGCCGATTTCCAGAAGCGCTGCCGTTCCGGTGGCTTTGACGGAGGTGAGTTTGACGCGGTTCTCGTCAATCGTCATGCCTTGCGAGGCCTGGGCCACCCATTCGCGCAGCCGACGGGCGATATCATGACGCATCTGCGCCCATTGCTCCTCATCTTCCGGCTGGGATCCCATATCCCATGAATGGGTCCATGCGTAGACCGCATTCACCTGCTGTCCGGTCAGCGATGCTTCGCCAAGAGCCCAACGCAGGGCTGCGAAGGATTCATCGGACCCGTCGACGCCGACGACGATGTCGCCTCGGCGGGAATCCATCACATCATTCGATTGCAGGATGGTGTCGCTCATTTGGTGACCTCCTTGGTCGTTGCCATAAGTCAAGCATATCCGTTCCTTTGCGTCCATAGCGCAATTTACGCGCCGGCGGAATAAACGTCACCGCGAATCGGTAGAGTGTTGAAGGACTAACAAGAGTGGAAGGACAAGCATGTTCGAACGGTTTACCGACCGTGCGCGACGCGTGATTGTGTTGGCGCAGGAAGAAGCTCGGACCCTCCAGCACAACTACATCGGCACCGAGCATCTGCTGCTGGGCCTGATTCGTGAGGGTGAAGGCGTTGCCGCCAAGGCATTGGCCTCGAAGGGCGTGACCTTGGACGACACCCGCAAGCAGGTCGAAGAGATGATCGGCAAGGGAAATGCGTCGCCGAACGGCCACATTCCCTTCACCCCGCATGCCAGGCAGGTGTTGGAGCTGTCGCTACGTGAGGCGTTGCAGCTGGGGCACAGCTATATCGGCACCGAGCATATCCTGCTCGGTCTGATTCATGAGGGCGAAGGCGTCGGCACACAGGTGCTGATCAAGATGGATGTCAACCTTGGCGAACTGCGTAGCGCTACCATCGATCTGATCCGAGGCAATTCCAGCGACGGCAAGAACGATGGCAAGGGCGAACTCGCCAATGCCGGTGGCGTGCAGGACCGTCGCAATCAGACCGGTTCCGCGATTCTCGACCAGTTCGGCCGCAACCTTACGGCCGAGGCTGCCGCTGGGAAGCTCGATCCGGTGATCGGACGATCCAACGAGATCGAGCGTGTGATGGTGGTGTTGAGCCGCCGCACCAAGAACAACCCGGTGCTGATCGGCGAGCCTGGCGTAGGCAAGACCGCGGTGGTCGAAGGACTCGCGCAGAAGATCAACGCCGGTGATGTGCCGGAAACGCTGAAAGGCAAGCAGGTCTACTCCTTGGACCTCGGTTCCATGGTTGCTGGTTCCCGCTACCGTGGCGATTTCGAGGAACGCCTGAAGAAGGTTTTGAAGGAGATCAAGACCCGCGGCGACATCGTGCTGTTCATCGATGAGATTCACACCATCGTGGGCGCAGGCTCCGCGGATGGCGCCTTGGGCGCTTCCGATATGTTGAAGCCGATGCTGGCCCGTGGCGAACTGCAGACCATCGGCGCGACCACCACCGACGAGTACCGCAAGTACATCGAGAAGGACGCGGCTCTGGAACGCCGTTTCCAGCCGATTCAGGTGCACGAGCCGACCATCGCCGAGACCATCGAGATCCTGAAGGGCCTGCGTTCCCGTTACGAGAACCACCACCACGTGACCATCACCGATGGCGCGCTGCAGTCTGCCGCAGAGCTGTCCAGCCGGTACATCCAGGACCGTAACCTGCCTGACAAGGCCATCGACCTGATCGATGAGGCCGGTGCACGCCTGCGCATCAAGCGCCTGACCGCCCCGCCTGAGCTCAAGGAACTCGACGAGAAGATCGCCAAGATCGCCGCCGACAAGGACGAGGCCATCAAGGGCCAGGACTTCGAGAAGGCCGCCGAACTGCGCGACAAGCAGGAGAAGCTGGAAGCCGATCGCAAGCAGAAGGAAGACTCCTGGCGCGAAGGCGAGTCCGACGTCAAGATGGTCGTGGACGAGGACGTGATCGCCGAGGTCATCAGCTCCACCACCGGTATCCCGGTGTTCAAGCTGACTCAGGCCGAGTCCAAGAAACTGCTCAACATGGAAGCCGAACTGCACAAGCGCATCATCGGCCAGGACGAGGCGGTTTCCGCCCTGTCCCGCTCTATCCGCCGTACTCGCGTGGGTCTGAAGGACCCGAAGCGCCCGTCCGGTTCGTTCATCTTCGCCGGCCCCACCGGCGTCGGCAAGACCGAGCTGGCCAAAGCGCTGGCTCAGGCTCTGTTCGACGATGAGCGGAACATGGTCCGTATTGATATGACCGAGTATATGGAGAAGTTCAGCGTCAGCCGCCTGATCGGCGCGCCTCCGGGATACGTCGGTTATGAGGAAGGCGGCCAGCTCACCGAGGCCGTCCGCCGCAAACCCTACAGCGTCGTGCTGTTCGATGAGGTGGAAAAGGCCCACCCGGACGTCTTCAACATCCTGCTTCAGGTGCTGGACGATGGCCGCATCACCGATAGTCAGGGCCGCACCGTGGACTTCAAGAACACGGTCATCATCCTGACGTCCAACCTCGGCAGCGACATCATCCTGAACGACCTCGAAAAATCTCGCGCGGGCGGCTCCAATGAGCTGAGCTTCGAGGCCCGCCAGCAGATCGACGCCCTGCTCAAGTCCAAGTTCCGCCCGGAGTTCCTCAACCGTCTGGATGAGATCGTCTACTATAAGAGCCTGACCAAGGACGAGATGCGGAAGATCGTCGATCTCCAGTTGGACGACCTGCGTCACCGGATGGACGAGGGCAAGCACCTCAAGCTCGACGTGACCACCGCCGCGAAGGACTTCATCATTGATTCTGCCTACGACAGCGTCTATGGTGCCCGCCCCATCAAGCGGTTCATCCAGAGCCGGGTCGAGACCCTCATCGCCAAGGCCATCATCAAGGGCGACTATAACGAGGGCGCGACCCTCACCGTCGATTACGACGGTACCGCCCTTGTGCTCAAATAAACACGTTGATTTTACCGATTTTGTACCCTTCCGCCGCCCGTAACGCTTGCGCGGGGGTGCAGAATATGGTATGATAGGCGTTGAACAAAGTGCTTTTCATCGTCGAGAGCAACGGTGGAGAGCACTTTTTCATAAGGAACCAAACCTCTCAGTCAAAGCCTCCGGCTTTGCCAGCTCCCCTAGTAGGGGAGCCTCTGGCGTGTCGGTAGAGTTTGCGCTGGACGAAGGAAGCCCAAGCAGTCAGCAGGGCTGGCCCGGTCTGCCAAGGGCTCCCCTATTAGGGGAGCTGGCGGGCGCAAGCCCGACTGAGAGGTTATTATTTTAATTAGGAGTGTGATTTCCCTTTATTATGGACGATGGCAGTATGACGCTTTGGGTGACACTGGTGATTCTGGTGGCCTTCTCCGCCTTTTTCTCCGCATCCGAGACCGCTTTTTCCTCCTTGAATCAGATCCGCCTCAAGAGCCGCGCCGACGACGGCGACCGCACAGCCGCCCGCGTGCTGGCGATGTCGGAACAGTATGATAAGCTGCTCTCCACCATCCTCATTGGCAACAATATCGTGAACATCGCCGCCGCTTCCATCGGCACCATCATTTTCACCAAAATGCTGGGTGCAGAGCGGGGTGCTACGGTGTCCACTATGGTGCTGACCATCGTGGTGCTGATCTTTGGCGAGGTGACACCCAAGAGCCTTGCCAAGGAGATGCCGGAAACGATAGCCACCGCAGTTGCGCCGGTGCTCAGCCTGCTGATGCTGGTGCTTACCCCGCTGACATGGCTGTTCAGCCAGTGGAAACGGCTGCTGAACCATTTTGTTCACAGCAGCGAGAGCGACACCATCACCGAGGGTGAGCTGATGACCATGGTCAGCGAGGCCGAAAATGACGGCGAGCTGACCGACCGGGAAAGCCAGCTCATCCGCAGCGCCATTGAGTTCGACGATGTGGAGGTGGAGGAGATCCTCACGCCCCGCGTGGATGTGATCGCGGTGGAGGACGATCTCTCGCTGGATGAGGTGGCCGATACCTTTGCGGAATCGGGATATTCCCGTCTGCCCGTCTACCACGGCACCATTGACAACATCATCGGTGTGGTACATGAAAAGGACTTTTACCTTGGCCGTCTGCGCAAGGATACCACGCTGGAAGACCTTGTGAAGCCCACCCTTTATACCACCGGCTCCACCCAGATCTCCCAGCTGCTGCGCACCCTGCGCGAGCAGCACCATCACATGGCGGTGGTGGTGGACGAGTACGGCGGTACCGAGGGCATCATCACGCTGGAAGATATTCTGGAAGAGCTGGTAGGCGAGATCTGGGATGAGCACGACGAAGCGACCGAGGACTTCCGCAGGCAGTCGGACGGCAGCTGGATCGTGCTGGGCAGTGCCGGTGTGGACGACCTGTATGAGAGGCTGGGCCTGCCGGAGGATGAGGATATCGATTCCAATACGGTGAACGGTCTGGTGCAGGAAAAAACCTGCCATCTGCCCAAGGTGGGCGACCGGTTCACGCTGGGCGAGTACGACGGTGTCGTTACCCGCACAGCCAAGCGCCGCGTGACCGAAGTGCGTCTGACCCCGGCGGAAAAGCCGGAGCCGAAGAAGGACGAAGAGGACAGGCAGCGCTTTAACCGGATCACGAATAAATAAGAAGCTGCTTCCCATAAGCTGCGTGAATAGACAGGGCATTTTGCCCGGTCAGCAGGAACAGCAGCTGAAAGACCAAACGATATAAAAAAGCAAGTGCACACATCTCCATCAAAAACGCTGGTTTTTGAAAAGAGTGCGGCACTTGCTTTTGTTTTTATGTGCTCACAGCCGGAACGATCTCAGGCGGGTTCTTTTTGCGTGGGCGGTTGAGTGGGCGGGGTGGGCTGGGCAGAGCAGACCACCGGGGCGTCCGGTGCAAACTGCAGATATTCCCGCGGGGCAAAGCCCAGAAGCCCGGCCAGCGGGGCAAAATGCTTTTGTTTCAAGGTGTTGTTGAACCGTGTGACCGATGTGAACGACCGCGGATTGCGTTATATCATTACCGGACTGGGCGGTAAA
>ENA-OURV01002781-OURV01002781.1-human-gut-metagenome-genome-assembly--contig:-NODE-2781-length-11690-cov-3.594499_pt1 | contig 11690 bp, 8 predicted proteins | sample MGYA00242141_ERZ509072 | MGnify/ENA primary metagenome ERZ509072 (study PRJEB26280, sample SAMEA2338763) | human gut metagenome | biome: human gut; feature: human-associated habitat; material: faeces... | reverse complement strand
ATGCAGTAGCGTGTTTTGGTCTTGACAAAAGGCTGACCGTTGTAGTAAACCGTTCCGGTATATTTCGCGGTGGACACCTTTGCCTTGTAACCGTCGGGCTTGCCGCCCTGCCGCAGTCTGACAGGTTTCCCTCATGCGGCACGGCTGCTCTCAGAATTCTTCTTTAGAAACAATCCTCCCGGAAGCGATCATGCCTCCGGGAGAGCTTGTTTTCATCTGTATTTTTTATATTCAAACCGGATGCGGCCTTTTTTCGATGTTCCGGCGGTTTTGCCGATGACTGCTCTGCCCTTGCCTCTCAGCGAGATTTTGTCGCCTTCGGTGACCTGCGCATCGGGCTTTGACGCCTCGCTTCCGTTCACGGCGACAAGTCCGCGTCCGACAGCCTCTGCCGCCGCGCCGCGTGACAGTCTGAAAACCGATGCGCACACTGCGTCAAGCCGCATGGAGGCGACGGTATCGGAAAGCTCCACGCTGTCGTCATGACGCTCCATCACGGCGGTGTCTCCGACAGAAACCGTCACGCGGAATCTGCCTATCGAATCAAGCTCGTTTTTCACAAGCTCCGCCACGCCGGTTTTCAGAACGATGACAGCCTTGCCACCGGAGCAGACGATGTCTCCGACCGTCTCACGCTCGATTCCCAGCCCCATAAGTGCTCCGAGGCAGTCGCGATGGGTAAAATCGGCGCGGTCAAGGTCGAAGCGGTTGACCTCGGCGGTCGCAAAGGCTATCCCGGCAAGCGCAGGAGAGGCGGTTATATCGTCCTCGGTAAGGTAGTCGGGCAGGAATACCGGACATTTTCTTTCAGCTCCGTCGCAGCCGCCGAAAAGGATGTAGTTACGTATTCCGGCTGATCTCAGCATATCGGAGACTGTGTCCGCGTCGCTTTCAGGCAGAAAATTCCCCGACTCGACTGTATTCCGATTCTCTGACCTGAGTGCGAGGTCAAGAATGTGGGCAAACATGACCCTCTGCTCCGGGGTCTTTGCATATCTGTTTATAAGCGACGCTTTGTCCATAGTGATGTCTTCCGTAAAAAAATCAAATGCGCAGGGTATTCGTCCTGCGCATTTATTTTAGCATATTTTTATGTGCGGGTCAAGTAGTCAGCCGAGAATGCCGTTGAGTCCTTTCGCCATGGCCTCCGCCAGCTTTTTATAGCCGCCGTCATTCGGATGGAGAGCATCGACATAGTCGTCACGGGTAAAATCCTTGGTTGCATCGTATATATCGATGACGGAAAGTCCTTTTTCCTCCGCGACAGTCTTTATCAGCGGAACCATTTTCAGCCTTATGCAGTCGTCAAACGCCTTTGCGTCTGTTCTCTTGGGGCAGGTTGCAAGGATGACCTTCGGTCTGGATTCAAGTCCGGCGTAGGTATCGATGAGCGCGATATACTTTGCTTTGAAACCGGCTTCCTTTTCTGCTGTCCAGTCATTTTTTGAGCAGGAATCGTTTGTACCGAGCATCATGATCACAATGTCAGGCGTTGAGCCGAGGCTCTTCCGATACTCTGCAGTTGAAGTATAGAGTATCGCTGTCTCGCCGTTAATGACAGCAGCGCCGCTCTTTCCGCAGTTTTCGACGAGATAACCGTCGCCGAGAATGCCTGCCATTACAGATGGATAGCTTGCGTCCGGCGTTGTGGCGCACTCGCCGAAGGTTATACTGTCTCCGACGCAGGTAATGCGAAGCGGAGCCGTCGGTTTGTCTGTTCCGGTGTCTTTTGTTTCCGATGTCAGCCCGATCCCGGATGTTCCTGCCGGTTTGTCCGTTTCGGCTCCGCATCCGCCGAGCATTGCGGCCGCAAGCAGTACTGCAGCGAGAGGAAGCAGTTTCTTTATTGCATTTTTCATTTTATCGCACCTTTCCTACGGGTAACCGTCGCAATTATATAATGATACAAGTATTTTACCACATAAGCGCGCTGATATCAATGCGGGATTTATACCTTTAAGGGCTGGTTTTTGACATTTACGGGCGCATTTCAAGCAGTTTTTCACGCTGATATTCGCCGGACAGCAAAAATACGTCTGCGTTTCCGTAACGATCGCGCATATCGGCGATCGGATCGACGAAGCTGTGGCTTATCCACGGGAGCCATACGCCGTCTCCGGCTGTGCTGAACACGTTTCCGCTGACGTTGCAGGCTTCAAGATTCATTCCGGGCAGATACCAGCCGGTTTCGCTGTCGGAGGCTGTGATCTTGGTGTTGTTCTGGATGAACTTTGCGAAATCGAGGAAAGTGCTGTCGCCGGTCATGACCCAGTAATCGAAGAAGTCAAAGTATGTACAGGCGGCATAGGCATCTACCGCGCCCCATCCGGTGGCTATCACCGACTGGCCGATGACACCGCCGTTTTTGAAGACATTGACTGCGTCGTAATCACTTCCGGCGGAGTACGGAACGGCGTAGTCGTATACATACACGAAGCTCATAGCCGACACTGCGGCGTGTTCGAGTGCTTCGCGGTATTTTTCCTCTCCGGTAAGGTCATACGCGGTCGAGAAGCAGTACATGGCGTATATTGCCGATTCCTTATCGACAACGTTCACGTGGTCCGGGCAGATGCTGACGTACTTTCCGATCTCAAGATACATGGTGTCATAAGCCCATTCGGCTGTCCTGATTGCCGCGTCGCGGTATTTTGCATTGCCGGTGAGGGTATACATCTTTGCGAGGAATCTTACCGCGCAGTACGATGCAAGGCGGGACTTTCCGTCAAATCCGCTCCATATCATTGACTGGTCGAAGTTCTCAAGGCTTCCGTCAGTCATTATCGTTGCGCCGCTTCTTCTGTAAGCGCGCGACCATGTGCCGTCGCCGTCCTGATTCTTCACAAGGAAATCGGCTGTTTTTACCGCCGCCTTCTGCCATACGGTTATGTCGAGCCCGTTTTTCTTTCCGAAAATGCAGGCATCGGCGATTCCCTCAACGCTGTCGACAACGACTCTTAAGTAATCGGCATATCCCTGTATGCTTCCGCCGGTGCGGCTGTTCCCGTCCGGGATCCACCACACGACCGGAAGCTCGTTTTCGTTTATCTTGTCCGACGACCAGAAGTCAAGCATTGCACTTCCCTTTGCTATAATACTCCGGTTTCCGGAAAGCACGCCCTCTCTCAGCATTTCATATGCGGCGGATGTCTGGGCACCGGAAAATCCGGCGAGGTATGAGACGGGGGAATACGGTCTCCCTGTCCTCACGCTTGCGTCGAAATACAGTCCGGCTGATTTTATCCCATCGGGGGAGGAATACTCGGTGTAGAATGCCTCGTATATCTTCAGCTGTTCGGAATAGACTTTGTTTATATCGATATTGTCAGCCACCTTAGGGGAATACAGTGAGAAAGCCTTTTTATAGCTTTCCGTCATCGCCTTCTGATAGCTGTCTGATATGCCGGGAATAAGTGAAATGCTGTACTTATGGCTGTTTCCGGCGGACAGGACATTGTACTTTTTCCGCCACCGTGAACCTTCGCGCTCGTAGGTCACCGGTCCCTCCGATGAGGGGTAGACAAAGCCCACCGACAGGGTCTGTCCGAAGGTATATCCGACTGAGCCGTAACGCACCTCGTCGGAGACGGTTATGTCGTTCTCGCCCGGAAGCTCGATGCTGACATCTGGTGTCAGGTGGACGAGCATGAGGCAGTTTCCGTTCTTCCGGTTTCTTGCCATCGCCGACGGGAGAGTCACGCACAGCTCTTTAACATAGTTGTGTTTTCCGGAAAAGTCAGAGGCAAGAGATTTGCCCCACGGGTTTGTCGTCTGCATATACTCCGTGTCGCGGTAAAGCACTCCGGGAATAAAATAATCGTAACCGTCACGGTCGCAGCTTCCGTCCGGTGTGGCGTCGGAGAAGAGCACCACACTTGCAAAGCCGGCTTCCGAGGGGGCGCTTGAGGTCACACTGACTGTTCTGTCAAATGAGAACGTGCCGCCGGCGGTCGGATACCAGTCGTCGCGGACAAGGAAAACACTTCCCGCCGCAGTCTTTACTTCGGCAAATGCGGAAAAGCCGCTTTCGGTTCTGATCGCGTTGCCGTAGGCACAGACATATTCGCCCTCATTCCCGCTGCGTCCGATTGTTCTGATCACAGCGGGTGTATCGGAGCGGGAAATCTCCTTGCCGTCGCGGAGAACAGAAACGCCGCCGTCTTCGCGGATTTTTAATATATATCCGCCGTTTTCAAGTCCGGTGTCAGTTACTTTTCCGCACTCCGGCTTTCCGTGAGTTACGGCAATGACGGCATTTTCCACGATGGTCACCCCCTGTTTTATTCCGACCGAGGCGCGTTTTTCCGGTTCGCCCTTCTCTGCGTCGTATCCGGTGCAGAGCTCAAGGAAACGGACTGCAGCAGCCATTACCGTTCCTGCGCCGTTTCCGGTGATGAATATTTTACCGTCGTGCTCGGTCACCGAATATGACATGATTTTATTCTCCGCGCCGCCGCGGTTTGTGTTTCCGACAACGATCTCATGCTCTCCGGCGGTTTCTCCGCCCTTCAGCCAGTCGTCGGTGAGGTCAAGCCTTACTCCGGTGCTTCTTTCTATGACACTTCGTATGAGTGCAGCTGATTCGCGTTCTTCCTTTGTTGCCGTTGCCGATATGATTATCCTGTAATCTGATATGCCGTCTTTTACGATATCGGCAGTCTTTCCCCTCCCGCAGGAGGCAAGGAGGAGAAGGACTGCGGCAATAATTACCGGAAGAATTCCTGTACCGATCTTATTCATCCCCGGTTCTGCGTCTGAGAACGACAGCTGCGGCGGCAGACACAAGAAGCACTGCCGTCACGGCAAGGATCCCGTCGCCGGTTTCCGGGGGCATAGGCTCTTCGCCCTTCTTTCCGGCAAGAACAAGTTCTATCCCGTGCTGTTCGGGTATCCAGTCGAAGGAACTCATGTCAGCCATTGAGCCGTAAAGTCCGGCAAGCTCGCGGTTTGCGTTATAATCATTGTAAATAAAGAGGGCGGTCACGACACTTCCCTTTGCCGGAGCCGGTATATCCTCTCCGGTTTTGTCCTTCATGTCCTGAAGCAGCAGTGTCCACGGTATCGCCTCTTCAAACTGCCAGCCCTTATCGGTGACAGATGCGGCGTAGGGGTAATTCACCGGATCCTGTATGACCGACTCGTTTTCCACGCATTGGTGGCAGTAAAGCGCCGCGCCCGGGGCTCCGTCTGCCTTGAGCTGCGGAGCCGAAGACATGAGAATACCGCGTCTTGCACCGTTCAGAGTGCCTTTGTTCATGTCGAGAATGTTCTCTCTGCCGTTCAGCTTCTTTCCGACGTCAAGAAGAAGCTGAACGTTATCACCGCCGTTCCATGTATACTCGGTGAAGTAACATTTTGTTCCGTCGGTTATGTCGTATGCGACATAGAGGTACTTCGCATCCCATCCGAAGTAGACATCAGCCGAAAAGCCCTCTGCGATCTTCTCTCCTACAACTCCGGCTTTGAGGTTTTTTCCGTCAAGCGTGATCTTTGCCGCACCGTTGTACTCATCCGCCGATATCTTTCCGTCGACCGTGATACCGGACACCTCCGGGGCGCTTATCCTTCCGACCGGAGCTGCGGCCGAGGCGGTAAGCACCATTGCTGCCGCCGCGAGAACCGCGACTGCTGCCGTGATGATTTTCTTCATGTTTTTTTCCTGCCTTTCGTTTTCGATTTTATTTGAGCTGACTGTAACTGTCGATTGTCTCACGGAGTTTTGCCTCTGCCGCCGCTGCATAGCGGGCATAGAGTGTTGCGACCGAACCTGCACCCGAGGAAAGGGAGAGCTGAAGTCTTTCAAGAATTGTTCCCCATTTGAAGATCTGGTCGAGGTCGAATATCTCGGTGTCTATGACAAGCGAGATCATTCGCTTTGACTCCTCGTCCTGTGCATAACGGTTGGTGAGAAGCGTGTCATAGAATGCCGGGCTTACGTAGTTTTTCGCACCCGCGCAGAATGCCTCAAGCATCACCCCGGCACGTTCTCTGTCTCTGACCGAGGTCAGAACCGTTATTGCCGTCGAACCGGTGTAGCCGGCGCGGTGGCGGTATTCCTTCTGGTTCTCGTCATATTTCGGGCAGGGGAGAAGTCCGACGTCGCTTGTCATTTCGGTAATGATATTAAAATAGAAGCTGAGCGGTCCGCACATGAACAGCGATTTCTCGTCAAAAGCCGCGCGGAAGGTATCGTTTATGTCGTTATTGAAAAGCGGTTCCTGTCCGATGCTGTATGTATTGTACCGGCTGCCGCTTACTATGTCACGCACCTTGCCGTAGATGCTATCGGTCTTGTCGCTGAAGGGGGTTATTGCCGGCAGACCGGTTTTTTCGTCAAGATATGCACCGGTTATTCCCGACCCTACATAAAAAACGTCGTATATCATGCCTACAAGCCCGTAGGCATCCTCGTAATCCGGGGTGCCGTTTCCGTTCAGGTCGGAACCGTAGCTCTTCACGATCTTTGCGAAGGCATCGATCGTCCATTCGCCGGAATCAACAAGAGTGTATGGGGCGTCGAGCTTTGAATCGGCAAACAGGGTTTTGTTGAAGAACATGACATAGGTGTCGAGCTTGTCGTTGAGAAGCGCATCACTTATAGCGAAATATTGGCGGTTGAGAATTCTCATACTGTCATTGAGTGTTTTGTTCCACCACGGCTTTTCGAGGTCGAGATGAGGCACATCGCCCGACGACAGGTCGACGAACGCTCCCGCCGAGGCAAGTGTCGCCGCATCCATTATTCCGGGAATGCAGATATCGCATATATCGTCATAGGCACTGAGATTATCGGATATTGTTCTGTAAAAGCTGCCGCCGGAGGCAGTTTCATCGTTATACGTCACGAAATTCAGCTTTACGTTGTAGTCGTTCTCAAGCCGCTTGTTGCGCCGGTACGCCGCGTCTCCGAGAACGGCCGTGCTCTGCTCGTCTGAAATGACAGCCATCTCGCCCCACGCCATCTCCGGATCACGGCACATAACGGTAACCGATGCGCCGTTATAGTCTCCGCGGGATATCTCCGGGACATATTCAGCTGTGTAGCCGTCGTCGCTTGTCTTTGTGCCTCCCGGTTTCTTTGTTCCGCAGCCGGCAAGTGCCGAGACTGCGGCAAGAACCGCAAGAAGCGCGGCAAATGATCTCCTCATGCTCAGTCAACCTCACTTCTTCTTTTTTCTGACAATTATAATAGCTGCAGCCGCTCCGCAGACTATAACTGCAGCGATGATTATGTATATCCATGCATTTCCGCCGCCTGATGCGTTATTATCTGACGGAACGGTGGCAGACGGTGCTTCCGTGGCTGAGGATGTGCCTGTCGGCGGATCGGTGGTGATGTCGGAGGTGCTTTCCTGCGGTTTTTCGCTTGTCACCGGTATGTCGGAAGTCGTTCCGGTCGGTTCTGTGGTAGTAGCCGACTCGGGGGCTTTTTCACCTTCGCCGAGGAGGGTGAAGAATATTCCGTGCTCATCAGGCTCCCAGCTGAATTCGGTCGTGTACCCGGTCTTTGTGGTTCCGAACCAGTTTGTCATTTTATGATTATTGTAGTCGTTGTAGATAAGGAGTGCCGTGACCTCGGTGCCTTTTCCGACCTTTCCGACGTCTGCGCCGCATTTATCCTTCATGTCAGCAGCAAGGATCTCCCATGGAATGCCTTCTTCAAATGTCCAGCCGTGATCGGTGACCTCTGCTCCGAATGGAGCTGCTGAGTAATCTGTGATAACAGACTCGTTCACCACGCACTGGTGGCAGTAGAGCGCTGTGCCGGGCGTGCCGTCGGGTTTGAGCTGCGGAGCACTTGAAAACAGTGTCCCGCGGTTGCCGCCGGTCTGCTGTGAGTCGTTGAGTACCACTCCGGGAAGAGACGGTCCGAGATCGAGGAGAAGCTGGATGCTGTCCCCGCCATCCCATGCGTATTCAGTGAAATACGACTTTGTCGGGTCTGTGACATCGTATGCGACATAAAGGTACTTTTCGTCCCACATCACATAACAGTCAAGGTAAACATCGGTCGGGACCTCAGCAAAGCCGTGCTGCCACACCGCCTTGGCATTGCTGTCATTGACAGTGAACTTAAGCGCGTTCTTCCATTCTTCGGCATCAAGTCTGCCATCGATTTCAGGCTTTTCCGATGCAAACGGGACATAAAGCTGCCCCACGTTGTGCGTCATGTCAGCCGCAGAGACGGAAATTGCCGCCGTCAGCGCAAACAGAAACGCAAATACGATTACTGCTGTCTTTTTCATTGATTTATCCTCCGTAAAATTATTTCTCAGTCAATTTTCCACGGACGGTATAGTCTCTTCTCCCAACCGGTAAGTGAGCCGTCACGCTTCATACCGTCCTGCTTCAGCCATATTCGCATTCCGCAGTTTCCGCGGTTGTTCCATTTATAGTATGGTGTCAGTATGACATCCCGTCCGTCGGTGGTTTTTCCGGTCACGGTGCCGTCGCTGTTGTGAACAAGGGGGGCATCCGAAAGGACAAAATCCACGTCGCCGCCGTTGTCGACAGCCTCGGCACAGTATATGAATCTGCCGTATCTGACCGCGACCCGATCATCCGGGTGAAGCATGATATAACAGTTTTCCCAGACGTATGGGTGTGATTCCTCACGGATAACGCGGTACTCAAACGAAATTCCTACGGTATCGTCATCGGAAAACTCACGTTCAATCACTGCGTAGCCGTTTTCAATCTCTGGTGCGACGGCTTTCCCGTTCAGTGTCAACGTCCACCCCTGTGCGTACTCCGGGATCCTTATATGGAGCCGGAGTCTTCGTCCTTCGGAAGAGGCGATCTTCAGTTTTCCGTCGCGGTAGCTCAGCTTGAGCCCGTCGATCCCGGTCTCCGATCCTATATGAAGGTTCAGATAAAGATCGTCGCCGGAATATGACCATATATAAGTCTTGAGCGCACCCATCATCTTGAGAAGCATCGGGGGGCAGCACGGGCATTTATGCCAGTCCCATCTTTCGATATCTCCGTGGCTGACAAGCGGGTTGATATATGTATATTTTACTCCCGATTCCGACAGTGAAGCGAGAACGTTGTTATAGAACACCCGCTCGAACACGTCAAAGAACGAGGAATCGCCGTATGTCCTGTGCATCTCACCTGCCCAGAACGCCATTGCAACGCCGGCGCAGGTCTCAAGGTAAGCATCAGACGGAAGCTCGTACTGATACCCGAATCTCTCCTCGTCCTTCAGTGCACCGATACCGCCGGTGACGTGCATCTTTGTTTCGGTAACGTTCTGCCAGAGCCTAAGGGACGAATCAAAAAGCTCCTTTTCTCCCGTCTCGTTTGCGACCGCTGCCATTCCGGTATAGACAAGCGCGGCTCTGACCGCGTGACCGACAGCTTCCTTCTGCTTTCTCAACGGTTCGTGATCCTGTGCGTACTCACGCATATATTTCGGGAAGGCGGCACGGTTTTCGTGGACACCGCGGTAATCAATCCAGAAACGGCTGAGTTCAAAATATGCATCTGCATCGGCTCCGAGCTCTTCGGCAAGCTCCGGTTCATTCTTCATAAGCCGGTAAAGCTGAACCGTTGCCTGCTCGATCATCGGATGCGCGGAGACAATGTTTTTTTTCGGCGGATATCCGATCTCGGAACAGATGTAATTTGCCATTTTCACCGCAACTGACAGCAGTTTTTTCTTTCCGGTCGCTATATAGTTATGAACCCCTGCCTCAAAAAGACAGCCGGCATTGTACAGGTCGTGCTGGATTATCAGGAAACCGCCGTTCTGTCCGAAACGGTTATTGGGGTGCTTTATTGAGGTAAAGGTGTTGATATATCCGTCGCCGGATGCCTCCTGTGCTCTTGCTGCTTCGTCGATATACCTGTCAAAACGGCTTTCAAGCGCAGGATCAGCAAATTCGGTAAAAAGGTCGGAGCCACCGCGGATTATCTCGTATATCATACCGTCCTGCCATGGGGTGCCGAAGAATTCGTCTTTTCCGAGGCGGTCGGCAATATTAATGAAGTTTTTTTCTGTTCCGTCATTTTCGTACTTATGCCACACATCCGGAAGCGTTACCTCCGCGATTTTGCGCAGAAGCGGGGTAATAAACTTATCGTCAGTCTTTATATTCCGGATGTCGGGGTATTCAAGCGGATGTTTCAGTCTGTTCATGTCGGTTTTAAATTTCCCTTTCGGTTGTTTCTGAACTAATATTAACAAATTTCGTGTTGCATGTCTATGTCATATGTGGTAAACTGATTGTACAATATGGAAACCCGGAGATTTACCGATGGGATATTACGATATCACTGTTCCGCGCAGGCTTGAGCTGTCACACCCAAATGTTCACCACAAGGGTCTTGTTCATCCGCGCAGGATTATGCAGGTTCACGATTTTCTGTACATTACTGAAGGCGAATGGGAAATTTTCCTCGGCGAAAAACCATATTTGCTGGAAAAGGACGACATGATAATACTTCACGCCGGAGTTGAACATTACGGAAACAAGCCTTGTCTGCCTGAGACTAAGGTATACTTTCTGCATGTTTTCCCGGAGGAGCGGGATTCGTTCAGGGAGATATCCGAAACACCGCCGCACGGATGCGTAAAAATTGCCAACGTTGTTCACTGCCGCGGTAATCTTGAGATAAAAAAGCTGTTCAAGGAGATAATTTCGACCTTCTGGAACGGCACGCCTCAGAGCGTAAGCAAGAATTCGGTTCTGCTGCATATGCTTCTTCTCCGCGCCTCAGAAGCAGAAAATGCCGGCTCCGGAAGCGAAGCCGACATAACCGAAAGATGCATCAACATTATCAACAGTCATCCTGAACGCTTTGTATCTCCGGAGGAAATGGCACGCGCGCTCTTTGTATCGGAGCGCACGCTCAGGAATGCTTTTAAACGCAGCCATAACACCACCCCGTACAACTATCAGCGCGATCTTAAGCTGAAGCGGGCAATTGCGCTGATGAGGGAATACCCGGAGATGACCATGCGCGAGATAGCACTTAACCTCGGATTTGCCGATGATTCCCATTTCAGCAAGGTCTTCAAGTCCGTCTACGGTGTTTCACCGGCTAATTACAAAAACAGCCTCGCCGAAAAAGACGAGGTTCCGGGAATCAGCTTCATGCCGATTTCGGAGAATGATATTGTTCGGCAGTGCTGATTTCAAAACAGTTCCGAACTCGTACTGTCGGAAAGTGCATTTGATGGGCTCCCTTTAAAGCGCAGAACTGTCCGATTCTAAAATTACGATCCCGGTTTTCTGTAACCGGGATCTGTTTTATCATAGAATTTGCAAACAAAAAAGCTCCGAACAAATCGGAGCTTTAAGTGAAATATTCATTCACAACCGAAAAGAAAGCAAACGCGAAACTCAGATGAACCTGAACTTTATAAGAAGTTCAAGCCCTCGGTCAATTAGTATCGGTCAGCTGAACACATTACTGTGCTTACACCTCCGACCTATCAAACTTGTAGTCTGCAAGTGACCTTACTAGCTTACGCTATGGGATATATAATCTTGAAGCATGTTTCACGCTTAGATGCCTTCAGCGTTTATCACTTCCGTACGCGGCTATCCGGCTATGCTCTTGGCAGAACAACCGGTGCACCGGAGGTACGTCCGACCCGGTCCTCTCGTACTAAGGTCAGCTCCTCTCAAATATCCTACGCCCACGACAGATAGGGACCGAACTGTCTCACGACGTTCTGA
>ENA-OURV01002763-OURV01002763.1-human-gut-metagenome-genome-assembly--contig:-NODE-2763-length-11755-cov-4.030769_pt1 | contig 11755 bp, 9 predicted proteins | sample MGYA00242141_ERZ509072 | MGnify/ENA primary metagenome ERZ509072 (study PRJEB26280, sample SAMEA2338763) | human gut metagenome | biome: human gut; feature: human-associated habitat; material: faeces... | reverse complement strand
AGAAGTCCGGCGTATACAACGGGCGGTGGCAGCTTGGCACTGGTCACGGCATGTGGTCGCATGACGAGGACGGCAACCTCATCTATGTGTTCCACAACGCCGAATACGAGCACGGCCGCTATGGTGGCCGCGACGCCCAGGTGCGCCGCGTGCACTGGTCCAAGGAGGGTATGCCCATTCTGGATATGCAGACGGCGGAAGAGCTTGACCCCGACTATGCTAGGGTGACTATGGAGGTCGGTCGCGAGGGCGACTGGGCTCGCTGAATGCCAGAAGGGGTAGAGGGGTATATATGCCGAAGCGAACTGGGGGAAGCGGCGAGCATGTCGTGACCATGCGTGAGGTGGCCAAGGCGGCCGGTGTGTCGATCAAAACCGTCTCCAACGTGGTCAACGACTACGAATTCGTCTCGCAGGCCACGCGCGACAAGGTCAACAAAGCCATCGCGGAACTGGGATACACGGTGAACGTGTCGGCACGCAACCTGCGCCGAGGGCAGACCGGCATCATCGGCCTGGCCATTCCCGACCTGCAGATGCCGTATTTCGCGCAGCTGTCATCGCTGGTCATCGAAGAAGCGAAGAAAGTCGGTCTGCGCGTGATCGTGGAGCCGACGCAATATTCGCGCGATGGCGAGTTGGAAGCGCTGCACGGGTCCCAGCAGACGATGATCGACGGCCTGATCTACAGCCCATTGGAGCTTGGGCAGGATGATGTCGATCAGCTGAAGGTCGATTATCCTCTCGTGCTGGTCGGTGAACGCATCTTTACCGACCAGGTGGACCATATCGCCACGGAGAACGTCGAAGGTGCGAAGCGGGCCACGCAGTATCTGCTGACGACCGGCTGCCGGCATGTGGCGGTGGTTGGCGTGCATCGTGGCGAGAAGGTCGGTTCCGCCGCGCTGCGCTACCAAGGGTATCTTGAGGCTCTGGAGGAGGCCGGCGTCGAATTCGACGATCGGCTGGTCGTCGAATCGGGCATGTGGCATCGTAGTGACGGCGTGAGGGCCATGAACGCGTTGTTGGATTCCGGCGTCGAAGTCGATGGCGTCGTCGCGCTGAACGACATGCTGGCTTCCGGCGTGATGCACGCGATTCAGATGCACGGCTTGCACATTCCCGACGACATCTCCGTGGTTGGTTTCGACAATTCCGACGATTCACAGTACCTGTCGCCGGCGCTGACGTCGATCGCGCCGGGACTTGAGGCGGTAGCCCGTCTGTCGGTTAAGGTGCTCAAGGAGCGTATCGACGGCCGTGACCCGAATGCCGACAAACCGGGGGAGAAGGTCTTCCGCAAGGTCGCATCGTCGCTGGTCGTGCGCCAATCCACCAAACTCCCCATCGATTCCCTCGTCCTCTGAGCTTTCGCTTGCCTTCCGGCAAGTTTCTCCCAGCGTGCGTACCCATCGGTTGGCTCTTCCCCCAAGGTGCCGCCGCCGGGCATGGGCGCTCGGCCGTAAGCTTGGCCGAACGGCCTTGAGTGTGTCGAGCACCCATGACCGACGGCGGCACCGACATTGGCATGAATGGCGCAAACGATGGACGCCCATGCCCAGCGGCAGCACCGCATCCAAGCATCTTCCGACAATGACGCGCCCAAGTTGTTACAACGATGTAAGAATGATATATTCAACGTTGTAAATACTGGAACAACGGATTGAGAAGGACTAAACATGGTTGTTTACAACAATCCGATCGTGCTTCAGCGCGCAGACCCCTGGGTGCTCAAGGTTGACGGCGAGTATTATTTCACCGCCTCCGATCCGGAATACAACTGCATCGCCATCCGGCACGCATCGAGCATCAACGATCTGCAGAAGGCTCCGGAGACGGTGGTGTGGCGCAAGCACGAATCCGGCCCGGCAAGCATCTACATCTGGGCCCCCGAACTACACCGCATCAATGGCGCATGGTATATCTACTTCGCAGGCGCCGCAACGGATTTCGAAGCATCCGGCCTGCCGACGCACCGCATGTTCGTGCTGGAGAACACCGACGACGATCCAACTTCCGACAACTGGGTGGAGAAGGGCCAGATCATCACCCCGATCGACTCCTTCGCACTTGACGCCACCACCGAGGTGATCGATGGCGTGCAGTACTTGGTATGGGCGCAGAAGGATCCCGCCATCGAAGGCAACTCCAATCTGTATATCGCCAAGATGGCCAATCCGTGGACGCTGGGCAGCGAGCCCGTCATGCTGACCAAGCCGGAATACGACTGGGAATGCATCGACTTCCTGGTCAACGAAGGACCGGCCTTCCTGTTCCATGAGAACAAGATCTACATCACGTATTCCGCCTCCGGCACCGGAGTTCCGTACGCCGTGGGGCTGTTGACCGCCGAGCGCGGCAGCGATCTGCTGGACAAGGCCTCCTGGACTAAGAGCCCGGTGCCGGTGTTCAAGACCTGCGCCGAGAACGGTCAGTATGGTCCGGGCCACAATTCATTCACCAAGTCCGAGGACGGCACCGAGGACCTGATGATCTACCACTGCCGCAACTACACGGAGATCAAGGGCGATCCGCTGTTCGACCCGAATCGCCACGCGCGCGTCGGTGTGGTCAAGTGGACCGCCGACGGTCCGGATTTCGGCGTGCCGGAACCTGATAATCTGTGGACCCCCACTACCACGGACGTGTTGCCCGCTGATGGTGGCCCGCTTGCGGGAACTCCGGCCGTAGGCCACTGAGGGGCGTGGCCGGAGGGGTCACCCCGTCTATAACCCCATCCATAAAGCTGGCTGTTGTCGTCGGCGTGTTACCGTTTGTACAACGATGAAAATAGCTGTATAATCAAAATTACAACGTTGCAAATGAGCAGGGAGGCTCAATCGAAAAGGATTCTTCCCATTCGGATTGCAACGAGGAGCGGTCCAGCGATGGTCCGTTGAGGAAAAGGAAGGAAACAATGTCTACATCCAGGCATCTTACCGGGTTGCGGCGCTTTGCCAAGGCTGCCGTAGCCGTGTGTGCGTCACTTGGACTTGTGCTTGCCGCCGGAGGCTGTGGTGCCTCTTCGGGTGAAAGCAAGACCATTTACTTCTGGAACAATCTGGTGGGCGATGACGGTCCTGCAATGCAGCGCATCGTCAAGGAATACAACGCCCAGAGCGATTACAAGGTCGTTTTCCAGCCGATGAACGGCGGCGATCTGACCACGAAGATCTATTCCGTGATGCAGACCGGCAAGAACATCCCCGACATCATCATCGGCGACCAGTTCCAGACCGCCGTTCTGCAGTCCCAAGGTCTGCTCGACACCATGGACGATTGGCAGAAGGTCGCCCCGGACCTCAAGGAGAGCAGCTTCCTGCCCGCCACTTGGAAGGGCGTCACCGTCAATGGCAAGGCCTACGGCATTCCGCTGTATCTGTACCAGATGGCCATCTACTACAACAAGGACCTGGTCAAGAAGTACAACCTGCAGTACATCCTCGACGACGGATTCGTCACCATCGACGAGATCAAGGACCTCAAGGGCAAGCTGCCCAAGGGCACCTACGCGCTGACTTACGGCAATCTGCCGTGGGCCTTCATGTCCCTGCTGTACGGCGCGGGCGGCACGCTTGAGAACGATATGGACGACCTGACCAAGGACGTGTGGCGCAAGCCCATGGAGAAGCTCAAGGAAGCGTACGACGCCGGTGTGATCGCCCCGATGGACGTCGACGGCGAGCAGGCGTTCGGTTCCGGCAAGGCCGTGTTCGCGCAGCTTGGCACGTGGGCGCAGGGCAATATGTCCAACACCTTGGGCGCCGACAAGATCGCGGAAGCCAACACCCTGCAGTACAGCGCCGACAATCCGGTGAACTTCTTCTACCAGTGCAACTGGATGCAGTTGAAGGATCCGCACCGCTCCGCGGCGAAATCCGCAGCCGCCGCCGACTTCGTCAAGTACGTGTACGAGCACTGGATGGATTGGTCTGAGGTCGGTTCCATCTCGCCGGCATACCGCGATCTGAACAACCCGAAGTACCAGAAGCTGATCCAGGCGTCCTTCACCAACAGCAAGAAGGAACGCGACTACATCAAGACCTCCAACTACCTCTACGGAGGCTATGCGACCGCTGGTTGGGGCACATACAACGACATCGTCTACGGCAATGTTGGTCTTGAAGAAGGTCTGAAGACCCTCGACCTCATGGCCCAGGGCCAAATCGAGATTCAGGAGGAATCGTGATGAGCAAGACATCTACGATCGGATCCGCAAAATCATCCATGAAGCGCAAGAACTCCATCTGGCACGCGCTGCCGTACATCGCTCCGCACTTCATCATCTTCGCCGTCTTCGGCATCATCCCGATTATCTTCGGCATTGGACTGGCGTTCACCCGCTGGAACATGGTCGGTGCGCCGAAGTTCGTCGGCCTGCAGAACTTCGCGAAGATCTTCGACCCCAGCACCTATTTCTACTCGATCTTCTGGCGTGATCTCGGCCACACTCTGCTCTTCGTGCTGGTCAGCGTGCCGCTGACCATCATCGTGCCGCTGCTGCTCGCCGTGGCGCTCAGCAAGAAGGGACTCAAGGGCGCTGGTCTGTTCCAGGCGATCTTCTACATCCCAGGTCTGATCTCCATCGCCGCCGGTGCACTGGTCTGGCGTATGGTCTTCAACTCCCAGTTCGGTCTGCTGAACACCACCTTCCACACCGACATCAACTGGCTCGGCAAGAACCCGTACGCATGGATCACCATCTTCGTACTCGTGCTGTGGGCCGGTATCGGCGGCAACCTCGTCATCTACCGTTCCGCGCTCTCCGGCGTGGACGAGAGCCTCTACGAAGCCGCGAAGGTCGACGGAGCCGGTCCGGTCAGGATCTTCTTCTCCATCACCCTGCCGGAAATCAAGCTGCCGTTGTTCTACACCACCATCATGACCACCACGGGCGCCTTCAACGTGTGGGGCCAGCCGGTCATGCTGACCAACGGCGGACCGAACTACCAGACCCAGGTGCTGCTGATGGATATCAGGAACCTCGCGTTCCCCGCCGGCCCTGCGGCCGCCGGCATGGCTTCCGCAATGGCATTGCTGCTGGGCATCATCCTGATGGCCATCGCCGCGATCCAGCTGATCTTCATGAATAAGGAGGACTGAAGATGTCCGCTGCAACCACAGTCAATGTCGCAAGCGCGGCAATTCCTGAAAACAAAACCAAAAAGGTCTCCCCGTCGCTGATCGCCGTCTATGTGGTGCTCGTCGTGCTGGCAGTCGTCTGGCTGCTTCCGGTGATCTACACCGTGACGACTTCGTTCAAGTCGGTGGCCGAATTCACCTCCAACGCGTTCAACTTCCTGCCCGCGAAGTGGGTGCTTGACAACTACATGACGCTGATCGAGGCATCCGCCAGCTACCCGGTCCTGAACTGGCTGGGCAACTCGCTGATTATCTCGACCGTGTTCGCAGTGCTGTCCGTGTGCATCGTCGCGCTCGCAGGCTTCGGCTATTCCCGTCTGAACTTCAAGTACCGCGATACGCTGTTCTTCGTCCTGCTGCTCATCTCGATGTTCCCTGCCGTGGTCAACATGATCCCGCAGTACCGCATCATCGCCTCCCTCGGCTGGGTCAACACCTACTGGGCCTGCATCATCCCTGGCCTGGGCAACGTGGCGAACATCTTCCTGGTGCGCAACTTCATGAAGGGCATCCCGAAGGAACTGGACGAGGCGGCCGAAATCGACGGCGCCACTGATTTCCAGATCTTCACCCGCATCATGCTGCCGGCCATCCGCCCGATTCTGATCGTCATCTTCCTGTTCAGCTTCACCGGCGCTTGGAACGACTTCCTGTGGCCGACCTTGGTGTTCAACGACATCAACAAGATGCCGGTCACCGCTGGTCTGCAGCTGCTGAGCAACCAGATGGGCCAGTACAACCAGATGGGCTCCCTGATGGCGGCCACCTGCATGGCCATCATCCCGACCCTGCTGCTGTTCCTGTTCGCGCAGAAGTACTTCCTGCAGTCCCTGAACATCACCTCCGGCCTCAAGGGCTGATACCGGCCGAGTGAGATAATGCACAGGTCCGTCCCCAAACGGACGGGCCTGTGATTTTATCTTTCCCGAGCTGCGCATCGCACATCGGATGAGGCCACACCACGGAAAGGACCGATATGAATCCGCAAGGCAACACCATGCAGCCGCCGGCACCATTGGCTCGCAAGGCGGAACGAGTGCTGATGACCATCGCCGCCGCCTACAACGTGATCATGGCGTCCATCACACTGTTCATGTTCACCAGCTGGTTCAAAGGCCAAGCCTACGATCTGCTGGAACATAACGGTTTGCTGAAAACGGACTATTCCGCGGTGGACAACGCCTCGACGGTGGTGGGCATCTACGCGCTGCTGGTGCTGATTATCGGCATCGTCAGCTTCATCATGTCCATGCGGTGTCTCGCTCCCGGCACCACCAGCCGGTGGGTGATCATCTGGCTGGCAATCGTGGTGGTCTTCTCCCTGGGCACGATGGACCTCATCGGCCTTGCACTGTATTCCATCACCTTGGTCATCTATCTGGCCCGCAACAAGGCCATCGCGGCGCAGCAGGATGTGATCCGCACATGGGCCCGCACGCATCAGGGCTAATCCTCCTTCCCGAAGAAAGCTGTCGCTCTCGTGGCGGCGGCTTTCTTCGTATCCGCGCATATTGACGCGGTACGTTATCGAACACGCAATTCACTTATCCAATTCATTCATTCACAACCACAAGGTGGGACCATGACCGACACAACCGACGACTACGGTTACCTGCTCGTCCACTTCATCGAGGATCCGGACGGCTACGCCGAGAAGATTTACATGGATATATCCGACGGTGACAATCCGCACCGTTGGGTGCCGCTCAACGATGGAAAGCCTGTGCTGGCTTCGCATCTCGGTACCACAGGCGTGCGCGATCCGCATATCATCCGCAATCCCGACACCGGCACGTGGTATATCATCGCCACCGATCTGCGTGTGTTCGGAGGCGACGGCGGCGGCTGGTACGAGTGGAGCCACCACGCCAGCACGAATCTCATCATCTGGGAATCCGACGATCTGCTCCATTGGAGCGAGCCGCGCATGCTCGACGTGTCCCGCAAGCCGGACGGCTCCCATCTGGAGCTTGGTATGGCCTGGGCATGCGAATGCCTCTGGGTGCCGGACTATTATCCGCAAGGCCATCACGGTGGGCGCGGCGCATTCGTCATGTATTGGTCCAGCACCGTGTTCAATGATGCGGACAAGGCTCACGACGACAAGAACGTCTACTGCACCGTGCTGTGGGGCGCCACCACCGATTTCACGCAGGACACGTTCGAATATGGTGGCGTGTTCATCGACAACCACGGTGACGCCATCGACACCACGATGATCCAACGTCCGCTGCCTGATGGTGGTGTGCGCACGTACCGCATCACCAAAGACAATGCGCATGGCACCGGCATCTGGATGGACCGCACCGACGCGAAGCGCTGGTGGGAGCCGGGAACGACCTGGACCAAGGTGCAGGACCGGATTGGCGCAGGCTACGTGCCGGACGGCAACCCCGGCGGCGTGGAAGGTCCTGCGGTGTTCGCCAACCACCACAACAACGGTGGACCGGACGACGAATGGTACTTGTTCGTGGACGTGATTCCGTCGATCGGATACCGTCCGATGGTCAGCCGCGATCTCGATCAGGGCTGGATGCCGTTGCAGGCGGACGATTACTTCCTTACCGCGCATACGAAGCACGGTGGCGTCGCCTCGCTGACGCGCGCCGAATACGACCGTCTCGCCCGGTATGTGCATGTGTTCTGACGAACGACGCTGACGACCGTGCGCCCGCGTGTGCACGCGGCAAAACCAAGGGGGCTTCCCGGAATAACCGGGAAGCCCCCTTTGCGTGTTCGCTGACCGCGACGGCAATCGCAGTCAGCGACTGCTATTGCTGCGATGTATCGCCATTGGCGCCGTTATTACCGGAATTATCGCCACTGGTTCCTCCGCCATTGCCACCGTTGGTGTCGTTACCGTCGCCGTTAGCGGGGATACCGCCACTATTACCGCCGTCGCCACCGCCCTGACCGGTATTCTGCGTTTCCTCGGTCTGATTCGGCGTGGTCTGTTGGGTGTTCTCCTCGGTGCGCGGAGTCACGGTGGTCTGCTGCTTTCTAGTCCAGGTCTTCTGCGCGCCGGTGCCCCACGTACCGTCCGGTCCGCCGACCTTGCCGTTATCGGTGGCGTCGGGGAACGTTTCGTTCGGAGTGTCGGCAAGGGCCTGCTTCATGTATTCGGTGAACAGATGCACGGGGTAGTCGCTGCCGCCGGTCCATCGGCCGAACGAAGGGATCTGCTGCGGATTGCCGTTGGCGTCCGGATACCACATCGCCACAGAAGTCAGCATGGACGGCGTGTAGCCGATGAAGCTCGCTGCGTTGGAATCGTTTGCGGTGCCTGACTTGCCGGCAATGGTGTGCCCAGTGGCACGCGCCTCGGTGGCGGTGCCTCGCTGGACCACGCCGGTAAGTGCCTTCGTCACGAGATTCGCGTTGTTCGCTTCGAACGTCTGCTCCGCCGAGGTCGGCGCGTTGTACAGGTCGGTGCCGTTCGCCGTCTGCACTTGGGCAACGATATGCAGCGTCGGCTTGTTGCCTTGGTTGGCCAGTGTGGCGTATCCCTGCGTCATGTCCTTGAGGGTCAGGCCGTTGTTGCCGAGCACGGTGAACGGGTTGGAACCATCCAAAGACGAATCGTCAACGCCGGCCTGCCGTGCGGTTTCGGCGATTTTCTGCGCGCCGAGCTTGGTTTGCAGATCCATGTACACGGTGTTCGAGGATTGTTCCGTCGCCGTGTACAGGTTCACGTATCCCAGATTCTCGCCGCCGTAGTTGCTCACCGTTTCGGTGATGCCCGGGAACGTCCGGTACGAGTTGCCGTTGAAGTACGTGTTGAGGCTGACGCCTTCGTTGACGGCGGCCAGCAATGCGAACGGCTTCATGGTGGAGCCGACTTCGTACGTTGCCTGGGTGACGTTGTTGAGCTGCTTGGTCAGGTAGTCGTCTCCTGCGTACAGCGAGATGATGGAACCGTCCTTGGGGTTCACCGACAGCGCGCCGAACTGCATGCCGTCGGGCACGATGCCTTGCATGCCGTTTTGGGAGGGACTGATGGTGGAGAACATCAGGTCCTGCTTCGATTTGTCAATGGTGGTGACGATTTTGTAGCCGCCGGTTTCCAGGTCCTGCTTGCTGAACGCCTTGGTGTTGACGAGTTCGTTCTGCACCATCGTCAGCAGGTATCCGTTCGGTCCGGACATCTGGTTGTTCTGTTGGATTTCGATGGTTTGCGGGAATTTCGCGGCTTTCTTCTCGTCCGGCGTGATGTAGCCGTCTTCGTCCATGATGTTCAGCACGCGCTTGTAACGTTTTTCAGCTTGCTTGGGATTCACGTCGGGGGTCCATACGCTCGGCGCGGGAATGATGCCGGCAAGCATGGCCGCTTCGGAGAGCGTCAGATCCTTCGCGTCCTTGCCGAAGTACGCTTTGGCCGCTGCCTGGATGCCGTATGCGCCACGGCCGAGATAGATGGTGTTCATGTAGTTGCACAACACCTGGCTTTTGTCCTGTGCTTGGGCGATTTTGACCGCCAGGAACGCCTCACGCAGTTTGCCCACGTACGAGGTGGTTTCGCCCAGATAATAGCGTTCCGCATACTGCTGGGTGATGGTGGAACCGCCCTGCCTGCTGCCGGTGGTCAGGTTGTTGTAGAACGCGCGTGCGATGCCGATCGGATCGATGCCCTTATTGGTGTAGAAGGAGCGGTCTTCCGATGCCACGATCGCGTTGCCGACGTAGTCGGGCAGGTCTGCGCAGCTGATGATTTCGCGGTTCTGTTCCGCATAGCTGCCGATCGGCGTGGTGCCGTCGTTGTAGTACACGGTCGTCTTTTCGGCCAGCGCGAACTTTTCCGGCTGTGGGATTTCCGTGGTGGTGTACATGTAGGCGAACAGGCCGATGCCTGCCGCGATGAGCGCCGCGAAGATGCCGAGCACCCATTTGAGTACGAGATGCTTGTGTTTTCTGGTCTTTTTGGGTGCGCGATGCGAAGTGTGCTTCGGCCCCTGGGGCGGCTTGCTCAGCACTTCTCCATGGACCCCGTAGGTGGTGCCCACCCGTGGCGTCGTGGACGTTGCGCTGCCGCTGCGGGCGCTTTTTGAGCGTGAGCTGACACTTCGTGTTCGTGAAACCATGGTTTCCACCGTAGCCGAACGACCTGAAAAACAAGGGTGTAGATAGTGCTGTCCGACTGGAAAAACATGTTTTTGCGCAGCTTTTTTACAAATCGACAATCTGTTGACGACTGCCGTAATATGGCCGTTTTTCAGTGATTTTTCAGTTTACAATGCGGTTTGTGGGTATGCTTGGGGATTGGTATACCTGCGAAACGCATAACAGAGGAGTCGTTTTCAGATGAGCATTCGAGTGGCTATCGCCGGCGTGGGCAATTGCGCCTCGTCGCTGGTGCAGGGCGTTGAGTATTACAAGGACACCAAGGACGAGGATAAGATTCCCGGCCTGATGCACAACAATTTCGGTGGCTACCGCGTGCGTGACATCGAATTCGTCACCGCGTTCGACGTCGATGCGCTGAAGGTGGGCAAGGACCTGTCCGAGGCGATCGGAGCTTCTCAGAACAACACCATCAAATTCGCGGACGTGCCGAATCTGGGCGTGGAGGTGCTGCGTGGCCCGACTAACGATGGCTTGGGCGAATACTACCGCCAGATGATCGAAGAGTCGGACGCCGAACCGGTGGACGTGGCCCAGGTGCTGCGTGACAAGAAGGTCGACGTGCTGGTTTCCTACCTGCCGGTTGGTTCCGAGAAGGCGGACAAGGCTTACGCTCAGGCCGCTATGGACGCTGGCTGCGCGTTCGTGAACTGCCTGCCGGTGTTCATCGCCTCCGATCCGGAGTGGGCGCAGAAGTTCCGTGACGCTGGTGTGCCGATTGTCGGCGACGATATCAAGTCGCAGGTCGGCGCCACCATCACGCACCGCGTGCTGGCCCGTCTGTTCGAGGATCGCGGCGTGCGTCTGGATCGTACGTACCAGCTTAACGTCGGCGGCAACATGGACTTCATGAACATGCTGCAGCGTTCCCGCCTGGAATCCAAGAAGATCTCCAAGACCCGCGCCGTCACTTCCGTGGTGCCGCACGAGATGGATCCGCACAACGTGCATATCGGCCCGTCCGATTACGTGGCTTGGCTTGACGACCGCAAGTTCGCCTTCGTGCGTCTTGAGGGCACCACGTTCGGCGATGTGCCGCTGAACCTCGAATACAAGCTCGAGGTGTGGGATTCCCCGAATTCCGCCGGTATTGTGATCGACGCCGTGCGTGCGGCGAAGATCGCGCTCGATCGTCATCTGGCCGGTCCGGTTCTGGCTCCGAGCTCCTACTTCATGAAGTCTCCGGCCGTGCAGCACGAGGATGGCGAGGCCCGCCGCTTGGTGGAGGAATTCATCAAGGGTGAGGTCGAAGGCACCGAAGAGCAGCTTGACGCCGATGTGGCGGCCGCGAAGGCCGCCGGCAAGGATGTGTGGCGCGCATAGCGTGCGTTGCTGACGGCAGACCCGCGATGGCAATGGCAACCATCTCGTAGGTCTCGACCCACTCGCCTGATTCGTAGGCAGAATCAGCATATAATGAAAATCCCTATGGCCTGGGGTAATGCCATAGGGATTTTTGTTGTCCCGGAAACGCTGCGGCGGTGGCGGCCAATGGT
>ENA-OURV01002747-OURV01002747.1-human-gut-metagenome-genome-assembly--contig:-NODE-2747-length-11801-cov-3.500426_pt1 | contig 11801 bp, 9 predicted proteins | sample MGYA00242141_ERZ509072 | MGnify/ENA primary metagenome ERZ509072 (study PRJEB26280, sample SAMEA2338763) | human gut metagenome | biome: human gut; feature: human-associated habitat; material: faeces... | reverse complement strand
CGGCTGAATATATCAGCTAATATCGGATTTCTTCGCTTTGATGGAATTTTCAATAAATCTTTTCCTTCTAGAGATATTCCGCTTACCATTCCACCCGGTGAATATATTTCGATTCTGTCATCAAACATATCTATATGGACTTCACTTCCTATCTCCATATAATTTCTATGAATCAATGCATTTACTACACCTTCGAGCACTGCACGCTCAGGGTAATCAGGCATTTCAATTCTGCCATCATCAACCTTACGCCATGCTTTCTTGGAATTATTTCTTACAAAATCCGTTCCTGCCTGTAATAGTGTGACAAGACTGCCTGTATATTCCTTATCATCAAGTGCATCTACTATACCAGATGCCTTTGTAAGTCCATTCCATCTTGTGCAAAATAATCTGGAATGGCGAACCGGAGATTCGTCCGCCAGAAGCGCTCCTGCATTCGTCAGATTTCCTTTTTCATAAACCAAACCAAAAGATTCATAATCTGTATCTTCAAATGTATTTCCTGTTCTCTGTTTATATACTGATTTTAATTTTGTGAAAGACATATTGCTAAAATCATATCTTGACTTCAGACTATCATAACTTTCACCACTTCCACGAAGTACCAATTCTCTCAACTGCGAAGGTGTTGCCGGAACACTTTCATTTCCTATACGCATAAATGCAATAAGTTGTCCATCACCTTCATAATAATATGGTGTCTGCTGCCCTTTCATAACTTCTGCAATAACAAATGTCTTGTCTTTATCTTTTTCAAATGAAAGCTTAAACTCTGGTATTGGATTAAGGTGTGTTTTAATTATTTCACTAATTTTCTCTGCATCACCTTCAGCATCTGCAAGTCCAACCAACTCATCATCATTTGCCACACCAAATACCAGCTTGCCACCATAGCAATTTGCAAATGCACTTATACTCTTGCACCAGCTTTTAGGTTTCTTTGTCTCAAGCACCACCTTTTTATCGTAATCTGTGGCTTCGCCGATTAGCTGCTTTATGTCCATAAATTCACTTCCTTTTATTTCTTCGCTCCATATGTTGCTGTGCTTTCAGCAACCTTCATGGGCGCATAATTTGCTTCTGCATATGATATTGATTTATCTCGAAAGTTTACAACCTTTTCTTCTCCCATATCATTATTATCTGTCCAAAGTTCGCACTGTGTCATAACAGTCTGAACTGCATCTTCCATACCCTCAGGCGGATACTTATGTTTTTTCAGCAGTTTCTTTATAAGCATACGCATTTTTGCTCTTGCTGATTCTCGCTTCTGCCAGTCAATTGTTTTATTTCTTCGTAGAGTATCTGCAAGTTCTTTTGTAATTGCTATCAGTTCTTCATTTTCATAGAAATCCTTTATTGCCTGTGGCTTCGTTAATGCATCATAGAAGGCAAGCTCATCAGCAGTAAGCCCAAGCTGGTCACCTTCCTTTTTGGCTGCTGCAATCTGTTTTGCAAGATTCAGCATTTCCTCAATAACTTCTTCATTTGTCAACATACCATTAAGATACGCATTAAGCGAACGCTGCATAATTTCACTAAACTTCTCAGATTTAACTACATTAGTTCTGCGATATATCGAAACCTGTTCTGCAATCAGCTTCTTAAGAAGTTCAACCGCAAGATTCTTTTCTTTCATATTGGCAACTTCTTCAAGGAACTTCGGGTCAAACAGTGAAAATTCCTCTTTGATATCTGAGAAAAGATTGATAACTCCATCACTCTTGATACTCTGCTTTAAAAGCTCATTTATCCTTGCATTCATTTCTGGAAGAGAAATCTTCTTCCCAACTCCTGTATTAGTCAGTCTAATGACAAGAACACGCACTGATTCAAAGAATGCTGCTTCAAATCGACTTTCTTCATCAACCAAAGAAGAACAAAGAGACAATGCCTGATGCAGCATAAGTGCTTCTTTTACAAATGAATCTTTGTCATCGGCTTTTTCTCTGTCCATAATAAAGTTGACTGCACCACTGATAGTTTTTGCTCTTTCAAGGTCTGTTCCACCTGTAAACTTCGAGTAATCATATCTGTGGAACATATCCCTACAAACTGAAAGCTTTTCCAAAAACTTCGGATATGCAACCTTTGCAACATCAGTATCACCATAATTCTTTTTATCACGAGAAGTATAATCATTCATTGCCTGTTTCAATGCAGAAGCAATTCCTACATAGTCTACAACAAGCCCACCTTCTTTATCACGAAATACACGATTTACACGAGCGATAGCCTGCATAAGATTATGTCCGGACATTGGTTTATAAACATACATAGTTGCAAGTGAAGGAACATCAAAGCCTGTCAACCACATATCAACAACAATCGCTATCTTCATAGGGCTGTTATTATCTTTGAATTTCTTAGCAAGTTCATCCTTATGATGTTTGTTGCCAATAATCTTTCTCCATTCTTCCGGATCATTATTACCAGAAGTCATAACAACTCCAACTTTCTCAGTCCATGCAGGGCGAAGTTCTAAGATACGCTTGTATATCTTCATCGCAATAGGACGAGAATAAGCAACAATCATTGCCTTTCCTGTTAAAAGATTCTCTCTGTTATTCTCATAATGGTCAAGAATATCACAGACAAGTGAATTGATAGTATTATCATTGCCAAGAACAACTTCCATCTTACCAAGTTCACGCTTGCTTTTCTCAACTACTTCTCCATCAGCATTTTCAGCCATAATGTCATATTCACTATCAATCAACTTAAGAGTATCTTCATCAAGATTAAGCTTGATAACCCGGCTCTCGTAATAAACAGGTCTTGTTGCTCCATCCTCAACCGCCTGTGTCATATCATAAATATCAATATAATCACCAAATACTTCACGAGTACTGCGGTCTTTTGATGAAATAGGAGTACCAGTAAATCCGATATATGTAGCATTAGGCAGCGTATTTCTGATAATTCGTGCTGTTCCAATTTTTATCTTACCAGTTTTGGCATCAACAGTTTCTGTCAGTCCATATTGTCCTCTGTGTGCTTCATCCGCCATAACTATAATGTTGTTTCGCTCCGACAATGCTTCGTGAGATTCTTCAAACTTCTGCATTGTAGTAAAGATAATACCATTTGCCTGTCTGCCGGCAAGCAAAGACTTTAAGTTTTCTCTGCTTTCAGCATGTACCGGCTCTTGTCTTAAGAATTCTTTACACTTTGCAAATTGCCCATAAAGCTGATCATCAAGATCATTTCTATCGGTGATAACAACTATCGTTGGACTATCCAATGCTTCTTGCAACAAATGTGCATAGAATACCATAGAAAGTGACTTACCACTTCCTTGTGTATGCCAGAACACACCACCCTTACCATCCGTAACAGTAGCATGTTTTGTGGATTCAATTGCTTTTCTAACTGCAAAATACTGGTGATATCCTGCAAGAATTTTGAATGAGTTAATACCCTCATTTGAAAAACAAATGAAGTTCTTTATAATATCAAGAAGTCGCTCTTTCTTGAACATCCCCTCAAAGAAAGTATCAAACTGAGCAAACTGTGTGTTCTCATAATCTCCATCTTTCGTTTTCCATTCCATAAATCGGTCTTCACCTGAAGTGATTGTACCCGCTTTAGATGTCAACTGGTCGCTCATAACGCAGATAGCATTATATATAAACATAGATGGGATTTCCTGCATATAATTGCGAAGCTGTCTGTATGCTTCAGAAGCGTCCGTTTCTTCTCGAGAAGGAGATTTCAACTCAACCAATACAACCGGCAATCCATTTAAAAAGAGAATTACATCAGGACGCTTATTACTATTTTCAATGAAAGTCCACTGATTCGCTATGATAAATGAATTATTGTCATGATTTTTATAGTCAGCAAGATAAACTATAGAGGAACGCTCCTCACCATCCACAAAATATCTTACCGGAATTCCATTTTGCAGATAGTCCATAAATGCAACATTTTTCTGCACAAGCTCTCCGTTTTCAAAGTTTTTAAGCTTAAATAAGGCATCCTGAATAGCATCATCAGGCAGGTCTCTGTTCAAACGATACAGCGAATCGAGCAGAACATCCTCATATAGTGGATTGTAAAAATCTCTTTCTATATCTGGACCATAAACATATTCATAACCTAAATCATTTCTAAACAGCTCTATAACTGAATTTTCGTAATTAGCTTCCGTAAATATAGTGGACATATGAATCACCTCTACTCTTTTTCGTATATAATTTCTTTTATACGCTTAGCTTCTTCACTATTATTATTCTTACATATCATGCGATAAAAATCCTTAACATCAACATCCTTTAAAATATATGTTACCTGATTGTTTTCAAGTGCAATTTTAAATAATTTGCATTTTTGATCTTCTGACCATTCTTTAATCTCTGACATTTGTTCAATAATCGAATGTGTATTAGCAAAATTGCTACTATCTTCAAGTTTATCAATTAGTTCTTCTTTTTTTAGTTCTTCCTCACTTTGACCTCTTGTTTCATCTAACTTTTCAGCTATACAACCAAAATGAACATCTTCTAGTATTTCATTTGTAATCGTCCTATCTATTATTTGCTGTACTAACTGTTCAAGCTTTGACCCTTCTGTGTAATCAGCCGGTGCAAAATATTTTATACGATTTTCATCAAGCATTCTAAATACCTTTGATTTGTCTTTTGTTTCAGAATTATATACACCTATTGAATGTCCTCCATTAATATTGACAAGTTTCATACACGGAATATCTGTATCACTATCACCAATATATACCATATTTCTAAATGGTACACGATATTGGTTAGGCTCAAAATATGAGTTAACAGCCTGATCATTTATATCGAGGACTCCTTTTTCTATTCTGAATAAGAATTGTGTTTTATTAGTATAATTAACAACCTGAGCTGGCCATACTGCCACTCCATCCTCATCAAAATAAAACGAACTAGCATAGATTTTTTTGAACTTAGCAGCCACCTTAGTTCCTTCAATCATTTCTTTTAGCCCTGAAGAAATAATATAGTGTTCCACTATAACACCATTACGCTTACCATATTCATTAACTCGATCAAACCATGTTTCAACTCCAGGAAACAACTGTACTTTTCCACCATCTTTGTGCAATGTTTCCTTAGTAAATAGAACTTTTCCTCTTGATTTACTAGCCATCATATACATATAAGCAAGATTTTGATCCATATCATTATCCGATGCTAATTGGTTTGATTGTTTCCAAAATTCTGCTATTTCATAATCTATTGATTGTATATACCCCTGTGCCTGCATATCATCGGGAGATAACGTTTTATCAAAATCATAACAAATTGCTAAAATTGGTTGTTTCATAGGCTCATCCTTTCTTAAATGTAATACCGTAAAAGTTATAAACAATAATTTACCGCCTCATCTGTGCGTAGCACGGATAGCTGCAAAGCAGCGTAGACAGACACCGCAGACAGATGGGTGCTTGCATACGGATGGCAAGGTGTCTGTCAGAGGCGATAACGAGGAAACTGCAGAGCAGTTTTCGAGTCTATTAGCGGCTTAAAGGTCAAGCTCGGAGACATCTACTTCACCAGACATGAGCTTTGGCAACAGGGCATCACGCATATTTGCAAGCTGTTCATTCTGGAGTCCATTCGCAAATATGACATTAAAAATCGAATGGCAAAAGGCATCGAATTTTTCTACAAGCTCTGCTGGCGGCAAGATTATAGGTTCAGTCTCTATGAAACCGGAGATATCAAGATTTTTAATACCTGTTGTCCCGTTTTCATATAGAAAGAAGACCTTCTTGTCGTAAAGATACTGCCAGTAGTAGTACACAAACATACTATAGCCGGACTTAGGCTTCATAGCTTTGCAGAAATTGGTACATACCATGCCCTTATCATAGCGGTCAAGTAGCGACTGAGAAATTGATGCAATACGTCCCGTTGATTGAGTAGGACTCCCTCCGGAAATCTCTACAACAACATCACCGGCGACGAGGTGCTTTGCAGCATAATTCTTTGGCAAAATAAAGCGGGTAGGCATTTTTCCTTTGTTTCCGCTTTTGACATCAGGGATGTCAGCGCCACGGATGCAATAGACCATCTCAGTATTGTTACCGGTTGGAGAATCTTTTCCCCAATCACCTGCAATCATGGTCTCGATGATGTCACTAAATGTGCCCGTCTCCCAAGAGGATGATTCCGGTGCATCGATGAACCAAGATTTGAAGAGTGTTTGAGCTTGCTGCTCTAAATTATTGTTTATCTTCTCATTTGCTTCTATTTTGTCATCTATAGAAGATAGTAAAGAAGCAATAGCTATTTGCGTGTCTATGTCTGGTTTCCTTACTTCTATCTTTGAAAACTGAGTTTTGTTCAGTATAGAAAGTGTTGTTGACTGTCCCTCATAATTTTTGAAATAAGGCCAAAGGTATTTCATATAATAGTAAACAAAATCGGCACTATTTTCATCGCTAACAATAATCGAATTAATTTGCTGGTTGGTTATGCACTCTTCCGTTGTTACTCCAAGATAGCCAATATTACCTATACAGGAAACACATATTGAGTTTGCTGGAATTATTGCTCCTTTAACCGCTTCCATACCTTTATTGGAAATATACCTTTCAGTATGTGTAATGTGTTTTGTTGATTGAATATCTTTTGGAGTTACAAACATTCTTGTTCCATCCCAGTAATCGCTATTCTTAGTTGATGGTGTTTTACCAGTTATAGTAGTGCCAAAATCCGAAATAGTTGCCTTGCTCCATTCAGCCATCGTTTTTACCTCTCTATCCAATGAATTTTCGATGAGCAATCTTAACATTGCTCTGTTTAACCATTGCATATTGCAAGGTTGTATCTATCTTTCTATGCCCCAAGAGCTGTTGAAGCTGCTCAATAGGCATTCCTTTATCTATTGCCATAGTTGCAAGTGTACGCCTGAATTTGTGCGGGTGTACTTTATGCAACCCTAATTGCTTTCCATATTCTCTAAGCCTTGTTTCTATCCCACCTATTTGTAATCTTTCATATGGTGCTTTAAGTGACACAAACAATGCCGGATTATTATCATTTCTGCTATCTAGATAGTTCTGCAAATGTATCTTTGTTCTCGCATCAAAGTAGACAACTCTTTCCTTGCTACCTTTACCAAATACAATACATTCTCTTTCATTGAAATCTATATCATTTTGATTGAGCAACACCATTTCACCAACACGCATACCTGTTGATGCAAGCATATCAATCATTGCCAAATCTCTTAACTCCTGACAATTATCTCTCATCAGTTCTAGTGCTTCATCCGAATATGTTTCTTTAATATTTGTCCCTGTCTTAACTTTATGTATACGTCTTACGGGATTTTTTAATATATAGTCTTCATCCTCTAGCCAAGAAAAGAAGCTAGAAAGTATACGTCGGATGTTATCTATCGTGACCTTACTCACGTCATTTTTTTGTTGATATTGCGTAAGATATTCTCTAATATCGTCGGTCACTATATATTCCACATTTTTATCTAATGTTGCTAACATCGCTTCAATCGTTGCTTTGTAATATCTAAGAGATTTTTCTGAGCATCCTTCTATTCGTTTAGCCGCCAAAAATATCTCTACAAAATCACGCTCTGATTCTTTCATATTTCCTGTATTTTCTGTTATCTCATAGTTTACAAATGCTGATTGAAGCACCTCCTGTAATCGCTTACTCTGTGCATTATTCAAGTATGGTAGCATTCCTTGAATAATGTCCGTAATTAAATTTTGTTTCATAGTCATTCTCCTTTGAAATTATTTTGGAGAACGACTAGCAACGGCAGTTCTTTTATTGCTCCTGCCGTTGGTAGGAGTATATATCTACAAATTCTCAGCTTTGTATATCACATAGCCTTCATAATAATAGCTATGATCTATACCTTTCATATAAACTTCTCTATCATTAACTTTATCTGTCAAAGCCTGTTTTAAAATATATTTTATTTCAATATCTCTAATTGGACTTCTTTCCATTGCTAACAGATAATCTTCCTTATCTACAAGACTCCAATCAATAACTTTCTTCAACTCTTTCTTCAGAATCAAATCAAGCCATATCCTGGTACTTCGCCCATTACCTTCACGAAAAGGATGCACAATATTCATCTCAACATATTTTTCTACAATTTCATCAAATGTTGATTGCGGCATCTTCTCAACATTCTCGATTGCAGCCTGTAAATACATCACCGGAGCAAATCGGAAGTTGCCTTTAGCAATATTTACATTTCTCACTTTTCCCGCAAAATCATATATCTCACCAAATAAATATTTGTGAATTGCCGCAAGTATCTCAAAAGATCCTGCTTTATATTTATCCAAATATCCATTTTCAAACAACTCCACTGCTTTTTTCTTACTTATCTTTTCCTCCATTCTTGCTAGTTCTGTGGAGTCTGTGATATTAAGCTTATTTTCTAATACCATAATTTTCCTTTCCAAATGCTAATTAACGCATTTTATTTGTATTTATATATTGATGTGCTTTAAGCATGTAAACAATAATTTAGAACAGCAGGCAGCCGCATTGTTTCAGGCATGGTTCGTGAATTTCGAGCCTTTTGGCGGGTCAATGCCCGAAAACTGGACTGTAGGCAATCTTGGCCAAATCGCTGAGCTTAAAACAAGAAGTTTTTCACCGGCAAAAAATCCTGACACCATGCTTGAGCATTACAGTATTCCATCTTACGACGAGAAGCATTTTCCTGTATTTGAGGTGGCTTCTGGTGTAAAAAGTAACAAATATATTTTGACGCCATCATCTGTAATGATTTCAAAGTTGAATCCTGATACAAAACGTATATGGAGACCTCTTTGTCTTACGAGTCATGCGGTGTGTTCTACCGAATTCATGGTTTATGAAGCAATCAATCCAAAACATAGAGATTTTGTTTATTCAATAATAGATGATCCTATGTTCAGTGCTTTTTTATGTGCTCATACAACCGGTTCCACAAACAGCCGTCAGCGAGCAACACCAAGTGTTACCTTGACTTATCCTGTTCCTATTCCATCAAATGATGTAATAGACAAATTCTGTGCTACTGTATCGCCCATGTATGATCTGATAGGAGCAAACACCTTAGAGAACCAGAAGCTCGCAAAAACTCGTGATTCTCTACTTCCTAAGCTGATGTCAGGAGAATTGGACGTATCTGGTATTGAATCTTAAGCCGCTAAATTATTGTTTATCGCATTATTAAGCTCTATCTTGTCGTCAATCATCTCCAAGTAACGAGCGATTTCCTTTTGTACTTGTGCATCTTCAGGAATATTGACTTCCAAACCATTTATATCATTCCTATTTACCGAACCAAAGACAGTACCACTTTCTTTTTTAAGTAAATGAGGAATATAGTATTTCATCATATAGAATAGAAAGTCTTGATTTCCATTCTTCATTCTTAATGAACAAACGCCTCGACCTAAGCACATATCAACTGGTGTAATATTGAGATCACCAACCGGTGCTCTCACACTCATTATGACATCACCAGCTTTTGCCGGTTTAGTCATTACTGTTGTATATGTATCGAAAGTTGGATACTTAAATCCAAAGGTTCTGTTTCCCTGCAAGAACGGATAACCTTTTCCTTCTGTGTTATAGTATTCAGACTTGGGTGATTGACCCATTGTTACATCAACAATATCTTCAAGTTTACACTTCATACCCAATCGCCCCCAGTTTCTTACGAATTTCTTCTTCCAACTCATGAGACTTTGCAAACATATCTGAAAGCTCTGATGTCAGGCGTGTCATTTTTTCTTCAAACGGTTCGCCGTCGTCCTCGACTTCTTCAATACCTACATATCTGCCCGGAGTAAGGATAAAGTCCTGCTTTTCGATTTCTTGTAAATCTGCTACAGCACAGAATCCTTTCACATCTTCAAGCGTACCATCTTGAAATGCTGTAAATGTATCAGACAACTTCTGAATATCTTCATCAGTAAAATCTCTGTGCTTGCGGTCAACCATATACCCCATCTTTCGGGCATCTATAAACAAGGTTTTACCTTTCTGCTTTTTGTTCTTAGAAATAAACCAAAGTGTAACCGGAATTGTAACGCTGTAAAATAACTGCGTAGGCAGTGCCACGATACCTTCTACAAGGTCAGCCTGAATAATATTCTTTCTGATTTCTCCCTCACCACTAGACTGAGATGATAAAGCTCCATTAGCAAGTACAAGACCTATTTTTCCATTTGGTGCAAGATGATGTATCATATGCTGAATCCACGCATAGTTGGCATTTCCTGCTGGCGGCGTTCCATATTTCCACCTAACATCATCTTTTAACTTGTCTTGTCCCCAGTTTGAAAGATTGAATGGCGGATTTGCCATAATAAAATCAGCTTTAAGTGTTTTATGTAAATCATTGAAAAATGTATCTGCCTGATAAGGTCCAAAATCCGCATCGATACCACGAATAGCCATATTCATCTTTGCCATCTTCCAAGTATCAGCGTTAGACTCCTGACCATAAACAGCGATTTCTCCGCGTTTGCCACTGTGTGCCTGGATAAATTTTGCACTCTGAACAAACATACCACCCGAACCACAACATGGGTCATATACACGACAGTTTTTGAATGGTTTCAAAATAGCAACTATTGTTTTAACAATACTTGCAGGAGTATAGAACTCGCCACCCTTAACACCTTCATATGCTGCAAACTGCTGAATGCAATACTCGTATGTTCTGCCAAGCAGGTCTTTGCTTTCTTCTGTATCTCCCATATCCATATTAGTGAAAAGATCAACAACCTCGCCTAATACTCGCTTATCCAAATCTGGACTTGCATAATTCTTTGGAAGCACATTTTTAAGAGTTGTATTTTCCTTTTCAATAGCTCTCATTGCATCGTCGATAACAGTGCCAATTTCTGGAGTATGCGCTGCAGATGCAATCTTGCTCCAACGGGCATCCTCTGGTACAAAGAAAATATTATCTTCCGCATATGCATCCTTATCATCTTCAAAACCATCGCCTTCTTTAACAAGCTGTTGATATCGTTTTTCAAATGCACTTGATATATAACGCAAAAAAATAAGTCCTACGATAACCTTTCTATATTCTGCTGCCGGAATGTGACCCCAAAGAACACAAGCCGCATCCCATATTTGTTTTTCAAAGCCAATGTTAGCATTATTTTGAACTGCCATTTATAAATTCCTTTCTATTAGCAACTTGCTATATTTATCTGCGCATGTTTCTTCATTTTGCAATATCACTATCGTTCTATCTCCACAATATCATCAAAGCCACATTTCAATTCAACACATATCCTAGCCAGTATACCTAACGATACTTGTTGGTCGTTGTTCATTTTGGTAAATGTACTTGGTGCTATCTGTGTTTTCTTTCTCAATTCAGTTTTCGTCATATCCTTATCAATTAACAACTTCCATAAAGGTTTATAAGTTATTTTCACTTGATTTTCTGACATGTTATTTCCTCCGATTATCACGTCAAATAGTCCTTTTATCTTGATTTTTATTATATCATCAGTTTTTCGCTTATGCAATTACAATTTTCGAGTTCTCGAAATCATGCATATGATTATCCACAAAAAATTGAGCAGAGGACTCACCTCCCTCTGCCCCTATTCCACATCTTGTCTTCTACTTTTTCCGTATTAGTATCTCTATCGACACTTTCATCATAAATTCTCTGAAACGCCTCATAAAGTTCAGCCCCATCCAGCTTTATTCCAAGTTTTTTCATCACATCCGAGAACAATCTTATACTTCCACTTACATCAGCAATATCAAATCCGAATACATCAGCCTTAACAGAATCAC
>ENA-OURV01002740-OURV01002740.1-human-gut-metagenome-genome-assembly--contig:-NODE-2740-length-11812-cov-18.346942_pt1 | contig 11812 bp, 6 predicted proteins | sample MGYA00242141_ERZ509072 | MGnify/ENA primary metagenome ERZ509072 (study PRJEB26280, sample SAMEA2338763) | human gut metagenome | biome: human gut; feature: human-associated habitat; material: faeces... | reverse complement strand
TAATGATCCCCAACTCAAAGTGCTGGAACCTGCTGTCTTGCCTCGGCTACCTGTCCCATAGCGATTCTGGAACTGAGGAAGTACGAATGGTTTGGAGAACTCAGTATTACTGTTGACAGATACTTGTAGTTTTCCCACTTGTCCTCGTTTTGTAGTGATAACGATGGCGCCATTGGCTGCATTGCTACCATAGAGAGCGGCTGCAGCGGCACCTGTCAGTACGGATATGCTTTCTATATCATCCGGGTTCAGGTCTGCAATGCTTTCGGACTTACCACGAGAATCAAATTCCGTTCCACCTCCACCGCCAAAATTGAACATAGGAATACCATCGATAACGTATAGTGCATTGCTGCTCTGTTCGATAGACTTTGTACCGCGCATCACGACTTTACTTGCTCCACCCACACCGGAGGAACTACTATTGATATTGACACCGGCTACTTTTCCGTTCAGACTGTTGATGAAATTAGCATCCTTGATACCAGAAATTGCATCAGCCTTCACCTGCTGCACATTGTAGCTCAGTGCCTTTTCCGATCGCTTGATACCGAGGGCAGTGACCACCACTTCTTCAATCATCTGCGTGTCATTCTGCATCAGTACATTAATGGAAGCTGAACCGGTCGCCGAAATTTCCTGCGACTTATAACCGATATAAGAGAATACAAGTACCGGATTCGCTTCTGTAGTGGTCAACGTAAAGTTACCGTCCAGGTCTGTAATACAACCATTGCTGGTACCTTTTACCAATACGTTCACACCAATCAGAGGCCCCATATCATCTGATACGACTCCGGTAATAGTCCTCTCTTTCCCCTGTTGCTTACCTTCTTGTGAAGTAGCGGTCTTTTCTGAAAGATAAACGATGTTGTCCTCCACTTTATACGAAATGTTCTTCCCCTTGAGAATAACATTCAAAGCATCTTCAATGGATACATTGTTCACTTTAACGTTTTCTACTGACAGCGCAGCCAGTTTGTCGTCATAAAAAAATTGATACTTGGATTGAGACTTGATTTGTTCAATGACTGTCCCCAATGTGCCGCGAGACACATTCAGGTTTAATTGGGCAAAGCCCCACTGGATAGAAACTGCCATGAACAACAAAACTAATAAAGCCCGCATGAACGTCGAACTCCGAAAAGCATAATTGTCTTTCATAAACACAATTTATAGGTTATACAATAAATTACTTCGAGAGATTCATTCTCTCGCATTCCTATATAAAACAACAGACAATGAAAATACACTTACTGAAAAAGTATCTTTTTTATCATTAATCCTAAAAAAAAAGAGTTACCCCGAAAATAAGTTGATATATCATTTTGCTCAATATTACTAACGAAGTAAATAATTATTTCCACCTGATTCAAGAAAAACACCTATAATACAGATAGTAAATAACAAAATGATATATCAACTTATTTTCGAGGCAACCCTTTTCTTACTATATTATTACTATTCTTTACTTCTTCAGTTCATTCGAGAAAGAATAAGGATAATCTTCCGGCTGCGTACCTCTCTTCATATTAGGCTGGCTGCCCATATCAAACCTCAAGGTACCGCCATTCAGCAAATCGCCATGCGTCAGATAATTCCTGGAATAATCCACGCCGTTCACCTTGAGAGACTCGATATACATGTTCTCCGGTGAGTTATCCGGAGCGTCAATTGTCAGGGACTTACCGTTCTCGAAATGGAGGGTAGCCTTACGGAACAGAGGGGCGCCCAGTACATACTCGTCCGTACCAGGGCAAACCGGATAGAAACCAAGTGCAGAGAAGACATACCACGCGGAAGTCTGACCGTTGTCCTCGTCACCGCAATAACCGTCGGGACCGGCAGTATACATGCGGTTCATTACCTGACGAAGCCAATATTGGGCCTTCCAAGGCTCCCCGGCATAATTATAAAGGTAAATCATGTGCTGGATGGGCTGGTTGCCATGGGCATAGTTACCCATATTCATCACTGTCATCTCACGGATTTCATGGATTACCTGGCCGTAATAGCTGTCATCGAACAAGGGTGGAACAATAAATACAGAGTCAAGCATCTCCACGAAAGATTCCTTGCCACCCATCAAGTCTATCAGACCTTGAGGGTCGTGGAATACAGACCAGGAATAGTGCCAACTGTTACCTTCAGTAAAGGCGTCACCCCACTTCAATGGAGAGAAAGGAGCCTGGAACTGGCCGTCTTGATTACGACCACGCATCAGCTTGCTTTCCTTATCAAACACATTCCTATAGTTCATGGCACGTTCCGCAAAGAGTTTCTGCTCCTTCTTCGGACGGTTCAGTTCTTTTGCCATGCGGTAGATGCACCAGTCATTATAAGCATACTCCAAAGTACGGGCAGTGTTCTCGTTGATTTTCACATCGTAGGGAACATAACCAAGCTTATTGTAATACTCATAGCCGAGGCGACCCGTAGAAGAGACCTCGGGATGGACATTCTTTGTACCGTTGATGAGACCTTCGTACAACGTCTGCACATCCTCCACCTTCACACCTTTCAGATAGGCATCTGCCAGTACGGAAGCAGAGTTGTTGCCAATCATACAGCCACGGTGACCCGGACTTGCCCATTCGGGGAAGAAACCGCTTTCCTTATAGGTGTTGACAAGACCTTCCTGAATCTGCCTGTTCACCGACGGATACATCAGGTTGAGGAATGGGAAAAGACAGCGGAAAGTGTCCCAGAAACCGGTATCCGTATACATATAGCCGGGCAACACTTGCCCATTGTAGGGACTGTAATGAATCGGATTTCCCGCCTCATCCAGTTCATAGAATGCACGCGGGAACAACAAGGAACGATACAAACATGAGTAGAAAGTACGGTACTGGTCAAGGGTTCCGCCTTCCACATCAATACGGCCCAGCACCTTGTTCCAGACATCCTGACCTTTCTGAACCAATGTTTCCAAATTGTCATTGCCAAGCTCCTTCAAGTTACGGTCAGCCTGCTCAAAACCGATGAAAGAAGAGGCTACACGGGCATGTACCACTTCACCCTTACGGGTTTTGAAACCGATAACAGCACCGGCATGTCCGGCTTCCTGCTCAACCTTATTCTCGGTCAAGACGCCATCGGCTACAGACGCCTTATAAGTAAAAGGCTTGTCGAACTCTATCACGAAATAGTTCTTGAAGTTCTCGGGAACACCGCCGCTGTTACGGGTAGTATAACCGATAATACGATTCTGTTCCGGAAGTATCTTCACATAAGAGCCCTTGTCAAAGGCATCGACAACAATGTATGAATGATCATTTTCAGGGAAAGTGAAACGGAACAATACGGCACGGTCGGTAGGGGTGAACTCGGTAACCACATCGTGTTCGGCAAGATATACCTTATAATAATGAGGAAGTGCCACTTCGCCCTTGTGGGAGAACCAGCTTGCACGCTTCTCCTCATCAAACTCGGGCTTGCCAACCACCGGCATGATGGAGAACTGCCCGTAGTCGTTAATCCAGGGACTGGGCTGGTGTGTCTGCTTGAAACCACGGATCTTGTTCGCGGTATAGACGTATTGCCAGCCGTCACCCATCTTACCAGTCTGAGGAGTCCAGAAGTTCATACCCCAGGGACGTGCGATCGCAGGATAGGTATTACCGGTGGAAAGCTCGAAAGTAGACTGCGTGCCGACAAGAGGACTGACATACTGGGTAAAGTCCTTGGCATGCAGCCACAAGGAACTGCTCACAAAAAGAAACAATAGGATTAATTTTCGCATAATATTAGAAAGTTGTTAGTATTAAATAAATTCTTCTCGTCATATCTCGGATTTGTGCGGCCTTCCTACTTCATTGAGGAGAGGAAAACACTGTTCCCCACAATTTTATACTCCAATGGAATGGCATTCTTTATCAGATTCAGCACAGCCCCTACACTCTCTTTTTTCTTCAGTGTACCCGAGTAAGTCTTGCTTACATCTATGTTCGGTGCCAGAATTACCCTCACCCCATACGAATTCTCCAATGTACGCGCAATGGTGTATAGGTCAGCCTTCTCAAAGACAAACTCATTATTGTGCCAGTTTTCGATTCCCGTATCCACCTGCTTCACCACCAGACGCCTAGTCATTCCGTTCAGCTCGGCTTTCTGTCCGGGGGCAAGGATAATCATACCCTCGCCATGATTGCCTTTCACCTCTACTTCGCCTTTCAGAAGGGTAGCTACTGCAGACATCTTAGCCTTGTCAGACTTGAGGTTGAAAACAGTTCCCAATACTCTGACCTGCATGGCCTCACTCTGTACGACAAACGGTTTTTCCGGATTCCTCATTACCTCAAAATATCCTTCTCCTTCCAGATAAACCTTTCTTCCCTTCCCTGCAAACTCATACGGATATTTCAAGGTAGTATTTTTATTCAGCCAGACTTTTGTGCCATCCGGCAGTTTCAATTCCTTAATCTTATCATGAGTGGTGACAGCCAGTAATGTTTCCGGCTGGCTATAAGTCTGATAAAAAAGATAGCCGAAAGTACCCAAAAGGAAGAAGCCCACAAATACGGCCGCATACCGCATCCATCCAACCATCCTCCGTACCTTGTATTGTTTCGTCTTCTCTTGTTCCAACCTTTTAAACAATCGCTTTTCGACCTTTTCTATGTCTTGTGCATTCGAAGTATCCCCCAGTCTCCCCAAGTGGTAAATCTCCTCCAGCCTGAACAATTCGCGTGCATTCTCACCCGACTCTTCCAGCCAGGCGTTCACCTCACGAAGTTCATCTTCCGTACATTCACCCATAAGGAACTTGGCCAATATCTCCTCATTCAACTTATTCATTCTTTCCTTCATTATGATAATAAAACAACGCTGCTCGCAAAAACACTTACTTTCCCGATGAAAAACAGAGCCAACATCAGGTTCAGATACCCCAGTTTATCGCGCAGCAACTTCAAAGCTTTGTACATGTGAGCCTCCACCGTACGCAATGACACTCCCATCGTATCAGCTATCTCCTTATTCTTCATATCATGCAGATAGCTGAGTTTGAATACCATCCGGCACTTGTCCGGCAATTCATTGATGGCATCGGACAGCTTCCTTCTGAGTTCGGCATCCTCTATCCGTTTCACCACATCATTGCTGTCGGGTTGATAGAACTCAACCCTCTTTTTATGGATTTCGAGCATGACAGCCTCATAGCCACTTACAATGTCCCGATGCTTCAGAACGTTCAAGGCACGGGTATACACCGCCCTATACAGAAAAGCCTGAATCTGCTCTCCCACCTTCATGGTATCTTTCCGCTTCCACAGCTCCACGAAAACATCCTGCACCACATCTTCCGCATCTTCTTCCCCCACAATGCGTGTGGCGTAGAACAGCAGATTGGTATAATACCTGCGGAAAAGGGATTTATATGTCAAGTCGAAATGTTCATTCATATGTTAGCCGGTTATCGGGGACTGTACCATGCCTGACCTGGCTTATCCCCCATTTCAAATTCGAAAACACTTCCATCCATTATCTGTTCATGCGTAATATAACTTTTGTCATAGCTCTTACCGTTGAGTTTGACAGATTGAATGTAGCAATTTTCCTTGCTCACCGCCGGCGCCAGTACCGTAAAGGTCTTTCCACCGGGCAGGTGCATCTTCATTTCCGGATATAGGGGGGTACCGATTTCATATTTTCCACCAACCGGGTCTACCGGATAAAAGCCCATCGCACTGAACACATACCAGGCGGACATCTGTCCGCAATCCTCGTTGCCGCACAAACCGGCAGGAGTGTTCAGGTAGAGTTCACGCATCACCCGGGCTGCATATTTCTGGGTTTTCCAAGGTTGATCCACAGCATTGAACAGATAGATGACGTGATGGCTAGGCTCATTTCCATGCGCATACTGGCCAATCATCCCGGTGCTGAAAATAGGCAACTCATCATCTGCAGAAGGATTGTAAGTAAACATACTGTCCAGCTTCTGGGCAAACCGTTCCTTACCTCCGGTCAAAACTATCAAACCGTCAATATCCTGCTGCACAGACCAGAAGTATTGCCAGCCGTTGCTCTCGCAGATGTGCGGAGTATAGTCGTCCGGCGAGAAGTTCCGGATAAACTCTCCCTTGTCATCACGGGGCTGCATGAAAGAACTTACCGGATTGTAGACATTCCGGTAATTACGGGAACGCTTATAAAACTCGTCCGCAACCTCCTTATCGCCCAGCTTCTCTGCCATACGGGCTATACAATAGTCATCATATGCATATTCCAGTGTTTTAGAAAGTGACCAGTTTTCCGAATTATACTGATCTGTCACATTATAAGGAACATAGCCATATTTCTTATATAACCCAATGCCACGATAGGAATCGATATTGGCAGTAGCTACACAAGCCTCCAAGGCCTTTTTCGCATCGAAGTCCCCAATACCTTTCAGATAGGCATCTACAATAACCGGCACAGAGTGGTAACCTATCATCATATCTGTCTCGCCCCCCTGAAAATTCCATACGGGAAGGCGGCCGTTCTGTTCGAAGAAGGCGAGGAAGGACTTCACCATATCATTCACCCGTTCCGGCTCAATAAAAGTATAGAGAGGATGAGCCGCACGGTAAGTGTCCCACAAGGAGAAAGTACTGTAATTTGTCCAGCCCTCTACCCGGTGCACTTGCTTGTCGGGACCGTAATAGGCGCCGTCCACATCACTGTAAATGGTAGGAGCAATCATCGAATGATATAAAGCTGTATAGAACTTGACTTTCTCATCGCGGTCATCGCATTTTATTTCTATCCGGGACAATTGTTCGTTCCAATCATCCTGCACAGCAGCCAGGTATTTGTCGAAATCATCATCAGGTACTTCTGCTGCTAGATTACGTGCCGCCCCTTCCATACTTACACCGGAGATGGCAGTACTGACAAGAATCTGTTCTCCTTCCTTAGTCTGAAAGTCGAATCGTGCAATGACAGATGTCCCTATCCGCTTGCCTTCTTTCTCTATGGCAGCTGTATCGAGCTGCATCGCAGCAAACGGTTTGGAGAAACGTGTACGGAAGTAGAGGCGCTGGTCGCGTGCCCAACCGTCAGAGTAACGGTAACCTTGCACCGTTACCGAATCGACGACTTCTATGTGAGAATCATTGGTAAAATCCCAATTCATGGCTTTCCGCAAATTCAGGAAAACGGCAGCATCGGCTTTGGGGAAAGTATACCGCTGAATGCCACAACGCTCGGTGGCCGTCAACTCTACATTGATATTATAATCTTTCAGACGCACCTGATAATATCCAGCGCTTGCCGACTCTTCCGAATGAGAGAACAAAGAGTGAATGCCGAGCGGAGCTTCCGCCTCCTTATAAGGCAATGTCACCGGCATAAAAGAGATATCATACAAGTCACCAGCGCCGGTTCCGGAGAGATGGGTATGGCTGAAGCCTGCAATGGTACTGTCTGGATAAAAATATCCGGAAATACGGTCCCAGCCCGGCAGTCCGTTGTCAGGACTGAGTTGCACCATGCCAAACGGTGCCTGGGCACCCGGATAGGTGTTTCCAGTAAAATCTGTACCGATAAAGGGATTCACAAACTCTGTATAAGACACACTCTTCACATCCGACACCTGCGAGGTGCATGCCAGAAAGGATGAAAAGACCACAAACAAACAACAAGATTTTATCAAATTCATAACATTATAGGGTTAACGTGTATAGTATAACAACCTAACCGGATAAAACACTTACACATCTTGTCACTTTTTCAACAGAATTCATGCAAACAAAAGTAATACAAAATTCCGATTAATCCTCTTTTTTATTTTGTAAAAATATACTTTACACTATCTTTGCCACAAAAAGTCACAATGAATTACACGACCTATCTTTTCGACTTTGATTATACGCTTGCTGATTCTTCCCGCGGAATCGTCACTTGTTTCCGCAACGTACTGACCCGTCACGGATATACAGAGGTGACGGATGACGACATCAAACGTACTATCGGCAAGACTCTGGAAGACTCTTTTTCCATCCTCACCGGCGTGACAGATGCCGGACAACTGGCAGGATTCAAGGCAGAATACCGAAAAGAGGCCGATACGCATATGACTGTCAACACGGTGCTTTTCCTGGAAACCAAGTCCGTACTGACTGCACTGAAGGACTCCGGCGCCCGCATCGGAATCATCTCGACCAAATACCGATTCCGCATCAAGGAACTCCTCGACCAGCATTTTCCTGAAGATTTTATGGACATCATCGTGGGTGGTGAAGACGTGAAAGCCGCCAAGCCATCTCCCGAAGGGCTACTCCTTGCCATTAAGCGGCTACATGTCAGCAAAGCCGAGACCCTCTATATAGGCGACAGCACGGTAGATGCGGAAACAGCCCAAGCGGCCGGAGTAGACTTTGCTGGAGTCACCCACGGAGTAACCACTGCCAAAGAATTGGAAAAGTACCCACACCAGAAAATAATGAGCACTTTGGAAGAACTGCTGGCAGTTCAGGAGGAGCATCCCTCCATATTCAAGATTGAAAGCCCCATCCGACCGGAAAATATGTATGCCACTTCTCCCCGGAAACAGAAAAGGATAAGCGTCTGGCAAATCCTCCTTCTAGTGACACTCTTCTGGCTGGCTATTGAAGAGCTGGACATGACCGACGACAGCAACTTCTTCCCGGTTGTCTTCATACTGACATTGTGGGGCATCCTCCAAAAAAGAAGGATACTGCCCAACAAAGCAAGAACTTTCATCGACTCATGGTGGCACCCCTGCGCAGTACGCTTACGCGCATTTCACATCAAGCTGATACAAGGGAGAAAAACTCCTCCCGCTGGCAACGAAACCTGCACCTGCCTGAATTGCGGCACCACCTATACCGGCAACTACTGTAACCGTTGCGGACAAAGCCGAAACACTCCACGTTACCGGCTAAGCAACGCCCTTAAAAACATTGCCGGAGGCTTCTTCAATATAGACAATGGTTTTGGACGTACCCTTCTGGAACTCCTCTACCGTCCGGGATACATGATTAGAGACTTCATCGGTGGTAAGCGTATAGAGTATTTTCGCCCGTTCCAGACACTCTTCATTCTTGCAGCTCTTTATATCATGGCTGTGCAACTGGTAGACCCGGAAGCTCTGAGCAAAAAAGCAAAGACGGAAAAGACAGAGCAGACAGACAAAGAAGAAATCATTGCCGCTAAAGAGAAGCTTACCCAAAAGATGGAGAAAACCTATAGCAAAGAGGAAAAGCGAGCCCTCGCCATCACTATAAAAAGCCTGGAGAAAAGCCTGAACAAACTGGAAGAGAAGAACGACTCCACTTCTGCCACACAGGTATCCGAATCGAACAGCGATGATGGCGACCTCATCGATGAGTTTGTAAACGACACCTCGGAGGTGGGAGACAGACTGGAAAAAGTCTTCCAGAACTCTCCTTTCCTAATGAAAGTATGGAATCTGATGAAGAGCTGGGGACACGGAAACAAGGCATTCCGCATCATTGCCACACTGCCTTTGTTTGCACTTGCCACCCAACTTGCCTTCCGACGCCGGAAATATAAGTTAAACTACAATACCACGGAGCATGTGTTCATACAAGCCTACATAGCTTGCCAGATACTCCTGCTGAGCATCATCGTGCTGCCTTTCAACGGGTACGCAAAGGTAGACGATTTGTATGAGCTGCCTTTATGGCTTATTTTCGTCCTATTCTGTTGGGATTACAAACAATTGTACCGCTGCACCTGGTGGAGAAGCTTTTGGCGCACTATCCTCATGCTGACTTACAGTCTTGTGCTACTCGTCATATTTGCATGCCTCGTCATGGCACTAATGCTGGCCGGTATCTATGTACTGAAATTCATCTTGTAACAACAACCATCCCTACATAAATTGTCTCTTCTTGATGAAACAGTTTTTCTCCAATAATCTAAAAGTACAATCTGCATTAAAAGAACAAAAAAGCAAAAGAACATTTGTCCATTTAGAATAAAAAGAGTACTTTTGTGCCCGATTATTCCGCACCGGGTTCGACCAAGTGCTTTCTAAGTGATTAGAGACCACCCGACGGAGCTAACTTATACATTATATATAAGAAATGTACGCAATTGTAGAAATCAACGGTCAGCAATTCAAAGCAGAAGCTGGCAAAAAGCTGTTTGTACACCACATCCAGAATGCAGAAAACGGTGCAACAGTAGAGTTTGACAAGGTTCTTTTGGTAGACAAAGACGGCAACATCACCGTAGGTGCTCCCACTGTAGAGGGTGCAAAGGTTGTTTGCCAGGTCGTATCAAACATGGTAAAAGGCGATAAAGTTCTCGTTTTCCATAAGAAAAGAAGAAAAGGTTATCGTAAGTTGAACGGTCACCGTCAACAATTCACAGAGTTAACAATTACAGAAGTAGTAGCTTAATCAATTAAAACAGTAAGAAAAAATGGCACATAAAAAAGGTGTCGGTAGTTCTAAGAACGGCCGCGAATCACAGAGCAAGAGATTAGGCGTTAAGATATTTGGTGGCGAAGCTTGCAAAGCAGGTAACATCATCGTTCGTCAAAGAGGTACTGAATTCCACCCGGGTAATAACATCGGTATGGGAAAAGACCACACTCTTTTCGCTTTAGTAGACGGAACTGTACAGTTCAAAGTGGGCAAGGAAGACAGACGTTCAGTTTCTGTTATCCCTGCAGAAAATGCAGAAGCATAAGTTTCCGAACAAGAAATAAGGAAAAGGGATGCAATCCGAATAGGTTGCATCCCTTTCTTTTATGTCAAAAGCAACACTTTATTTGTTTTTTCCATATCTTTGCACTCACAAAACCGAATAACATAAAAACAAGTATAAGATATGCTTACCATCAAACAAATTACAGAAAATACCGACGCGGTTCTCCGCGGACTGGAAAAGAAGCACTTCAAGAATGCGAAAGAAACCATTGCACAAGTGCTGGACTTCAATGACAAAAGAAAAGCCAATCAAACCATCCTAGATAAAAACCTGGCAGAAGCCAACTCACTCTCCAAATCCATCGGACAACTGATGAAGGAGGGTAAGAAAGAAGAAGCAGAAGCCGCCAAAAGCCGCGTGGCCGAGCTGAAAGAAGTCAACAAAGACTTGCAAGCCAATATGGAGCAGGCTGCCAACGATTTGCAGACTTTACTTTACACCATCCCCAACGTTCCCTATGACAGTGTGCCCGAAGGCGTCGGTGCCGACGACAATGTGGTAGAGAAGATGGGCGGCATGGAAACCGAATTGCCCAAAGATGCCCTGCCCCACTGGGAACTGGCCAAAAAATATGACTTGATAGACTTTGACCTGGGCGTTAAGATTACCGGTGCCGGATTCCCCGTATACAAAGGCAAAGGTGCACAACTGCAACGCGCGCTCATCAACTTCTTCCTGGACGAGGCATGCAAATCCGGCTATACAGAAGTAATGCCGCCGACAGTGGTGAACGCCGCTTCCGGCTATGGCACGGGGCAACTTCCCGATAAAGAAGGACAAATGTACCATTGCGAAGTGGACGACTTATATCTGATTCCTACAGCCGAAGTTCCGGTAACAAACATCTACCGCGATGTGATTCTGGACGAAAAACAGTTGCCCATCAAGAATTGCGCCTATACTCAATGTTTCCGTCGCGAAGCCGGCTCATACGGAAAAGATGTACGTGGTCTGAACCGTCTGCACGAATTCTCCAAAGTAGAACTGGTGCGCATCGACAAGCCGGAACACTCCAAACAGTCTCATCAGGAAATGCTGGACCATGTAGAAGGTTTGCTTCAAAAACTGGAACTCCCCTACCGCATCCTGCGCCTTTGCGGTGGCGATATGAGCTTCACGG
>ENA-OURV01002733-OURV01002733.1-human-gut-metagenome-genome-assembly--contig:-NODE-2733-length-11833-cov-2.887417_pt1 | contig 11833 bp, 9 predicted proteins | sample MGYA00242141_ERZ509072 | MGnify/ENA primary metagenome ERZ509072 (study PRJEB26280, sample SAMEA2338763) | human gut metagenome | biome: human gut; feature: human-associated habitat; material: faeces... | reverse complement strand
CCGATCTGTGCAACGACGCAGCCGACGATTTTGGTGATGATAATGGCCTTTTCCTTGGGCTGTTCAAACTGCTGGAACGGTTGTAGCTTCAGCGCTACGTCTTTGGACACGCCTGCGGCTTTTATGTTATGGGTTGCGATTTCATTGGCTTTCGGATTGTTGTCGTACCCGTATATTTTATGATCGAATTCCCGTTCCTGACTGTCATCATTGTAAATCTTGTCGAACAGTTCCTGGTCGAAATCAATCCATTTCTCAAAAGCAAATTCCTTACGGAATACGCCCGGTGCGATGTTTCTGGCTATTAAAGCCGCTTCGATGGGGATTGTACCCGAACCGCACATTGGATCTATCAGGTCACATTCTCCATGCCAACCTGTCATAAGTATCATACCGGCAGCCAGAACCTCATTCAGGGGAGCTTCCACAGCTTCCTGGCGATAACCGCGGCGATGCAGGGACTCACCCGATGAATCAAGGGAAAGCGTGCATTTGGTTTCCGCAATGTGGATGTTCAGCAATACGTCCGGTTTGCTGATACGTACGGACGGGCGTTTGTTGTAGGCGTCCCGGAAGTAGTCTACGATAGCGTCTTTCACTTTGTAGGAGACAAACTTGGAATGGCGGAATTCTTCGCTGAACACGACTGCGTCTACGGCGAAAGTCTTGTCGACGTCCAAATAATCTTCCCAGTGGATTGCTTTGATTTGTTCGTACACTTCATCGGCATTCTTTGCAACGAAATGCTTGATAGGTTTCAGGATGCGGATAGCAGTTCGCAGGCAGAAATTTGCCTTGTACATCATTTCCTTGTCTCCGCAGAATGATACCATACGACGTCCTATCTGTATCTCGTCTGCTCCTAAGGAGGTTAGTTCTTGTGCCAATGTTTCTTCCAGTCCTTGGAAAGTTTTGGCAATCATTTCAAATGATTGTTCGCTCATCTAATTTATTTTCTATTTTACAATTACAATTCTCTATTTTGCTGTCGTTTCTCTTTTTCTTATTCACCATTTCGCAGGCCTATTTCTTTGCCTTGGTCTGTACTATCCTTGCGCCTGCCGGTACATCTTCCGTTACCCAGATGTTGCCGCCTACGGTAGCATTTTTTCCAATGGTGATGCGTCCCAGTATGGTGGCGTTGGAGTAGACAATGACATTATCTTCCAATATCGGGTGTCGGGGAATACCTTTGATTGGCTTGCCGTCTTCGTCCAATGGGAAGCTTTTGGCTCCGAGGGTCACCCCCTGATATAGTTTTACGTTATTGCCGATGATACAAGTCTCACCGATTACCACACCTGTGCCATGGTCTATCGTGAAATAACTGCCTATGGCGGCTCCCGGATGAATGTCGATTCCGGTTTCGCTATGTGCCATTTCGGTTATGATGCGTGGGATAAGGGGTACACCGAGCACCAGCAGTTCGTGCGCTATACGGTAGTTGCTGATGGCGCGAATGGCGGGATAGCAGCTGATGACTTCACCGAACGAATGGGCGGCTGGATCGCCGTTGTAAGCGGCTTCCACATCTGTTGCCAGTATGCGGCGCAGTTCGGGCAAATGACTGATGAACCGGGCGGCGATTGAGGCGGCTTCCTCGCGCTGGAGCTCTGTGCAGCAGCTGCCTTCATCATCGCTGCCGAAACAGAGTCCTGCAAGTATCTGTTCTGTCAGCAGGTCGAACAGTCTTTCCACATTGACTCCGATATGGTAAGTCACCGTACGGCTGTTGACTGTTGAATTTCCAAAATATCCGGGAAAGATAATGGCGCGTGCCAATTCGATAATATCGCACAATGCCTTAGCTGATGGCAATGGGTTGCCGTCTGTGTGCTGGTGAAACAGTCCTTTGTAAGATTCGCTTTCCGATAGCTCGTCGACTGCTTGTGTCAGGATGTGAGTAAAATTAAGTGGACTCATTATGATATCCTTTATTAATAAAGTGGCTACAAAGGTATAAAATACTCACCAATTTTCCTACATATCCCTCATTTATAGTATGGATTTACCACATTTATGGTATTTGGGATGAACAGACTTCGCCGTATTTTTGTATTATCAATAATTCACTATACAGGTTATGAAAAAAATAGCACAACGGCTTACCAACTTGGTAGGCAACACTCCTTTGTTGGAGTTGAATAATTATAGCAGGAGTAAAGACTTGAAAGCTCATGTGATTGTCAAACTGGAATATTTTAATCCTGCGGGCAGTGTAAAGGATCGTGTCGCACTGGCTATGATAGAAGATGCGGAAGCGAAAGGACTGCTGAAACCCGGTGCGACGATTATCGAACCGACCAGCGGAAATACCGGGGTGGGACTTGCGTTTGTTGCGGCTGCCAAAGGCTATAAACTGATTTTGACTATGCCGGACACTATGAGCATGGAGCGTTGCAACTTGCTGAAAGCCCTTGGGGCGGAGCTTGTCTTGACTCCCGGTGCGGACGGCATGAAAGGCGCTATGGCGCGTGCCGAAGAATTGAAGTCGGTCACTCCCGGTTCGCTGATTTTGCAACAATTCGACAATCATGCTAACCCTGCTGTTCATGAGCGTACTACCGGACAGGAAATTTGGCAGGATACGGACGGGAAAGTCGATATGTTTGTCGCTGGGGTAGGCACCGGAGGAACAGTGAGTGGTGTTGGAGCGGCTTTGAAGAAACATAATCCCGAAGTGAAGGTGATAGCCGTAGAACCGGAAGACTCGCCGGTGCTATCGGGGGGGAAACCGGGGCCGCATAAAATTCAGGGTATCGGTGCGGGCTTTGTTCCCAAAAACTATAATAGTGCAATTGTGGACGGAATTCTGCAAGTATCCAATGATGATGCTATCCGTACGAGCCGCGAACTGGCAAGATACGAAGGGCTGTTAGTGGGGATTTCTTCGGGAGCCGCTGTGAGTGCTGCCACAGAACTGGCGCAACTACCGGAGAATGAGGGCAAGAACATCGTGGTATTGCTGCCTGATACGGGAGAACGTTATTTGTCAACGCTGCTGTATGCTTTTGAGGAATATCCTTTATGATTTAATATAAAAAGCCTGATTGTTAAATTGATTCTCGGGCTTTTTATAATTGGTTTTTTTATGTCTAGAGGGCAATTTGTTGTGTTTTAGCAAAATTTAGTACTCCTGTAAGGTGCTGACTCATAATATTACTAGCTGCTTCTGCATTGTTATTTTTAATATATTCGAAAAGAAGACGATGCTCACTTATTGGGATCTCAAAATTTGTCTTACAAACATTAAATTTAGCATAATTTACCATGATGTCAGGTGTAATTGTCATCATCATAGATTTTAATACTGTATTTTTAGAACCTTCAGCAATAGTACGATGAAAGTATAAATCTTCTTCTAATGCAGAACCGCATTCTTTTATTTTTTTGTTATAGTTGTTCATTGCGCTCTCTATCATTTTCAGATCTTCTTCTGTACGACGAATTGCGCAAAGTTTTGCAGCATTAATTTCAATAATAGAACGGGCTTCTACTAAAGAGTGGAAGTCGCAATTGTCCATTTTTAAAATGTCACTGATTAAGCTATTTAAAGCAGTAGACTCAATGGCCGAGATTACCGAGCCACTTTGTGGCATTGTTTTAATGATATTATAAAACTCTAGTTTTTTAAATGCTTCCCTTACCTGAGAACGTGCAACTTGGAACTTTTCAGCTAATTTACGCTCAGCCGGAAGTTTGTCCCCAGGTTGTAAATCGCCAGAGTCAAGTAAAAAGCGAATTTGTCTGATGATATCATCAGTTGCATTTTCGCCAGCAGGTTCTAAAAGCTTCAATATATCAGTCATATGTTAATTTATTAAATGTTTGCAAAGATACAAATTAATTCAAAATACTTCTTTTATAGATTCAACAAAATGTTAGAAAATATATTCGGTTTAGATTGGAGATCGGCTAAGTGTTTTAGTATTCTTTTTTTAGCTTATATTTGGTTTTCCAATTCTGGAAACTTATTTTTGCATAAAAGTATATTAGGTTGTCATAGTAAAACATTTTTTTAGTAGTATATATGAAAACGATTCTTGTGACTCATCAGCTTCCTAAAGTGGCTTTTGAAACAATTGTAAATGATTATAAAATTATTATGCCTGATAAAGGATTGATTAGTAGCTGTATGCTTGATAGATGGATTGGGCGTTGTGATGCTTTGCTTCCTACTTATGCATTTAAGGTAACTAAAGAAATTATAGATCGTGCTACTAACTTGGAGATTATTGCAAACTTTGGAGCAGGTTATGATAATATAGATGTTAATTATGCTATTACAAAAGGAATTTTGGTAACCAATTCTCCGAAACCGGTTATTGAACCAACGGCTGAGCTGGCTTTTTCCTTGTTATTGAATGTGGCTAGAAGAATTTCTGAATGTGATAGGAAATTACGTTCATCAAGAGGAATAGAAATTGATGTGATGGAAAATCTTGGAATCAGTTTATATGGAAAGACTTTAGGGATAGTTGGTATGGGAGCGATAGGGCAAGCTTTGGCAAGAAGAGCTTCTGCTTGTGGTATGAGAATTATATATTATAATAGAAAAAGATTATCTCAAGAAATTGAAAATGCGTATGAGGCTGATTGGGTCAGTTTGAATGAATTGTTAGCTACATCTGATTTTATATCATTACATGCCCCAGCGACTTCAGAAACCTATCACATGATTGATATACAACAGTTTAAACTAATGAAACCTTCTGTGGTATTGATAAACACAGCTAGGGGAAATCTGATTAATGAAAGAGTATTGATACATTTTCTTCAAAAAAAAAGAATATTTGGTGCGGGGTTGGATGTATTTGAAAATGAGCCTGAAATACCTTCGGAATTATTACAGCTTGATAATGTGCTATTATCACCTCATAATGGCACAGGGACTATTGATACACGTGTAGAAAGCACTCGTTATGCCCTTCAGAATATTATAAATTACTTTGAAGGAAAAACTCTCCTCTCACCTGTTACAAAATAGATATTTTATATTAAAATGGCAGGAGCCAATATTGGGCTCCTGCCATCTTTATATATTATTTATTTTGAATTGTTTTATGAGAAGAAACTACCACCATTAATATCTATGTTTGCACCAGTAATATAAGAGGAATCCTCGGATGAAAGGTAGATTACTAGATCTGCCACTTCTTTTGCTTCACCTTCACGACGGAGGGCATATGTGGCTTTCAGTCGTTCTCTGTTTTCTGGTGTATTGAAGCGATCGTGGAATGATGTAGCTATTGTGCCGGGAGCTAATGCGTTGACACGTATTCCTTTGGGACCAAGTTCCTTGGCCATAGCACGTGTGTAAGTCATAACAGCACCTTTGGCAGTTGCATACATAGATGCTCCAGGACCGCCACCATCACGGGCTGCAAGAGACGAAAAATTGACAATGGTAGATCCGGCACTCATGTACGGTACAGCTTCGCGGGTGCATAGAAATACGCTACGCATATTTACATCCATTAAAAAGTCATACCAAGTTTCGTCTTGTTCTGTTACTAATTTGCGACCAACAATTCCACCAACAACATTAACTAATGCATCAATGTGATTTCCAAATGCTTCAATAGCTTTGTCAAATAGATTTTTGACATCAGTTGCTTTTGTCATATCACCTTGTACAATAATTCCTTCAGACCCTGCAGCCTGAATTAATTTTAAAGTTTCTGCTGCATCTTCCGGGTTGTCGAAATAGTTTACAGCTACTTTAGCTCCTTCTTGAGCGAATTTGATTGAGATTGCACGTCCCAAATCACGTGCTCCACCTGTTACGATGGCTACTTTACCTTGTAATTTCATATTATTTTTTAGTTTAATGAATATGTGTAACTTTATTTTATTTGTTCTATTTTACCGACAGTCAAAAATATGGATAATAATGATAATGGAACTAATGCTGCAAGTAGTGAGAATAATAATAGCCAGTTTGTGATGTATTGGGCAAATAATATTGCTAGAATAGTTCCTAATACGGCTGATGCACCACCTAGACCTGCTAATGAGCCAACGGATTTTCCGGAGTGTAGATCGCTGGGTATTGTTTGAATATTCGTCATGACAAATTGAAAACCTCCCAAGACGAAAGCCATAAAGATAACTGCCATAATAGAAGTTGTAGAATAAACGGCTGCAATTATAGAAGGGATGATAATAAATCCACCCAATAACATGGCAGCTTTACGTGAATAATCAACACTTTTTCCTTTTCGGATTAAAAAGCCTGACATCCATCCACCGGCAATACTACCAACCATTGCGCCTACATAAGGAACCCATGCGGAGAATGCTACTTCCTTAATATTAAGTTTGAAGACATCAGCTAGATAGAGTGGTAGATAAGTGACAAACATCCACCAAATGGGATCAAGAAAAAAACGTCCTAAAATAACAGACCAGTTTTTTTTGTTTGATAATAATTCTCTCCAGCCTTTGCCTTTGTCATTGGTAATCTTGATTTCCGGTTGTCCAGTTAATATGTATTAACTCTGTTCCTTGTTTGTCTAATGTTAATATGTATTCTTTTTCTTTATCAGTAATCCATGGGTGTTCTTTAGGTCCTTTTTTGTTGATGATAATCCATGGAATTAGCCATAATAAACCGAAACCACCGACAACTACAAATGTAAGCTTCCATCCAAGTGTAATATACAGCATGAGTATAATGATGGGTGCAAAAATAGAACCCAACGAAGCTGCTGCACCAAATAAACCTTGTGCTAATGCACGTTCCTTCTGTGGAAACCATTCAGCGTTACTTTTAGTGGTTCCTGGCCATGGACCGGCTTCTCCTAATCCCAGCATCATACGAAATGTTGTTAATGAAAGGATGCCTCGTGATAGTGATGTCATGGCATCTGCGGCTCCCCATAATAATACAGAAACGAAGAATCCTTTTCTTGTACCAATTTTGTCATACATTTTTCCAGATACTAACTGGCTTATACCATAAGCTATCATAAAAAATATGGTAATCGTTCCTAGTATATCTTTAGCTTGCTTGGCAGCTTCTTCAGTAGACAAATCAGTACTGATTAGTCCTAAATCATAGGCAATTCCCTCTTTGTTTATTACCATTGTCTGGCCATTTTTCTCCTTTAGTGAGATTCTACTTGCTTCAACTTGAATCTCATGGCCTTGACCGTTGGTTAAAAGATAGGTTTGCTCATTTATCTGAGTGGCTTGGTTCACTCTAAGACTAGGATTAAAAGAGTCTGTTAGAGTGTATTCAATATTGGCTACCCACATATAATTTAGAGTACCTCTATCCAAATAGTTTATGATGGTAATGAGCATGATTAGCCCAATAATCCACCATCTTACACCTTTGATTTTCATGATAGTTATTCGTTTATAAAATCTTCACGCATTGGGCTAAAGGTATCAATTAAAATACCAGCTTCGAGACAGGTACAACCATGTAAGACATCCGGTTCCATATAGATTCCATCTCCGGCTTTGACTATTTTCTTCTCTCCGTTTACATGAAATTCGAACACTCCACTAACAACATAGGTGGATTGGGAATGAAAATGCTCATGGGCGTTTCCAATAGCCCCTTTCTGAAATTTCACTTTTACTAGCATGAGTTGTCCGTCATATCCGAGTATTTGCCTTTGAATACCTTCACCAACTTGTTCCCAACTTATTTCATTTTCTAATAGAAAAACTTTACTACATGTTTTCATAATGTTGTTTTTTTAATAGTTATTATTTGCGTTATTTTATTTCGCAGACTCCTTGCCAGCTATAATCTCTTATTTTATGTACAGAATGTGGATTATTATCTGTATTCGCAAAACAGATAGTTATGGCCTGTTTATTTTTAGTTGTAACTTTGAGGATAGTATATTCCTCTGTGTCCATTATAATTTGGATGTTTTGTACGTTTGTGTAAGGAGCTAATGTATATTCCAGACGTGGGTTGTATTCTCCGTGTGCTTCTATGAGAGATACGAATGTATGATTATCACTCTCTTTCTGGCGAAACATTAAGCAAGGATCGTTTCTCAAATTGAAGTTAGGGTCGTTACCACCAATTCTGGTTAGAAATATCTCTGTATTTTCATCGGTTACAGCGGTTAATGTATAGAATCTATTATCGTTTAACCAAGTGGTAGAAGTTGTCTCTTGCCTGGGGTTTCCTTGTGCTTCTATCCATAAATGTTGGTATCCGTTTTTGCTGCCTAACAAAGTGCGAGTTGTATCGAATGCGTTGTATTTATAATCAGTATTAATGAGATGCCCTTTATAATAATAAGGCAAATCGTATTGATGTTTTTTTTGTGAAATTATTTTGAATATATCAATAATGAGAGGATGTTCAAAAGCAGGATGGGAGATTAGCAGTAGATTTCGCTGCATAGTTACTCCGGGAACAGCGTGTTTGTCTTTTGCACTGATCATTTTTACCTGTTCGCCATTGATGAAAGCATAGAATGTGGGAGAGTATTTTGATGCTTCGTCCAATTTACCATTGAAGTGGCTGGTTTCGTCGACTATTAGGGTGTTATGCCCTATTGTTTGCTTACTAAAGCTATTATTTTCAGGTAAATAATGGCCGCCATTTTTAGGCTCTATATTTAAAAAACGTGCAGCCCCGTAGTCTTGTATTATTTCTTTATTATTGTCGTAATAGGTAAATGATAACCTATCAAAGTGTCCATGTCCCATACCCTGTGATGTGTATTTTAGAGCTACACAGCTTTCATTATTTTTATTTGGGCAGCGTAGAATTCCAATGCCACCCTCGTCGCCTTTGGCTCCATCGCTTATGACCATTGTTTGATGTATAAAAGGTTGTGCAAGTTCTATGTCAGTAGCAACTTTATATCCAGCTTCATTTAGGATAACAGTATTTTGTTCTTTTGCTATAGATAATAGTTGTTTGTTGCCTGTTCTATTATAGGAGATATCAATACCCCAAACTAACTCTGTACTGTGCCAGGTCTTGTCTAAAGCGTCATTGAAATGAAAGAATTGGCCGTTGTTTTCAGACATTTGTAATAGGGTAGTGACGGCTTTTAATATTACTCCATTTTTATATTCAAATATTTTTCTTTCAGGCTCATTGTTCTCAATAGCTTGAGCAAACATAATGAATGGCTGTAATGAATATCTCTGATAATAAGGCCCTTCCTCGAAATATCCGTCGGGTGAAAAAAGTTGATCTATTTGCCTAATAAAACCACTTTTTCCGCTTTTATCTAGTCCATATAATGCTTTCTCTAGCATATCTTTATCTCCCATAACATAGGAAATCATCCCCACTCCTGTTACTGCCCAGGTAGCGTGGTTGTGAATTTTTTCGAATGTGGATTTATTGTGTATAGCGATAAATTCAACCATTGGCTTAAATAAATTATTTTCAATAAACTCTCTTTCTTTGGGATTTAAGTAATTATATATACAATCATAGGCTTGAGATGTGTATACTAACCAAACACATTCATTTAACCCTTGCCAAAAGAGCTTTCCTCTATAATTAGATTTTTGAATTGGATGTAAGGGTAGATTAGGATACATTTCTGCATATTGTATAAGCATTTTTTTTACATATTCCGCATATTCTTTTTTTTCAGTTAATTGGAAAAGTACACCTGCATTATACATGTTATTATAGTTGCGCTTATGTTGTTCGTGTGTATAGCCACCTCCTGCGTCTTTAGGAAGTGGAACTTCTATCGGTTGTTTTAAGATAGGATATATTTGATTTTTTATTTGAGTTAATGTCGTATTGAATAGCATAGCCGGCTTATTTTGAGCTTTTATTTTTTCAATTCCTTTTTGAGTAAGCAATAAGCAGGGATGCTCTGGTAACTTGGCCTGGATTGTAAATGCCAGAAATAAGAAAATAGTTGTTAGAATACTTTTTGTTTTCATGAGTATTTCTTTGTTTTAAATTGGTTTTCCAAAAATAGTGGTTAATTTTATTTTGAGCAAATAAAATACCAGATATTTTTTATGTTTTTTATCATAGGTTCACCTAATATTTTTTTGTGCGCACTTTTTATGATTGTTCCCTTTCTTCTTTTGCTTTCTTTGTTTAAATATAAATATGTTGATTATTAGTATATTATATTGATTTTTGCTTAATGATATAATAATGTACGCGTACTATTTTATGTGTATATCGTTATTTATAGAACCCTTATGTGGTAATATGATTTATTTTATATTTTTCTTCTTTTTACTTTGATATTATTAAAAATACTATTATTTTTGGCAAACCAATTTGTGCAGTGATCAACTTTTCTGTAGCGAATGGCTATGGAAGATGGTAAAACTACTATTAGGATTATTATCTTATTGTGATATATATTTATTGTTAATCATTAATTTTATAGTTTTATGAAGAACAGACAATTATTTCAAACTGCTTCTCGGCGAACTTTTTTGTTAATCATGTTTTGCTGGATGCAACTGTATGGTATGGCGATTTTTGCCCAAACGAAAATTGTGACAGGCCAAGTTATAGATGTGACACATTCGCCTTTGCCTGGTGTGAATATTCTTGTAAAGGGGACTACTATTGGATGTATTACTGATATTGATGGAAATTACTCAATTAGTGTACCAGATTTAGAAGCAGACATTCTTGTATTTTCATATATCGGGTTTACTCAGAAAGAAGTAGCTTGCAAAGGACAGCCAAAAATAAATGTAACTTTGACTGAGGATCAACAACAGCTAGATGAAGTAGTAGTGGTTGGTTACGGTGCCCAAAAGAAAGCTTCTTTAACTAGTTCTATTAGTCAGATCAAGGGGGATGAGGCTTTTAAAAATAAGGGTATTGCTAATGCTACAGTCGCTTTGCAAGGTGAAGTTCCGGGATTGACAATTACACGCACTTCTACTCGTCCGGGTAGTGAGGGAGCAGAGATGAAAATACGTGGTGATATTTCTGTCAACGGAAAATCTTCTCCATTAGTTATCATTGATGGTATAACTGGTTCATTGGATGAGTTAAATGCCATGGATGCAAGTGATATTGAGAATATTTCAGTTCTGAAGGATGCTTCAGCAGCGATTTATGGTGCCCGTTCAGCCTCAGGAGTTGTACTGGTGACAACAAAGCGTGGTAAGAAAGGAAAGGCTCAAATATCATATAGTGGTTCAGTTAGTCGTACAATTAATGGTATTCAGCCCCCTATCACAAATAATCAGGAATGGTTGGATATGTTTTATGAAGCTCAATATAACGATGCTGCCGCTTTAAATCCTAATTTGACTACTGCTGATGAAATTCATAAAGCTGTGAATTGGTGGATATTTAATTCTTTTGGAGGTCCAACTCTGGATCAATCAGATATTGATCCGGCTACTGGTGCACCAACAGTATATAAGGGAGAAACACTTTTTAATGCCCTTCGTGCAGGTAAAGTCTTGACATTACAAAATGGCGATAAGGTAGAACGTTGGGATCCAAATGTGTATATGATGGATTATCTTTATGGTCAGGCAACTTCCCAAAAGCATTCGATTAGTATTTCGGGAGCAGATGAAAAATTCAGTTATCGGGCATCTTTGGGATATGCGGATAATAATTCACAATTGAAAGTTGCTAATGATGGAGAAAAAAAATATAGTGGTCGTTTAAATGCTGATTATCAAGCGACAGATGCTTTGAAATTTGAAACAAGCATGTCGTATGACAAACGTGATATTATAACTCCAACTACTGATGTGGGAGCTGGATATTTTGACCCCTGGTTTTGGACTGTGTATAATCAAAATGGTCAGGCTTATGATACATTCAGTGGTAACCGGAATCCTATTGGCGGGGTGACTCAAGGGGGGGGGAAGAAAAATTAATTGACAA
>ENA-OURV01002731-OURV01002731.1-human-gut-metagenome-genome-assembly--contig:-NODE-2731-length-11834-cov-32.946345_pt1 | contig 11834 bp, 10 predicted proteins | sample MGYA00242141_ERZ509072 | MGnify/ENA primary metagenome ERZ509072 (study PRJEB26280, sample SAMEA2338763) | human gut metagenome | biome: human gut; feature: human-associated habitat; material: faeces... | reverse complement strand
AACTGAAAAAGTTCTTTCCAATGGATTAAAAATTGTCTTTGACTTCGGAGAAAGTCCTGTCTATTCTGCTTGGACCGGATTAAAAAACGAACAAAAACTAGTAGATGAAAATGGGAAAGAAATCAAATTCAACAGTATGGTCGATGCGGCAAACTACATGTCTGAAAAAGGATGGAACTTCCTTCAGGCATATACTTCCGTGTATGCTAAAAATGTGATACAGCACTGGATTTTCTATAAAGAGGCTGATTCACAGGAAGAGGCAGGAAAAGGAATAATGACGAAGGAGAATTATAAGAAATTGCAGAAATAAAATCAAATTAATGAACAGCCCCATCAAATACAAATATGCTTTGGATAGCGACCACCATATAGTTGAGATTTCCACTGTAAACAAACAGCTTAGAGACAATACCCAATATTATTGTATCTCATGTGGCAAAGAACTAATTGCTAGACTGGGAGAGAAAAATCAACACCACTTTGCCCATAAAAGCAGTGCTGATACTATTTCGTGTAATAATGAAACCTATCTACACGAACTGGCTAAAATCAAGATTAAGGAAAAATTTGATCGCAACGATACTTTTATCATCAAACTCCATAAAAACATTATATGTTCCTCTGTAAATACATGTGAATTTTCCCAGGGAGCAAAGACTTGTTGTGAGCAACAAGAAAAAGTTGTAAATCTAAAATCATATTACGATATATGCACAACCGAGAAACAAATAGGACGTTTCAGAGCCGATATACTTTTAGAAAACAGTACCAGGCCTATTAAACCTCTCCTGATTGAAATCTGTGTTACCCATTCATGTTCTAAAGAAAAAATCAATTCAAAACTTCCCATTATTGAAATCCCTGTAAGTTCTGAAGATGATATAAAAGAAGTCGAAATGCGCACCGAATTGGAGGGAAAAAAATACAATATTACATTAAAGAATGCATACAAGCCCTTAGAAATAGAGTATCCTGTGCAAAAATATGCTCTTTTCAGTTCAGGTCATTGCCATCATGAAGATGACTATATACCAACATGTAAAGAAATCACTATGCCTCAATATAAGCTGGCTCTTTTAGAAATCTCTGTTTACAACCAACACTTTAACAATAAATACTTCCTCCTTTATGCACAATCTTTAGGATATAATATTAAGAACTGCTCTATTTGCCAACATTATAAATATATTCAAGATTGGTATTCAGGCCATCCTTTATGTATGCAATACAAGAAACACCCTACACCCCAAAGCCCCCATTTTTTATACGCCTATAGATGTCCATATTACACAATTAACCGTAGTCTTTATCAAAGATATAAGAGTTCTGTAATAAAATCTCAAATTAAAGTCATAAAAAATGATTCAGAATCTTTTAACCAACAGAATACAGAGTCTTTATATTTAAAGTATATAGACCGTATCCTAAAAACAAGCATAGAGACCTTGTCTGATTATTTCAAACATCAGAGACTTTGGTTACGTACTGAAAACAGTAACATAAATCTAGCAGAATATTATGATTCCTCTAAATGCTCTAAAGAGAAAGAATTGGTATATTATTTAAAGCTCTATCACTCAAAAAAGACAAATAGACCTTCTTTACTAATATATTGCATTGAAGAAAATTATAATTATGATACCCAAAGCACTTCAGCTAAATCTATCTGTTTAAAGATTAAGGAGGAAAACGACATACAATGTCTTATCTCTGAAAATGAGATGATTCTATATGAATGTCACATAGTTTCTTTCCACAATATTCTCCTAAAAGCTCCTACTAAAACCAATATTGAGTTACATAACACTGAAGTATCTATCGATAACGAAGAACCACATTTTCCCAATGATTACAAAGAGAACATACTTTCTTTGCTAGAAAAAGAGTTTACTTCAAAGACCATCTTCATCGAAAGATTTGATAACAAGCGCCTCGATTTAAAATCATTATTCAACCATTGTATAATATCTGAAGTAAATGGGACCAAAATGCTGAAATTATATAATGATGAAAATCAACCATATTGTCCCCTCTATATTCAACCCTGTTTCAATAGTGAAGATCCCCAAAAACAAATCCCGACAGTTGTTTTACGACTTTGTAAAAATGATGAATGGAAAACAATAACCAATCATGATTGTCCTCTTATTATTGTACAAGGCAAGAACGGTGAATTTTATAAGATTATGAGTCTTTTTCCAGATTAAAATTTGTATCAGTCATACATTATTTAAAGATGTCTTCTTACCAATCTTTTCGATAAAGTATATCTGCATCTATTAATCTGATGATAGTCGTATTGAGATTTTCTTACATTAAATTTATTCTCTCCTCCTTCCTTCTACATACACCGGCTGAAACTTCGTCCCCGCATTCTTCAACACCCCTTTCTGCACCAGCTCCCGAATCACCCGCGTAGCCTTCGACTGGTTGAAACCCGTGAGCCGTTCAAAGTCACGGCGTTGCAGGAAAGAATGGGTCTTGAAAAACTCTGCCAGCTTCTGCTGCACCTCTTCCTCGTCTAACTTGGCAGAGTGATGTGCCTCGTCCACCTCCCGCTCCAGATACACACTCCGGAAACGGTCAATCAAGTCTTTGTCGGGCGTGAACTTGATGCTTCTCACCTCCACATCATCGTCTTTCACATACTTCGGGTTAATGTTCGGCGCACATTTCAGGCTCAGACTGAAATACCCGATGCCATCCAGGTGCACAGCATACCCATTACTCAGGTACTCATAAAGTTCATCGTTCAGGGCCGTGATGACGGCAGCCACATCCGCCGGGGCCACGGTACATTTCCTGTGTATCGCCTCCCGGATTTCGCGGGTGGTCACCACATCCTTTGTAATCACTTTTGCATGCAGTTTCGGGGCAGCAATTCCGTCCTTTACCGGATTCTCAAACAAGTCAAATTTAATAGCCATAACCGTATCTGTTTTATCGTTTCACTCTTCCTTTCCAAACTCTTAAACAAAAATACCTCGACACGTAGCTGATGAGACCTCAGCACGAACGTGACGAGACATCCGCACGAACGTGTCAAGACCTCGTCACGTTCGTGTCGAGGTAAATTTACAAAATTTTTCAAGGAATTGCAAGGAAATGTGTGGCTTTTATGACCGACTCATTCTCCAATTTTTACACCACTTTCAGGTATTGCGGCATCACCGGTTGCTCCAGCCGCCAAGTGATGTTCATGGGGAAATCACCGTGCGAAGAAACATAGTCCACGGGGCCGAAACAATGGAAAGGACAGGTGTTTCCAAAGCCGTCTTTCTTTTCCTCACGCACAAAGAGCACAATCTTGTTGTGCCGCTGAGGTTGCTCGGTGTAAATCTGTCCTCCGCGATTATGATGGGCGTCGGTATTCTTGGACTGCCAATGGAAATAGTCTTTGTTGATGACATAATCATCGTATTGCGTGGAAGGGGAAAAATCCTTGTCCGATTTGTTCAGTGTGACGAATAACAGGGTAGCATCGTACTCCGGTAAATTGAACACACCGGATACGGAGGACATCTTTTTCTCCAAGGTCTGCCGCCCCACCATGATAAATATTTCCTCACGCGTATAGCAGCCGTAGAGCTCAATACAGGGCAATACATCATCGCCGAGCGGAGTGGTGGTAATCTCCAAATGGGCCAGCAGATAAGACACGATTTCGGAGACTTCCTGTTTGAAATAGCGGTAACGGTCGTCGTGCAACAACTCCAAAGCCCGATACATGCCCATCTCTTTGAATTCCGTTTTGTCGATTCGCTCCTGAAAGAGGTCATAATACAGCATGGTGGCATACGGTCGCTTGTCCTCCTCCATATAACGCTTACTGCCCGACAGGAAGTCGGCCACAAAATGCAGATAGGAAGCGGTGTTGTGATGTATCAGATTGCCCATGCCTTTCTCCAGTCGGCGGGTAATCGCATCGTCGGTATAAGCAATGCGTCCTGCGGCCCGCTTGAGGAAGGTCCAACAGAGGTTGTTGGCATATACCACCCGGATGTCTTGTCCGTTGTTTTCCAGAAACTGGGTCAGCGTGGGCAGTGTGGAGTAAGAATTGATTTCTTTCACCAGACGGGGTTTGCTGTAGATGGCTTGCTGGATGTTCTCCAAAATGTATTGCCGGGCCTGCTTTTCCATAATGATGCTGCACCCGGTGGGCAGAAGAGTGAAACCGTTGGCTATCTGCTGGGCGATGTTTTTTTCAGGACGCAGGGTCAGGGCACGGAACTTTGAAGCAAAATCATACTTCCGATGGGCTTGGGCCACAAAGTCGAGGACGGTAAGTTCGGCCTTCCCCGGAGAAAGACGAAGACCACGGCCCAACTGTTGCAAGAAGATGGTCAAACTGTCTGTGGGACGGAGGAAGAGCACCGTATCCACTTCGGGAATATCGACACCTTCGTTGAAGATGTCTACCACACAGAGGTAGTGTACCAGTCCGTTGCGAAGGTCCTCGGCCAACTGCTTCCGTTGCGGTTGCGGGGTGTCGGAGGTCAGGCTTTGGGCACTGAATCCGTATTTCTGGAACTGACGGGCCATGAAATCGGCATGTTTTTTATTGACGCAGAAGCACAGGGCGCGGCAGGTGTATTCATCGGCCAGGTAACGGTGTAAAGCGTCCACGATGTGTTGTGCCCGTTCGGGTACGCACAGCTTGTCGGCCAGCCGGTCAATCACGTAGCGCTGTCCGTTCCAGAGGGAATCATCGGTCAGGTCGGTATCATCGGTCACACAGAGGTATTGGAAGGGCGTCAGCAGTCCGGCCTGAAGGGCTTGCGGAAGGCGAATCTCGGCACTGATGCGTCCGCCGAAGTCCGGACGAAGGTCTTTGCCGTCCATACGTTCCGGAGTGGCGGTCAGTCCAATCAACAAGCGGGGCTGAAAATGAGAGAAGAGTTTCCGGTAGCTGTCGGCCTGACTATGGTGTGCTTCGTCGATGACGATATAGTCGTAGTAATCGGACGGGAGCTGGGAGAACAGGCTTTCAAACCGTGAGTTGAACATGGAGATGGAGACAAACAGATGGGCATAGTCGGCTTCGGTCTGAGGAGCCTCATTGCCCACCCACAACGTACCGAAATTGGCGTCTTGCAGCACGCTGCGGTAGGTGTGCAGCGACTGGCGAAGGATTTCCTCGCGATGGGCGGTGAAAAGGATGCGACTGGTCTCTCCTGCCCCTGTCTGATGCTGACGGAAGGCCAAGTAATCGAAAGCGGAAATTACGGTCTTTCCGGTACCGGTGGCCGCCACAATCAGGTTGCGAAAGTTGCCACACTCCTCGCGCTCCACTTTTAACTTATCCAGAATTTGCTTCTGGTGGGGCAGCAAGGTATAACGTTGGTACACAAAAGAGTCCGACTTTCCTTTGAAGACATTCCGATGCAACTCTTGTTGGAATTTCTCGATGCCTCCCAGCCGGAAGTCCTCGAAGTTCGGGCTGTTCCAATAGAGGTTGAAGGTGGCTAGGGCGGTCTTGATGATGTGTGGATTCTCCACGCTCGTCACGCGCATGTTCCATTCCAATCCGTCGGTCTGGGCCGATTTGGAAAGGTTGGACGAACCGATATAGGCGGTGTGCATGCCGGAATTGCGCACAAAGATGTAGGCCTTGGCATGAAGGCGCTCGATGTCGGTGTGATAGGAGATGCGGATTTCCGTGTGGGGAAGTTCGGAGAGCTGTTGTACGGCCTTCGTCTCGGTTGCCCCGCAGTAGGTCGTCGTGATGATGCGCAACCGGGTGCCTTCGCGTTGGCAGAACTTTTTCAAGTCATCCAACAGCAGTCGCACGCCGGAGAGTTTCAGGAAAGAGACGATGAAATAAATCTCGTCGGCACTGGCGATTTCCCGCCGGATTTCCTCGCCCAACGAAAGGACGCTGTTTCCACCCGTAAACAGGTTGCTCACCCGGAAGCCGGATTGTGGACGGACGGTTTCCGAACGGCTGTGCTTCTGCAACAGGCTCTTCTGTTGGGTCATCACCTCCATCAAGAGGTTGGAGGTGTCGGCTATCTGCACTTCCTCCACAAGTCCGTATTCCGCCAATATCCGGTTGACCAGGTTCATCCGGTCGTGCACGTCTTCCGTGTCCTCCAACTTCTGCCGGATGGCTTTTGCCAGGTAATCGGCCAGGATTTTGGAAGATTCGGCGGCATCAATCTCTTCGCGCCGACAAACCAACTGATGTGATTCGGCTTCCTGTATATCTCGTTCTACTTCCTGATTGATAATGTTTTCGTAGATTCCTTTCTTTAACATCGCTCGCTGATTTCTGAATTTCAAGCTGAAAGTACAAAATAAAATGAAACGGACTGACATATTTTGAGAAAGAATCCCGAAAAACTTTATCTTTGTGAATATAAATCATTGGAGTGTATGGATAAAAATATTCTTGAATTTGTCACCTACTGTATTGGAAGTCTTTCACGGATTCTTCATTTGCCACAACGTGAAGTGTATAACAGGCTGAAACAGTCGGGCATACTGTATGGATACATCGTTCCTTCATACGATGTGCTTCACACATTTGGCTCCCGCTACCTGATGGAAGATTTGATTGATTTCATGAAAGAGAAAGGAGTGCTTTCAAATGAAGAGATACAGAAACTCCATTTCTAGAAACAAAAAGTTTTAACTTCCTGACTGCCTCTTTATCTCCTCCACCACCCTCACATCCGCCGGAAGCCACGCCACACTCTCCAGCTCCTCCCGCTTCAGCCAGGCGGCGTTCTCATGTTCCTTCAGTACCAGGCTGCCGGAAACCACCGAGCACAGGTAACAGTGCATGGTGAGGTGGAACGACGGATACTCGCAGTCCACCGTGGTGAGGAAGGCATCCACCCGGATGTCCGTGTCCAGCTCCTCGCGGATTTCCCGCACCAGGGCCTCTTCCCTGCTCTCGCCCGGCTCCATCTTCCCGCCGGGGAACTCCCAGTAATCCTTGAACTCGCCGTAGCCGCGCTGGGTGGCGAAGTACTTCCCGTCACGGACGATGACCGCCGCCACCACTTCGATGCGCTTGCCCACCACATACGTCTCTCCTTCCTGCCGGATGCTCCAGAACGGGACGGACTTAGCGTCGGTGAACTCTTTCATCCGCCAGGCCGATTCGAAGCCGCTGGCCACGAAATGCATGGGCACGAACAGGCCAACCTGAAACACGTCAAGAAACTGACGGGCCCCGCGGGTATAGCCGTTGCCGATGCGCCCGTCTACGGGGAACATCACCACGTCGAAGCGGTCAGTGAGCTTGCGGATGTCTTTCAGCTCGCCCAGATAACGTTTCTCTTCCTTCAGGGGGTCGATGTCCATGCCGAAATCGGGACTGTAGACCGTACCTCCGTGGTAGTCGTCGGTCAGGAAGCGGGCGTACCAGTTGTTCAGGTCGCCGGCATGGAAGATGCGCTTGCCGCCGGTCTCAATCACCCACGACACGCCGCTGTCGGTGCTTCCGGTGGCGGCCACGTGCACCAGCTCGTCTGCCCACGTAGCTCCCTTGCCCAGCCAGGCGTCGGCTTCGTCCTTCTGCGCGCGTCGGTGCTTCAGAATGTCTTTCGAAAGGATGTAGCGGAGGTTCGTCTTCACGGTCCGCCAGGAGAAGATGTCGCGGTTGAAATGGTCTTCGTGGAAATGGCTGGAGAAGACGTACATCGGCTTGGGCGACCGCAGCAGACGGGACATCACGCCGGCAGGGTCCATCCAGTAATCGAACACGAGGATACAGCGGTCGGTCTCGAGGGCAAAGCCGCTGTGGAAGATATAGGTGAGTTGCATAGGTTTCTTGAATAGTTTATGCAAAGATAGCGTTTTTGCCGGGAATTACTATCTTTGTACCCGACAAGCCATCCAATGAAGACTACAAGACAAAATACCCAACGCCTGCAGTGGGAAACCGACCCGCTCTACCGACTGATCAGGACCATCAAGAACGTGATGGACCGGTATTTTCTGGACCCTCTCATCGGCCTGCTTTTCCCGACGGCAGGCGACATCTTCTCGTCTGTCATGATGCTGCCTTTTCTTGCCGTGTCCCTGTTCAGAATCAAGTCCATCCCCCTCACCCTGGCCATCGTCTACAACATGCTGACGGACATGCTGCTGGGCATCATCCCGCTCTGGATTGGCGACCTGCTGGACATTTTCAGCCGCTCGTACACCAAGAACTTCCGGCTGATTGTGGGCTTCGTGGAGGGTGACCAGGAAATCATCCGGGAGGTGAACCGCAAGGCCGTGCTCACCGCCGTGGGCATCCTGCTGCTGTGCGTGCTCATCTACTGGCTCGCCAAGGCGGTGGTCTATCTCAGCGCGGAACTGTGGGGATGGGTGCAGGGATTGTTTTAAGGACAAAGCGGAATCCCACATTTTTTTGTACCTTTGACCGTTGAAACGATTCACCTACAAGTCATGAACAAGAAAATACTGATTGTCGGGGCCAACGGGTTTACAGGGCGTCACCTGCTATATGCTTTTGCAAAGAAACCCGACTGGCAGGTCACCGGTTGCTCACTGCATCCGGACATTTGTCCGCCGGCACACGGCTACCGTTTTCTGGAGACGGACATCACGAACGAAGCGGAACTAAAAAAACGGATGGAGGAAGTGCAGCCCGATGTGGTGGTCCACACGGCGGCCCTTTCGGCCACGGATTATGCCGAGACGCATCCTGCCGAAGCCGAGGCGGTGAACGTGAATGCCGTGGCCAGCCTGGCTACCTTGTGTGCGCAATACGACAGCCGGCTCATCCACCTGTCCACCGATTTCGTGTTCGGAGGAGACACCTGCCGGTTGTACACCGAGGAGGATATGCCTTCTCCTGTCAATTACTACGGTCGCACGAAATGGGAAAGCGAGAAGGTGGTGGCCTCCATCTGCCGGAACTATGCCATTGCCCGCATCGTGGTGGTGTACGGGGCTCCTTATCCGGGACAGCACGGCAACATCGTCTCGCTGGTCATCCAGCGTCTGCGCAACCACCAGGAGATACGGGTGGCAGACGACCAGTGGCGCACGCCGACTTATGTGGGCGACGTGGTGCAGGGCATTGAGAAGCTCGTCGCACAACCGGTCTGCGGCATCTATCACCTCTGTGGCGGAGAATGCATGACCGTGGCCGACATGGCCCTGCGCACAGCCGACACACTGGGGCTGGACCGTTCGCTCATCCTTCCGGTGCACACGGCCGCGATGCAGGAAAAGACTCCCCGTCCCCGGTTCAGCGGACTGAGCATCGAAAAGGCCCGACGGGAACTGGGCTATCGGCCGCACACCTTTGAAGAGGGCATCAGAAGGATGCAACTGGACGATTCCTCGCGGCGGAAATAAAACGGTTTCCGGAAAATCCGTATCTTTACGCCAAAATCATTTGCAAATGGGAAAAAAAGAATACATGCAGGCCAACAAGGACTGGCTGGCCGAAAAGGCAAAGGAAGAGGGAGTACAAGCACTCCCCAAGGGAATCTACTACAAGGTACTGGCTTCGGGTGCGAACGACGGCAAGCATCCAACGCCACGGAGCATCGTCACCGCACACTACACGGGATGGACCATCAACGGGAAGAAGTTTGACAGCAGCCGCGGAGGTGCTCCTGCCGCTTTCCGCCTGAGCGACCTCATTGAGGGATGGATCATCGCGATGCAGCAGATGTGCGTGGGCGACAAATGGGAGATTTACCTCCCGGCAGAGATGGGCTACGGCAAGTTCTCACAGCCCGGCATTCCCGGAGGCTCCACCCTGATTTTTGAGATTGAATTGTTGGGAATAGCGTAAGGGCATCCTTTCTACAGCTTTTCCAGAAAGGCACTCGGCACATAAGCCGTCGCCATCGAAAACAAACCATCGACCACCACGGCCACCCGCTGCTGTCCACGGTAGCGGGCTACACGGCCTGTCACCCCCTCAAAGGCCCCGTGCACAACCCGTACCAGCTGGCCTTCCCGGAATTTACTCACGTCGTCGGGTACAAAGAGGATGTCTTCATTCTCGGAATCACAGATAATCTTGAGGCTTTCAATCTGGGTGTCGGGTATCACAAGAGGACTTGTCACCGTTCGTGTGCCTACATGGGAATGCCCGCAATAGAAACGGAGGAAGGAAAGGTCGGCGTTCTCTCCCAGCAGATGCCTTATCTCAGCCTCCAGCCCATAGACAAACAGGAGGTTGGGGATGCGTGATTCTTCCACGCTCTTTTTCTTCCCGTCCACCAGTTTCATCCGCTTGATTGTCGGATAAAAGGCTGTTCTTCCCTGGCAGACCATGTAGTCGTATGCCTTTTTCTCCCGCCCGTAAGTGGCACGAAGCGCATACCAGTGAGGCTGGGGCCGGAACCGTTTGAGAGTCTTCAGTCCGGACGTATCTCCCATCTGCTTTTCACCGGAAGATGCATTTACGGTCCCTACGTATTCATTCTTGTCATTCATTTTTCCCTTCGTCTAACGTTTTTCCGTTCCCCGGAAAGGGGTATCGGCTGTGACGAATTTATAAAAATGACACTGGATTTCCGGACGGGAAAATCCCGGTTTACGCCTGCGCGGTCGGTTAGGACGCTTATCTGGTCAAAAAAGACAGGCAGTCCGTCTGATTTTTCCGGAGGATAAAGTGGGCCGGGCACCTTTCCCTCCGCCATGAAGCAGGAATGGTTCATGGAGGCAATTGGTTTTCCCAAGAATAAATCGTAAATTTGCCAGAGAATAAACGGAGGAAAGACGATGAAAGAAGAAGTGATTGAACTGGATTCAGTGGAAAAATACAACCGGCTCTTCGGACTGGAGACCCTGCACCCGATGGTCAGTGTGGTCGACTTGTCGAAGGCTACGCGGTGGCCGCAGGAGTTTAAAGTCAACTATGGGGTGTATGCCCTGTTCCTGAAAGAAATCTGTTGCGGAGACATCACCTACGGACGCCAGCCCTACGACTATCAGGAGGGGACGATTGTCTGTTTCGCCCCGGGTCAGGTGGCCTCTTTCCGCATGAAGGAAGGCACACTGCCCCAATGCCACGGACTGCTGTTTCATCCGGATTTTATCCGGGGCACACAGCTGGGAAGGGACATCAAGCATTACTCCTTTTTCTCCTACGAAACCCGCGAGGCCCTGCACGTGTCGGAGGACGAGCGGCGCACGGTGATGGACTGCCTGCAAAAGATTGACACGGAACTGCGACGCCCCGCCGACAAGCACAGCCGCCGCCTGATTACGGCCAACATCGGACTGCTGCTGGACTACTGCATGCGCTTCTACGAACGGCAGTTCACCACGCGCGAGGCTTCCAACAAAGACATCATCGTACGCTTTGAACAGTTGCTCGATGAGTATTTCGACAGCCCGGCACCGCAGGAAGAGGGACTGCCTACGGTGAAATACTTTGCGGAGAAGGTTTTCCTCTCACCCAACTATTTCGGCGACATGATCAGCCGGCAGACGGGACGGACGGCCTCGGAATACATTCAGGGAAAGGTGATTGAAAGGGCGAAGGAAATGCTGCTTTCCACCACCAAGCCCATGAGCGAGATTGCCTACAGCCTGGGCTTCCAGTACCCGCAGCACATGAGCCGCATGTTCAAGCGGCTGGTGGGACACACCCCGAACGAATACCGGAGCCAGTGCGGATAAACTTATCCGCACAATATTCCTCTGATTGATTTATCACACCCCGGTCCCGGCCTCTGGCTGGGACTTGTTGTTTCCGCCCTGCCCGCTCTCGGCATACTTAGAAGGGGAAACGCCGAACATGTCCGTGAAATGCTTGCGGAAGGTGGGCAGGTCGTTGAAGCCTACGCGCTCAGCCACTTCCGTTACCGAGAGACTGGTCTCCATCAGCAGCAAGGCGGCCTTGG